>OGJZ01000464.1_pt1 | contig 48736 bp, 47 predicted proteins | sample 1572321 | NCBI WGS metagenome assembly OGJZ01 (sample SAMEA2582086, study PRJEB24529) | metagenome | biome: Human gut stool | place: China | collected 2011 | reverse complement strand
GCGGGTGAATTAACGCCACTCACACGTCAGGCGGGCAGCAGGGGGCTGCTGCCCGCCTGACGATATCCTTTCTTCACTGGCGCGTTTCCAGCCAGATTTCATCCTATCCCAGGGCTTTTGTGGCCGGTCGAAAATGGCGAGGCCGCGCGTCCGGCAAGCAGTGCCAGGAATACATTCTTCAGGTTTCGGCATGGGTACCGGCTTTGACGATCTGTAGCGCGCTGGGGCTCGCCACGCTGCCGCTGGCGGTGACGAACCCCGGATGGACGGTCTTGCCGCTGGCGCTGTCCACCAATGCAATAGGCGGCGCGCTATGCAACACGTGCTGGTGGCCCCATTCCATCAGGGCGAACAGCACCAGCGCCGGGATACTGCTGTGGCTGGTGCCGATGGCCGCCGCGGTAGGGCTTATCGTCCATATGGCGGGACTGTCCGTGGCAGGATAAGGTCGGGCGGCGTCGCCCCGCTCCGCGTTAGCGCGCACGCGGAGCGGGGGCGATCAGGTCGCGGGGGGGTCGCGGGTGGCCCGCGTCAGCGGGTTGCTGTCGAGTTCCAGCTGGTCGCGCAGCGCCCAGCCGCGCAGCTTGCCGGGGTTAAGCAATCCCGCCGGGTCGAGAGACTGTTTCACCGCCACGACGTCGGGACGAATCACGCCCTGTTTGCCGTCCTCAACCTGCAGCACGTGGGGGTTGTTAATCTTGACGTCGTTGTCGCGAAATATCTGCATGATGGCGTTAAGACGTTCGGGCGTGGTATAGCGCACCAGCTGCAGACCGCTGGCGGTGAGATTGCCCTCGATATCGCGCAGGAATTCAATATGGGACATCACCTCCCCGGCGAAGTGCTGCTCCATCTGTAAAATTTGCTGCGGATAGCGCAGCGGATCAAACGCCGTCTGCAGATAGGTCAGCGTATTGTCCACCTTGAGCGCATGCAGGGTGGTGTGGTTCCAGCAGTATTCCATTAACGAGCCGTTGCGCGTCCGGGCCTCCTCGCTGGCCTGCCGGATGGCGTTGCTCCCGCGATGGCGCGGTAACAGGCTGGCGCAGAGTCCTTCGCTCTCCTCGGCGATCAGGCTGATAACCGCATGCTGCCCGGCGCGGTAACGATCGTTGAGGTGGCTAAAATAGTCAGCGATCGGCGTGGCCAGCAGCGCCACCTGGCGCTTCACCAGCCCCGGCGAGCGGACGCAGGCGTTGGCATAGTTCAGCGCATCGGCGAAATCGTCAAACACGTCCAGACGTTCAATCCACTGGTGCGCAGGCGCCAGCGCCAGCTCAACCTCCAGGATAATGCCGTTGGTGCCGTAGGCGTGATGCAGCAGCAGCGCTTCGGGAGCCGGGACGGTCAGCACGCGGGGGACCGGCTCGACGGTCATTACTTTGACGCTGAGCACATTGCCGGGCGCAGCCAGCGGCCCATAGTTGATGGAGCCGATGCCGCCGAACCCGCCGCCGTAGAGACCGCCCAGGCTCGCCAGTCGATAGGTCGACGGCATACAGCGCAGCTCCCAGCCCGTCGGGCGGGCGGCGGTTTCGATGTCCGCCAGGCGAATGCCGGCCTGGGCCCTCACTGTGCCGTTGCCGAGGGCGACGATCTGGTTGAGCCCGGTCATATCCACCAGCAGCCCGCCTTCGAGGGGGACCAGTTGGCCATAGTTGCCGGTGGCGCTGCCGCGCAGGGTCAGCGGCAGCTGGTGCTGCGCGCAGGCGGAGACCAGCTGGCGCAGCTCCTCTTCATCGCGCGGGCGAACCACCGCGTCCGCCTGTTTCCCCGCCAGTTGCTCGGTGAGTAGCGGACTGAACCAGTGAAAATCGCGGGAGAGCCGTTTGATCTTCGCCGGCTGTAAGGTCCACTCCAGCGCCGGGAGTGCCTGCTGGATCGCCGCGACCGCGTGTTGACGCTGTTCATCAGTCATCATTCTTTTTCCTGTTCGTCAGCAGAACATTAATGGGATTGCACGGCTTCGCTTTCATGCCAGGCGCTGAGCGCCCGGCGCGAGACCCAGGACATCACGCCAAACAGCGCGATACCGGCGAGAGAGATCAGCAGCAGCGCGGCAAACATCAGCGGGATATCCAGCTGGTAGCCGGCCTGTAGGATCTGATAGGCCAGCCCGGTATTGGTCCCGCCGGTCCCGGCGACAAACTCCGCCACCACCGCGCCAATCAGCGACAGCCCACTGGAAATACGCAGCGCGCCGAAGAAATAGGGCAGCGCCGAGGGGATACGCAGCCGCACCAGCGTTTGCCAGCGGCTGGCGTGATTGAGGCGAAAATAGCTCAGCAGGCCGGGGGAGACGCTGCGCAGTCCCTGAGTGGTATTGGAGATGATGGGAAACACCGCCATCACGGTAGCGCACACCACCAGCGAGAGCGTGGCATCCTTCACCCAGATGATGATCAGCGGGGCGATGGCGACGATCGGCGTCACCTGCAAAAACACGATGTAGGGAAACAGGGCGGTTTCCACAAAGCGGTTCTGCACCAGGATAAACGCCACCGCGGCGCCGATGACAATCGACAGCAGAAACGAGATCAGGGTGATCTTGAGGGTGAACAGCAGCGCCAGCAGCAGCGGCGTGAGATGCGTCCACAGGCTTTCCAGCATCACCAGCGGCGACGGCACCAGAAAGGCCGGGATACGGAAATAGCTCACCGCGCCCTGCCACAGGAGCACCATCGCCACCGCGACGAGGGTCGGATAGAGAATTTTGAGAAAACGCGGATGCTGGATCCACGGCGTTGCGGTTGTATTTTTCATATTATGACTCCATACCGGACTGGCTGGCCTGCAACAGACTGTCCTGCAGCTGACGGGCATACAGGGAAAAGGCCGGGCTGACGCGGAACGCCTCGCTGCGCGGGAACGGCTCGCGGATGGCGATATCTTCGACCACCCGTCCGGGACGGGCCGCCATCATGATCACCCGCTGGGAGAGAAACACCGCTTCGTGGATCGAGTGGGTGACGAACACTACCGTCAGGTTTTGCTCCTGCCAGAGACGCAGCAGGTCGCTGTCGAGTTTGTTACGCGTAATTTCATCCAGCGCGCCGAAGGGCTCATCCATCAGCAGCAGCTTTGGTCGGGTGACCAGGCCGCGGGCGATGGAGACGCGCATTTGCATGCCGCCGGAGAGTTCGCGCGGCAGGACGTCGGCGAACTTGCCGAGGCCCACCAGCTCAAGGACTTCACTCACCCGGGTATTTCCCTCCGCCCGCGGCACGCCGGCCAGATCCAGCGGCAGCCTGACGTTATTGCGCACGCTGCACCACGGCATCAGGGTGGCTTCCTGGAAGACGAACGACAGCGGATGCTGGGCCTTTTCCCGACTGTCGCGCCGCCACAGCATCAGCTTGCCGTCGCTGGGCTCCACCAGGCCGGCGACCATCTTCAGCAGGGTGCTTTTACCGCAGCCGGACGGGCCGAGCAGGGTAATAAACTCCCCCTGATTGATGGTCAGGTTGACGGGCAGCAGCGCCCGGGTGCCGTTGCTGTAGATTTTCTCCGCCGACAGCACCTCGATGGCCGGGGTGGCAGCGGCGGGTATAAAGCGGGTATCGCTCATCACGGTCAGTTTCGGGGCGGTATTCATGGCATCACTCCGGCGTCTTTGACCATCTCCAGGGTGTAAGTCTGCTCAAACGGCACCTTGCTGGCGTCGATCAGTTTGTTTTTCACCAGCATGTCCCAGGTTTTCTTCAGCCGCGGCTCGGTGATGATGCCGATACCGCCGGTCTTAGCATCGCCGCCGGTCACCAGCTGGTACTGCTTCATCTGGGCAATGCCAAAGGCGATCTGCTCGGCGCCCATTTGCGGATTTGCTTTACCGATCAGGCTGTTGCCGGGGGCGGGATCCTGCAGGTAGCTTTTCCAGCCTTCCATGGAGGCTTTGACGAAGGCCGCCACCGCCGCCGGACGTTTGCGGATGGTGTCGGCCATACAGATAATCGAGTTGCCGTAGGGCGGGTAGCCCCAGTCGCTGAGCGGATAGACATAGAACGGCTGCCCGCCTTTGGCGACGGAGAACGGCTCGGAGGTCACGTAGCCCTGCTGCACCAGGTTTTTATCGGCGAGGAACGGCTGAACGTTAAAGGTATAGGGGCGCACTTTGCTGCCAGCCAGACCCAGCTCGCTTTTCGCCCACGGCCAGAAGGAGGTATAGGCCTCGGTGGCGAGCAGGAAGGTTTTGTCTTTAAGTTCCGCCGGGTTCTCCACCTTGTCATGGGTGATAAACACCGTCGGCGAGTGCTGGAACACGGTGGCGACGGTCACCGCGTGCACCCCGGCCTGCCAGGTCTCCAGCGCCTGGCCGTTGTCGCCAAGGGTGCAGTCCGCCTGACCGGCCGCCATCAGCTGCATGACGTTGATCTGCGGGCCGCCCATTTTAATTTCGACATCGAGACCGGCGTGTTGATACAGCCCGGTGGCCTGGGCCTGGTAAAACCCGCCGTGTTCGGCCTGGGCATACCAGTTGGTGAGAAAGGTAAACTTCTCCGCCGCGAAGCAGGAGGCTGAGGTCGCGAGGGCGGCCACGGTCAGCAGGGTAAAAACGGGCGTCAATCTGGTATTCATCAGGGCTCCCTGGATTCAGCAGCGAAAGAAGGTGGTAGGGACTGCACAAAGCCGTGCCAGTGCTGTTTGCCCCAGGTCGGTTCGCGACGTTCGACCCAGGCCATGCGGTGGATCTCGATGATCGCCTGCGCCCAGCTGGCGGCGAGGGAGTCGAGAAGCCCTTCGCCTTGCTCCCGCGTCGCCGGGGTCGGGTCGCCAATCACCCCGCTGGGGCCAAAGTCATACGACGCCCACGCCGCCGCCGGACGGCCTTTCGACAGGGTTGGGCAGGGGAATTCCGGGGGGAAATTAGCGACGGCCCGTTCCATATGGACGCACTCCGGCGCCAGCGCCAGCATCAGCGCCGTTTCGCTATGCCCGGCGTGCATCGCCATCCGCTGTTCATGCGGGCTGAGAAACTGTTTTTCGCAGTTGGGCACGTTGAACACGTCGTGGGGGATGGCGATGAAATCCCCGTGGCGCAGGCGCATTTCCCGGCAGGCTATCTGCAGGATCTGCGGCTGGCCGCCGTGGCCGTTGATCATCAGCAGCTTGCGAAAACCGGCCCGATAGAGAGATTCGGCGATCTCCAGCAGGGTATGCAGCAGCGTATCGCCGCTAAGGGTCAGGGTGCCGGGAAAATGCAGATGCTCCTCGGACTTACCGTAGACGATCGGCGGAATGGCGTAGGCCGGGATCGTCGCCGGCAGCCTGGCGAGGGCATGGCCCGCCACGCCGGAAGATATCACGCTGTCCACCGAGCAGGGCAAATGCGGGCCGTGCTGTTCGATCGCCCCGGTGGGGAGGACGATAACCGTATTGCTTTTATCCGGCAGGGCGGCCACGTCCGTCCAGCTCAGAAAAGGAAGAAAGCGCGCGGCAGGAATGTAACCGTTAATCATCGCGGTGCCTCGGAGTTAAATGACGGGGGTAACCAGACGGTCGCTTCGACTTCAATCAGTACCGTGGCGTCGGGCAGCATTTCGCTGACCTGCACCACGGTGGAAACGGGCGGCTGGTCGGGGTAAAACAGCTTCCTGACCCGGCTGTAATAGGGAAAATGGTCAAGGTTGCGAAAGTACTGCACCAGTTTGATAACGTCGCTCATTTGCCCTCCCGCGGACGCCACGGTGCGGCGGATGCTCTCCAGGACGTACCAGCTCTGGGCGAGGATCGGGCCCTGTTTCGCATCGGTTGAAAATTCGCCGGTCGCCCCCAGCAGCTCCCGCACCGGCTCAGGCACATCCTGAAAGCCGTTGACGATGGTGCCGGTCAGGGGATTGACCGGAATAATGCCGGAGAGAAAGATAAAATCGCCGGCTCTGCGCCAGGCGGCATACCGCGCCAGCGGCGCCCCGGCGCCTGCTTCAAGACTCATGTGCCATCTCCTCCTGCCACACGCGTCGGTGGGTTAACCTGCCGTGGTTAACCACCAGACGGGCGGCGCTGTTTAAAGGCCAGGTAAAACGGTCGCTACCCGGGAAAATCACCACGCTGGCCGCCGCCCCGACGGCAAAGGGCGCCGCGTCTGCCGGCGAACCGGTTAGCGCCGCGCGATCGCAGATCAGCCGCGACTGCTGGTCGAACAGGTCGCTGAGCTGAGCGCCGAACAGACCGCAGGCCAGGGTGTCCAGCGGGTCGTAGCTCCCCGCCGGGCAGAAGGCATCCTGCACGTTGTCGCAGCCGAGCAGGGTGGCCACGCCGGCGGCCTGCGCCTCGTGCAGCAGGGTGATCCCCCGCTGACGCGGCGTGCGGCCGAACGTCGCATCCTGCAGCAGCAGATTGGTCATCGGCAGAGCGATAAGGGTGACGCCGTGCGCCGCCAGCTGGCGCAGGATCGGCGCCGCCTGTTCGTCGCTGCCGGCGGCCAGCGCGCAGCCGTGGCTGCAGCAGATATGTCCGGGAAAAGGGTGGCGGGAGAGATGATCCGCCAGCCAGGTCAGCCCCTGAGACACTTCGCTGAGCTCCTCATCGATATGCAAATCCAGATCCAGATCCCAGCGGGCCGCGCTGCACAGCAGATTTTCCATGGCGGTGGCGTCCCAGTTGGAGGAGTGGATGAAGCCGCCCAGCAGGCAGCGCTCTCCGCTGTTGGCGACCGTCCGGGCGATGGCCTCCGCTTGCGCCGGCTCGCGAAACAGGGGCAGCGGGACCAGCGCCACCCGCTCCAGGGTGATGCCGACGGTATCGAGGCGGGCGATCTCCTGCCAGGCGTCCGGCGCGTCGGCGGTAAACCAGTCGACATGGCTGCGCAAATGGGTCACGCCATTCGCTGCCGCCCGGGCCAGCGCGGCGGACGCCCGACGTTGAATATCCGCCCTGGTCCAGTGTCGGCGATCCTCGTGCATGGCGTGGATTGCCGCCAGCAGCCCGGCCTGCGCCGGACGGCAGCGTTCAATGGTGAATGTCTTGTCCAGATGGGCATGGGGTTCCACCAGGCCGGGGAGCGTCAGGGCTCCCGCCAGGTCCCACAGGCCGGGAGTCGGCTGGTCGGTTGGGGTCAATGCGGCAATCCGGCCGTCGCGAAAGGCCAGGTCCGCCAGCAGCGGCTCACCGTTGGCCCGCGTCGGCCAGCCGTCGGGCAGCGCCCAGGCCGGGAGTCGGGCGCGGCTGATCCCGACAAGCGGCGCGCAAGAGGAGGGGAACGTCATCGTCAGTCTCCTCACAGATCCAAAACCAGAAGCGGGGATTTCGCCCGCGAACAGCAGAGCGTGATCTGGTCGTTGCCGGCTTTCTCTTCCGCCGTCAGCACGCTGTCCCGGTGCTCGGGGATCCCGTCGAGGACCCCGGTAATACAGGAGCCGCACATTCCCTGTTCGCAGGAGAGCATGACCTCCACCCCGGCGTGCTGTAATACCTGAGCAATGGTTTGATCCGCGGCCACCTGCAGGCGCTGCCCGCTGGAGGCCAGCTCAATATAAAACGCATTTTTCGCCGCAGTATTATTTTCCGCCGCGGGAGTAAAACGCTCGAATACGAACTGCGACGGCGACCAGCGATATTCCTCCATGACCGACCGCAGTCTCTGAATAAAACCCTCCGGGCCGCAGGCTATTACTACGGTATCAGGGTGGGGCACAGTTAAGCATTCGGGGACCCGCTGGCGAAACGACGCGCCTTCCTCGCTGCAGTGAATGGCCACCGTGCCGTTCGCAGTCAGCTGGTTCAGTCGCGGGGAGAAGGCGGTCTGGCGCGAACTGGCGACATAATAATGCAGCTCCAGCGCCCCCTTTCTGGCGGCAATCGCTTCAGCCATCGCCAGCAAAGGCGTGATGCCGATACCGCCGGCAAACAGCAGGTAGCGCCCGGCCTGCGGCAGGGGAAAATGGTTGCGCGGCGGCGAAATGGCGAGCCGATCGCCGGCTTTGAGCTGCTGGTGCAAATAGCGTGAGCCGCCGGTGGAAGCATCAGTCAGCCTGACGCAAATTTCATAAGTATTACTGCGGTCAGGCGTGCCGCACAGGGAATACTGCCGCGGGCCGACGCCGGGAATAATAATATCGATATGCGCCCCGGCGGAGTAGGCCGGTAATATTTCCCCGGCCGCCGCCTGCAAAATTATGGATAGGTTTCCCTGTCCATTGGGGCGTATTTCCCCGACCGAGACCGAAATAAGATCGTGGCTGTGCATTACCGTTTACTCTCCCTCACTCCGCTGTCTGCAGGGCGGCCAGGGGCGGCGAAGAGATAACTCCCCTTCGCGGTGAACTGTCCGGCGTGCAAGAAAATGGGTGAAACGATCGTTTCTCCGCTATGAATGCTACGGTATTGTGATAAAACTGTTGCGTCCAGAGCTTTGATTCGCACAACCCGTTGCAAAAAAGAGAGCACCCAAACCATGTTTGCCTTCTCCCGATTTCTGCTCTATTTCACCGAAGTGGCCCGTCAGGGATCGTTTCGTAAAGCGTCAGAGGCGCTACATGTGTCGGCGTCTTCCATCGACCGTCAGATTTTGCGCGTGGAACAGGAGCTGGCGATGCCGCTCTTCGAGCGCCATCCCACCGGGCTGAGGCTGACCGCCGCCGGGGAGCTGCTCCTGCACGCGGCCAATAACTGGAAAAAGGACTTTACCCGGGTCTGCGAGCAGCTGGACGATCTGCGCGGGTTGCGGCGGGGGCATGTGCGCATCGCCACCATCGATGCCATTAACCGGCATTTCTTTTCGACGATGCTCAAAGAGGTGCATAAACATTATCCCAACATCTCTTTTACATTGACCACCATCAACAATATCCACATCCAGCAGGCGCTGATCTCCGGCGAGGCGGATTTCGGCATCATGCTCAATCCCCAGACCTCTCGTGAACTGCAGGTCCGGGCGTTTGCCGAGATGAATATGGGGATTGTGGTGCCCACCGGCCATCCGCTGGCCAGCCGCAGCGCGGTGCGCTTTAGTCAGTGCCTCGACTACCCCTTTATCCTGCCGTCCGCCCCATTGATGATCAGCGAGCCGGTGGAGGCGCTGGTGAACATCAGCGGCAACGAGGTAAAGGAGGTGGCGGTATCGAATAACATTCACATGATCCGCACCCTGATCAAAGAGCAGATGGGCATCGGCATCCTGTGTCGGCTGGATATTCTCGACGAGATCGAGTCCGGCCAGCTGGCGTTTGTGCCGCTAACCGATCCGCAGCTTAAGCCTTTCACCCTGGCGCTGTGCGTCTCGCCCGCCCGCCAGCTTTCCCTTGCCGCCTCGATGATGCTGAACCAGCTGGAGATGCTCTTCAGCCAGCTGTGAAATGTCGGGCAGGCACTAAAATCATTCATTAGCGCACCATTATGGTGCGTTTCTTGTGAGCATGAATCAAAGGTTGCATGCCCAAGGGCGGCGGCGCAGGCGATTTCTCGCGGCCGCTCGCAGGCGTTTAAATCTGGCATTGTTTTTGTATAGCTGAGTGTGAGTAGAAGCGGTCAGTACGGGTTATCCATACGGGACATTGCTCAGTCACCATGTCGCGGTTCAATGTTGACCGGGATGGGAGGCTGAGCCACATTCGCTCGCTCCCCCTCCCGGCGTAAAGAGGAGAGGGATATGAAAACAGGCGCACGCCTTCCCCGGGGCATACGCTGGCTGGGCCTGATGGCCCTCGGCGGTGTCTCGCTGGCCGTTCAGGCCGAGGAGAAAATCGTTCTGCTGACCTCCTGGTACGCCCAGGCGGAACAGGGGGGGTATTATCAGGCTCAGGCCACCGGGCTGTACAAAAAATACGGTCTCGATGTCGAGATCCGCTCCGGCGGACCGCAGGTCAACGGCATGCAGTTGCTGTTGTCGAAGCGGGCCGATGTGATCATCGGTTACGACCTGCAGCTGCTGGAAGGCATTCAGCGCGGCTTCCAGGCAAAGGCCATTGCCGCGCCCTTTCAGTACGATCCCCAGGGGCTGCTGACCCATGCCGATGTCACCTCCCTGCAGGGGCTGAAAGACAAAACCCTGCTGGTCTCCAGCTCCGGTCAGGCGACGTGGTGGCCGTGGCTGAAGGCGCAATACCAGCTGAGCGACGCGCAGGTTCGCCCCTATACCTTCAATATTCAACCCTTTGTCGTCGATGACGCTGTCGCCCAGCAGGCCTATGTCAGCTCCGAGGTGTTCCAGGTGCAGAAGGCCGGAGTGAAGGCGAACTTCTTCCTCTTTTCCGAGCACGGCTATCCCCCCTACGGCGGCATCCTTATCGCCCGCCCGGATACCATCGCCGAGCGTAAAGCGGCGATGGCGAAGTTTGTCCGCGCCTCAATGGAGGGCTGGGTGAGCTATCTCAAGGATCCGGCGCCGGGCAATGCGTTGATTAAGCAGGACAACCCGAAAATGACCGACGATCTGCTCGCCTGGGGCGTGACCCAGATCCGTGAGCATCACCTGATCGACGGCGGGGATGCCGCCAGCCAGGGCTGGGGGACGATGACCGACGTGCGCTGGCAGAAGACCCGCGACTTTATGGTCAGCGCCGGTCTGCTGGCGGCGGCTACCGACTGGAAACAGGCCTACACCACCGAATTTGTTCAGGCCATGCAGGTTAAACCCTGAGGAGCGACGCCATGTCATTAATGATTAAAAATGCCCATGCCATCCTCAGCGGTCTGCCCGGAGAGGCGGCGCGGCTGGCCGGGCCGGATATTCGCATCCGCGACGGCAAGATTGCCGCCATCGGCAGCCTGACGCCGCTGCCGGAAGAGCGACAGATCGATGCCCGCGACTGCGTGATCTATCCGGCGTGGGTGAACACGCACCACCATCTTTTTCAGTCGCTGCTGAAGGGCGAGCCGCAGGGGCTGAACCAGAGCCTGACGGCCTGGCTGAGCGCCACGCCGTACCGCTTTCGCGCGGCTTTTGATGAACATACCTTTCGTCTGGCGGTGCGCATTGGCCTGGTGGAGCTTCTGCGCTCGGGCTGCGCCAGCGTGGCGGATCACAACTACCTGTACTGGCCGGATATGCCTTTCGATACCTCGGAGATTGTCTTCAGCGAAGGGGAAGCGCTGGGGATGCGCATCGTCCTGTGCCGGGGTGGGGCGACCCAGGGGCGGGCGGTGGAACAGGATCTGCCGGTGGCGCTGCGTCCGGAAACCTTCGACGGCTATATGGCGGATGTCGAACGGCTGGTCAGCCGCTATCACGACCCCCGGCCCGAGTCTCTGCGCCGGGTGGTGATGGCGCCCACTACCGTCCTGCACTCCGCGCCGGGCGCCCAGCTGCGGGAGATGGCGAAGCTGGCCCGCCAGCTGGGGATCCGGTTGCACAGCCATTTATCGGAAACCGTCGATTATCTCGACGCCGCGCGGCAGAAATTCGCCATGACGCCGGTGCAGTTCTGCGCGGAACACGACTGGCTGGGAAATGACGTGTGGTTTGCTCATCTGGTGAAGCTGCTGCCGGAGGAGATTGCCCTGCTGGGCCGTACCGGAACCGGCATCGCCCACTGCCCGCAAAGCAACGGCCGGCTGGGCAGCGGCATCGCCGATCTGCTGGCGTTAGAGCAGGCCGGGGTCCCGGTCTCGCTGGGGGTGGACGGCGCCGCCTCGAATGAAGCGGCGGATATGCAAAGCGAAGCCCATGCCGCATGGCTGCTGCAGCGCGCGCGCAAGGGGATGCTGGCGCAGCCGCGCTACGCCGGGGGGACCTTTGAGGGTGGGGCCGATGCGGCCACGGTGGAGGATGTAGTGCGCTGGGGCAGCGCCGGCGGGGCGCAGATCCTCGGCTTAGCGCAGAGCGGCACCCTGCAGGTCGGCATGCAGGCGGACCTTGCCATTTACCGGCTGGACGATCCGCGCTACTTCGGCCTGCACGATATGGCCATTGGGCCGGTGGCCTGCGGTGGGCGCGCCGCGCTAAAGGCGCTGCTGCTCAATGGCCGCCCCATCGTGGAAGACGACGCCATTCCCGGTCTCGACCTTGACGCGATGCGCCACGACGCGCTGGCGGCCGTCCGTACCCTCCAACAGCGCGCCGCTGTTTAACTGATAACAGGATAATGACGATGAACGCAACCACCCAGAATCAACGCTATGCCTTACAGGAACTGGAAAAAGAGGCGCTGATGGGCGCCGAGGGCGAAGAGACCTTCGCCCGCGAAGTGCGCTGTATCGACCTGTCGAACTTTGCCGCAAGAAAAAATGACATTGCCGAACAACTGTGGGAGGCGGCGGTAGAGATTGGCTTCTTCCAGGTCAGCCATCACGGTATTCCGCTGGCGGATATCCGCCAGGCGTTCAGCATGACCGAGGCGTTTTTCGACCTGCCCGACGAGGTGAAGCGCCAGTATCCGCTAGCCGGCAACGCCGGCTGGGAAAGCAAAGCGCAGGTTCGGCCATCGACCCGCACCCCGGATCAAAAAGAGTCGTATCAGATCACCCGGCCGCTGATGGCCGGGCGCTGGCCCAGCGATCGGGAGCTGCCAGGCTTCCGGCAGACGATGCTCGGGTTTGAATCGCAGTGCTGGCAGCTGGGGATGAAGATCCTCTCCTGCTTTGCTTTGAAGCTTGGTTTTCCGGAATCGTTTTTCACCACCGCGCACGATCCGCAGCGAGACACCTACCAGAGCACCTTGCGTATGCTGCATTACTATGCGACCGAGCAGTCGCAGCAGGGGATGTGGCGGGCCGGCGCGCACACCGATTTTGACTGCCTGACGCTGCTGTTCCAGCGCCCCGGCCAGGGCGGCCTGCAGGTTTGTCCCGGTAAAGACCGCGAAAGCCAGCAGTGGACCAGCATTGAGCCGCGCGAGGAGGTGATCACCTGTAATATCGGCGATATGCTGATGCGCTGGAGCGACGACCAGCTGCCGTCTAACTTCCATCGGGTGAGAAATCCGCTGCCCCATGAATATCAGGGGCCGCGCTACAGCCTGGCGTTTTTCTGCCAGGCCAATAAAGATGTCGAGATCCTCGGGCCGCAGAGGAAGTACCCGCCCATCAGCGCCGAGGATTATCTGCAGCAGCGGATCCAGGCCAATTTTGCCAAAGGGTAAACGTACCGGCGCGGGTCACTGCTGTTCAGGAGCGGCATGACCACGCGCCACGACCACCTTTTCCCGGCCGAGTACAGTAGCGAGATGGTCGGGCAGGGGCTGGTCAGTAATTAAACGGCTGATGCCCGACCAGCCCGCGTAGTGGTAGGGATAGGTGAGGTCGAACTTCGAGTGGTCGGCGACGACAATGCTCTTCGCGGCGCGCTGGATCATCGCCCGGTAAACCGTTCCACTGTCGATTAACGCCTCGCTTGGCCCATCGGCGGCGATACCGCTGGCCCCCAGTAACGTATAGTCCGCCGTGAACTGGCTGAGGAACTGAAGCGTCTGCGCACCGGTCATTGCCCCTTCGGTAGCGCAGTACTCCCCGGGAGCGACGATCACCCGGATGGTTGGATTCATCGACAGCACCGTTGCGACGCCGAAGGCGTGGGTGATGACCGTGATATCCCGCAGCTCGCTGGCCATCCGGCGGGCAACATGTACCGTGGTGGCGCCGGAGCCGATCATGAATATTTTGCCCTCGCGCATACAATGGACGGCATCCCGGGCGATGCGCTCGCGCTCTTCGGTAAACAGCTGGTGGCGCTCCGTGACCGTCGGTTCACTGTTCATGGCCCGCACCGCACCGCCGTAAGTTCGGTTCAGTACGCCCCGGCGGGTAAGTTCGTCGAGATCGCGACGGATGGTTTCGGTAGAGACACCGTGGGTGCGCGCCATATCCCCAATCCGCAGGGTAGGGGTCTCAGCCAGTTCGCGCAGGATCTGTTGCTGACGGTCTTCTTTTCTCTTCGACATGAACGCTGGTTACTCTCCCTGAAGTCGCTGATGCCGTTAATATACCTGCACGCCGAGGGCAAACAAACTGGATGTTTGCCCTGTCGGTTAGACTATCCGTTCAGGCGGCCCATGACTTTCGCCAGCCGTTCGAGGAAGAAATCTGCATCATCGCGACTGAAGCACAGCGGCGGACGGATCTTCAGGCTGTTGCCAAAGCGACCGGCCGCGCCAATCAGCACGCCCTCAAGCTTCAGGTGATAGATAACGCGACTCGTCAGCTGCGGATCCGGCTCTCCGCTGTCTGGCCGGGCAAACTCGATGGCGTTGAACAGTCCGGCGCCGCGAATGTCGGCGATGGCCGGGAAATCCTGGGCCAGCTGGCGCAGTCCGGCACGCAGATAGTCCCCGTTGCGCTGGGCGTTGTTCATCAGGGCCTCCTGTTCAATCACCTCCAGTACCGCGAGGCCCACGGCGGCAGCCACCGGGTTACCGCCAAAGGTGTTGAAGTACTCGGTCTTTTCGCTGAACGCCTGCAGAATAGCCGGACGCGTGATCACCGCGGCCATGGGAAAACCGTTCCCCATTGGCTTGCCGAGCGTGACGATATCCGGTTGCACACTGTGACGCTGGAAGCCCCAGAAATGAGAGCCTGTCCGACCAAAGCCCGGCTGGACTTCATCGGCGATAAACAGTCCGCCCCGGGCCTGTACGCGGGCTACCGCCTGAGCCAGAAATCCCGGCGGATCGGCGAAAACGCCGTCGCTGGAAAAAATGGTATCCACCAGTAGCGCCGCGCAGCCGTAGCCCCGCTCATCCAGCTCGTCCATGGCGCGCTCAACGTCGGCGGCGAAGAGGTCAGACAGCGTCTGGCCCGCTGACAGCCTGCGCAGGTCAGGGGCGGGAATGGTATGCACCCACGGGGGCAGGAGGGCCTCTTTGTGCCCGGAGGGAGAGACCTCCATCACCGCCGTTGTATTGCCGTGATAGGCACTCTCGGTGACGATGATCCCCTGCCGACCACTGATAAAGCGGGCCATCCGCAGGGCGATGTCGTTGCTCTCGCTGCCGGTGCAGGTAAATATCACATTCGACAGCCCGGCGGGGAACGTCGCCAGCAGGCTGTCCGCGTACTGCTCCAGTACCGGGAACAGATAGCGGGTGTTGGTGTTCAGTAACCCGGCCTGGCGCACCATCGCCTGGGTAATATGCGGATGACAATGCCCCACGCCCGGCACGTTGTTATACATATCCAGATAACGGTTGCCGGCGGAGTCCTCCATCCAGGCTCCGGAGGCCGACGCCATGACGATCGGTTGTGGATAAAACAGCACCGAACCGGTCCCCTGGGTGGCGTGGCGACGGGCAATTTGTCGGCTCAGGTTTTCGTCGGCCACGCCGGTCAGCGCGTCAAAACGGTTCAGTTGAAGAATGGGGGTTTTATTGTTCATCAGCAGGTTCCTTGCAGTTAACGGTAGCGCTAAGCGGTGACGCCTGGAGGAGAAACGCCTGGGCCAGGCGTACGGTGATGGCGCCCCATTGCGGGCTGTAGCGACGGGCGGTGGCTGTCTCACTATGGCTGGCCAGCCAGGCCGTCAGCTGTAAGCGGCGCAGCATCACCAGCACCGGAAGCATCACTTCGTCCTGCTGACTGAAGGGACGGACGCTACGGTAGCCCGCAAGCCACGCAGCGCGGTAGTCCGCAAGGGCCGGGTCGTCTTCAATAAAACTGACGGCGGTGGCAAAATCCCAGCCAAACCAGCAGATGCCGCAGTCGTCAAAATCAATCACCGTCAGCGAATTCTCATTCACCAACAGGTTGGCCAGCCGCATGTCGCAGTGCACCAGCCCATAGCGGTCGGCGCCCTGTCCGTACGCTTCCAGTCTTGCGACCACTGTGGCCTCCACCGCCTCCAGCAGCGTAATATCGTCGGCGCTCAGTTGCGTCATCTTCCGCCAGTCGCCCCACCAGGCATGACGTCCGATAATCGTCTCGGTGTTCCACACCTTGCGATGAAAACCCTCGGGTTTTACCCAGCCTTCGCTGTGCCTGTGCAGTTCTCCCGCAACCCGTCCCAGGGCATGGTACCAGCCGGTGAGATGGCTACCGGTATCAGGTTCGCTGCCCGCAACAAAGGTGAATCCCACGACGTGGGTGACCGTTTCGCCGTCGATGAGGCTGGCGATACAGGTCCCATCATCCAGTACAAGCGGTACGGCGATGTTGATATCTCCCCGGGCATGCAGGGCGTTTAGCCACATCAGCTCAGAATGGATCTCCACCGCTGAGCTGTAGTTTGGGCGATGCACTCGCAGCACGATCTTTCTCTGCGCCATCTTATCGCTGACCAGAAACGTGGCATTTTCTGAAACCGTCAGCAGGCCAATCTCTGCGCCTTCGCTGAGGCCCCAGCGGGGCAGGAGCGGCCGCAGCTTCAGGGTAAGTGTTGTTAAATACTCGTCGTTAAACATGCTGTCCTCAATTTGAAATGACACGCTTAACACATTTTTATGTTGTGGTTGCGGGATTTGCAAGATGTGTGAGGTTTTTTTTGTTTTCTGTTGCGCTTTAATTATGCTTTTTGTTTATTAATTATTTTATTAACAGCAAGTTAGTGTGATTTGGTTGGCTGGATTCAGCCGGTTGCACCATAACGGAACGTATAATGTGTGTTTTTCTCATTCAGGCGTAATCAAAGCGTGAAGTTTGTTATTAATTCATTGATATATATAGATAAATTAATCTGTCTATTGCACCAGTCTTGTGCCCAATCATAGCGCATTATTTTTATGCTGAAATCTCACTTTAAAATGTTGAACATTCAACATTTACGTGATTATTCTTTTCCTGCCAGCGACGGAGATCGCTGCACGGCCAGGCCAAACGGATGGGATCGCAGAACTTTCACAGACGGGGAAAAATGATGTCAGATTTTATGAACAAACATGTGCTGGTGACCGGCGGGAGTAGTGGGATCGGTCTTGGCATTGCACTCGGCTTTGCCCGCGCCGGGGCGAAGGTGACCATTACCGCCCGCACACCATCGCGTATCGATAGCGCGATCGGCCAGGCGGCGGAGCAGGGATTAACGCTACGCGGTCTGACCTGCAACGTCAGTCATGCCGAAGAGGTAAAAGCCTGTGTGGCAGAAGCCGCACAGCAGTGGGGTGGTCTGGATATTGTCTGCTGCAACGCGGGGATTTTTCCTTCGGCGCCGCTGGCAGACATGAGCGAACAGCAGTGGGATGAGGTGCAGGCGATCAACAGTAAAGGGACTTTTTTAACTGTCCAGGCGGCGCTGCCATGGCTGAAACGGGCAGAGTATGGTCGCATCATCCTCACCTCTTCGATTACCGGGCCGGTAACGGGCTATCCGGGCTGGGCTCACTATGCCGCCAGCAAAGCGGCCCAGCTGGGTTTTATGCGTAGCGCGGCGTTGGAACTGGCCGGCGACAACATTACCGTCAATGCCGTCCTGCCGGGGAATATCGTCACGGAAGGGCTGAGGGATATGGGCGAGGACTATATCGCCGGGATGGCCAGCGCCGTGCCGCTCAAACGCCTCGGAACGGTGGAAGATATTGCTGCGGCAGCGCTGTTCTTCGCCTCCCGTCAGGCTGGCTACATCACCGGCCAGTCGCTAATTGTTGACGGTGGGCAGATCCTGCCTGAATCCGCCGCGTGCCTGAACTGAACGGAGCGTTCATCATGAGCAATGAAATTCTTGCCAATCCCGCGCCAGCGGCGGAAAAACATGTTGTGCAGCGGCTGCGGCCAAATGCGGTAGGCCTTGGCGGGGTGCTGTTTATGACTATCGCCACGGCAGCGCCGATCACTGCGATGCTGGGCAATGTGCCGATCGCGGTGGGTAGTGGTAATGGTCAGTTTGCGCCCGCGGGGTTTATGGTCGCCACCCTTATCCTTGCCCTGTTTGCCATCGGCTATGCGCAGATGGCCAGGTTTATTACCGCTACCGGCGCATTTTATGGCTTTATTTCACACGGCCTTGGGCGGATCGTTGGCATGGCGTCAGGAGTGACGGTGACCATGACCTACATTGTCTTTGAGGCTGCGCTGGTCGGGATCTTCGCCTTTTTCTGTGAGGATTTAATCAATACGGTCTTCAGCGTACATATCCCCTGGCTCATCTTAGCCTTCGCCATGCTAATGACTACCGGAGTGCTGAGCTATTTCGATATTTCGCTCACTTCCCGGGTGCTCGGCCTGTGCCTGGTACTGGAAATATTGATCCTCACCGCCGTCGCGGTGGCGGTGCTGATCCATGGCGGAGGGCCACAGGGTTTTGTCCCCGAGTCGATCAACCCGCTGAACGCCTTTACCCCGGCGAAAGGGGTGGTCGGCGCCAGTGCCGGAATTGGATTATTCTTCGCCTTCTGGTCATGGGTGGGCTTTGAGTCATCGGCAATGTACGGTGAAGAGTCGAAGAACCCGAAAAAGATCATTCCCCTGGCTACCCTGCTGGGCGTGATTGGTATCGGCGTGTTCTACGTGTTCATTTCGTGGATGGCGATTGCCGGAACGGGACCGGAGCAGGCTATTGCCCTTGCGCAGGATCCTAACCGCGCAGGAGAGATTTTCTACGGTCCGGCTCGCCAGTATCTGGGGGAGTGGGCGGTCGGGGTGTTTAAGCTGCTGGTGATCACTGGCTCTTTTGCCTGCGGGATGGCGTTTCATAACTGCGCGGCGCGCTATCTCTACGCGCTCGGGCGGGAAAATCTGTTTCCGTTTGCCGGGCGCACGTTGGGTCGTTCACACTCGCGCCACGGCTCCCCCCATGTTGCCTCTACGGTGCAGACCGTTATCGCCACGCTGATTGTGTTGCTATTCTTTATCACCGGTAAAGATCCTTACGCGGATATTTACACCCTGCTGGCGCTGTTGGGTACGATGGGCATTATGATTGTCCAGGCGCTTTGCGCCTTTGCGGTGATCGTTTACTTCCACGGCAATAAAGAAAATATTGGCAAAGGACACTGGTTTAAAACAGGCGTTGCGCCGTTGCTTGGGGGGATGGGGATGATCTATATCGTCTACCTGTTATTCAAAAATATGGCGTTTGCCGCGGGCGCTGCCGCCAGCTCCTCCTTTTATCATGCCATTCCGTGGATCGTGTTGGCCTGCTTCTGCTTTGGCGCCGCCATCGCGGTCTGGTTTTACCTCTTTGATGCGCAAAAGTACCGGGTTATCGGACGCATTGTACTGACGGATGATTGATGATGCGCACCTGCCGCCGGCTTTCGCTGGCCGGGCGGCAGGATATCCGGCGCAGGGCTTTTCAGAGGGAAGGGGGCGCCGATGCTGGTGACAAAGGTACCTCTGCCGCAGCCATAAAATCGATAAAACAGCGTATTCTCGGTGACAGGTAGCGGCTGGCGGGCCACAGGACCGAGAAATGCCCATCCTTGACGCAACAGCCGGGCAACACCTCCTGCAGTTGTCCCTCATCCATGGCCTCGCACACGACAAAATCAGGCACATAAGCGATGCCCATCCCCGCCGCGCTTAAGCGAATGGCGGCCTCAATGTTATTGACCGTTACAACGGCAGCGGCCCTGAAATCTCCCGTCAGCCGCATATCGCGCAGTTCCCAGGGCTGGATCAGCCCCGTCGAGGGGAAGCGGAAAAAAATGCACTTGTGCGCCGCCAATTCCGCTGGCGAGCCGGGGACGCCGTATTCCGCCAGATAGGCCGGGCTGGCACAGAGCACAAAACGAAAGCCTCCCAGCTTTCTGGCGATCAAGCGGGAGTCCGCTAATTCACCGCTGCGGATAGCGACATCGAATCCCTCATCGATCAGATTGACCAGCCGGTCACTAAAGTCGAGATCCAGTTCAACCTGCGGATAAAGACGGGTAAAAGCGGTGAGGGCGGGGAGCAACAGGCGGTAGCCAATGACGGGCAGTGAAATCCTCAGTTTGCCGGTGGGCTGTGAGAGACTGCTGGTCAGCTCTGACTCGGCCTCCTGGATCTGCTCCAGGATACTCTGGCAGCGCGTCAGAAATGCGGCCCCCTCCGCCGTCAGGCTGACGTTTCTGGTGCTGCGGTTGAACAGCCGGACCCCCAGTTTATGCTCAAGCCGGGCGACATTCTTACCCACCGCCGAGGCAGATATGCCCAGCAGCCTGGCGGCCTGAACAAAGCTTAGCGTTTCGGCGGTGCGGACAAAGGACGTCAGCGAGGTGAGGCTGTCCATCGATTATAAACCTTATGTCTCTTAAGAAGATATTTTCAGTCTATTTATCGGCATTAACATCCGCAATAGGATGGCGACAGTTTATTCTTTCTTGCCGACTGATGAGGGCCGCCCGATGTTACTCCCCGCCAGAACACCTTCCCGATACGCCAGCGCCCTGGCCGCGCTTTCTGTCTTTATGGCGGCCTTGCTGCTGCCGTTAAGTTTTACCGGCGGCGTCATGACCACCCCCGCGATACAGCAGTCGCTGGGCGGCTCTCCCGCTGCGCTGTCGTGGCTGACCAATGGCTTTATGCTGACTTTCGGCAGCTTTTTGCTGGCCGCAGGGGTGGCGGCGGATGCCATCGACAGAAAACGTATTTTTATCGCCGGCGCCGCGCTGTTTTGCCTGAGCAGCCTGCTGTTTTGTCTGACGCACAATCTCTTCCTGTCAGGCGTGTTGAGGGCGCTGCAGGGCCTGGCCGCGGCGATGATTTTAGCCAGCGGCAGTGCGGCGCTGGCCCAGCTGTATGATGGCGCTCAGCGGACCAGGGCATTCAGCATCCTCGGCACGGTGTTCGGCGTTGGCCTGGCGTTCGGTCCGCTGCTGATCGGCTTCATGATCGACGCGGTGGGTTGGCGCGGCGTATACGCCCTGTTTGCGCTGCTCTCGGCAGGGGTTCTGCTTATAGGCCTGGTATCTCTGCCAGCGGCAGAAAAAAGCGAGCCGCAGACACCCGACAACCTCGGCTTAACCCTGTTTACGCTGGCCCTGATGCTGTTTACTGCATCGCTTATGGTCATTCCGGCCCGCGGTTTTTTATCCCTGACCACGCTGGCCTTGCTCATCGCGTCGGGGGGGGCTGTTCGTGGCGTTTGTCGTACGCTGCCGGAGGGTGAACAACCCGGTGCTGGAACTCTCCCTGCTGCGTCATCCGCGTTTTGTCGGCGTACTGTTGTTGCCTGTCGCCACCTGCTGTTGCTACGTGGTCCTGCTGATTATTGTTCCACTGCATTTTATGGGCGGAGAGGGGATGAGTGAGTCGCAGAGCGCACTGTATCTGATGGCGCTGACCACGCCGATGCTGGTTTTCCCATCCGTTGCGGCCCTGCTCACCCGCTGGTTTTCACCGGGGCAGGTGTCCACGGCGGGACTGATGATGGCCTCCGCCGGGTTGCTGTTGCTGGGCGATGCTTTTCACAGTAACCACCTCCCGCAGCTGGTGCTGGCGCTGATCCTCTGTGGGGCGGGGGCGGCGCTTCCCTGGGGACTGATGGATGGCCTGGCGATATCCGCTGTGCCGGTCGCCAAAGCCGGTATGGCGGCAGGCCTGTTCAACACCGTACGCGTTGCCGGCGAGGGGATCGCCCTGGCGATAGTCTCCGCGGTATTAACGGCAAGCAATACCCTGACCCTGCAGAGTCGCGTACACGGGTATGCCCCCGAGGTGATTCACCGCGCCGCAGGCTGGCTGGGGGCCGGCAATATGCCGCAGGCGGCTGCGCTTTTGCCTGATTTTTCCCTCCGGGTGCTGCGCGAGAGCTATGACTCTGCTTATACGCTACTGTTTAGCGGGCTGGCGGTCGTCACCCTGCTGTGCGCCCTGATGATCTGGCTGACGTTATGCCGGAAGGGGGGCGCTATCCAAACCCGCGACAGCGGATCCTGCCCCCCATGACAGCGCATTGGCGTCACGCTCCCGGCAACCGCCTTTCCCGGTCTGCTCAGCGAACCGGGATTGTCATTGTTTCGCTGACGGAACTATGCTGATTAGGGCGGCCACATGCGCCGCTCCGGCAGCGGAAACTGTGACTCACAGGCGGCGGTATGGCGAGTGATACGGACCGGATTTATATCGAGATCCTGGAAACGGTGCTGATGGCTACCCTGGATCCTGATTTGTGGAAATCGGCGCTGCAGAAACTGGCGTTTCTCACCCGCAGCGCCTTGATGGAGCTCTTTAACGTCAAGCCCGCCGAAAACGCAGTGGCGGAGCTGCTGGTGCGGGGCATGACGCCTTACATCTGGGCGTATCTATCGCCACGATCGGAACCCACCTTAGCGCCCTGTACCAGAAAACCCATACTCGACATCAGGCAGAGCTCCTGCTGATTCTCCGCGTAATCGACGGCGAATGGTTTCGCTCGGTCAGGAATGATGGTCGCGCAGGAAAACGGTCAGCACCTCTTTCGGCGGCACGCCGCCGCATTCGCCAATCATCCAGCCCACCGCGCCGCGGTGATAGGCGCCGTGAAAGAGCATGTGGTTCAGCATCTCCATCGCGGTCATATTGCCGTCGCCGCCGTCGACAAATTTGAAGGCGATACGTTCGTGGAAGTCGGCGGGGGTCATGGCGCTGACGTACTGAATGTATTCGTCCGTACAGGCGGTCATGGCCGTTTCCAGCTCATCAACGGTTGGCGTCTCAGGGGTATTCAGCGCGGTGTAGCCGTGCGGCCTGCCGCGCAGATTCGCCCGGAAAATCATATCAACGACATGGATATGGTTCATCAGCCTGATGGTCAGGTGACGCTTTTCGCCATGTACCGTTCCGTCAATCGCGCGGATCGCCTGTAAGGTGGCAAGGTCAATCCAGCGCTTGTATTTCAACAGCGTTACTACTGTGTCTTTGTCCATAGTCGGTCCCGGGTTGGTTGAACCGTTATCATACTGGTTATGCCGGTGAGCCGTCACTCACCGGCATCAGGCACAAAAAAGCCTCGCCGAGGCGAGGCTTTTCAATAAGTAGGTGATTTAGTCAAACACACCGTTAATCACGGCGGTGACGATCGCGGTGCTCAGGGCCACCAGCACCAGATCATCGCCGACCGCCCGCCATTCATAGCCCGGATAATAGGGCAGGTCGTTAATCATAGAAGCTGGCAGGGTCTTTTTGGCGATCCCCGGAGGGAGCGGTTTGCCGCGGGCGACATTTTTGGCGATACCCGGCGGCAGCGCCTGATAGCCGACCAGACCGTAGTTCACGGCAAGGGAGCGCGCCCGTGAGAAGCTAATATCGCTGTCGACGTGGTCGGGCTTGCCGTAGTTTTTCCGTTTGCCGTGATCTTCAGTGGACTGGCCTTTATTTTGCCCTTTATTGCCATGGTCGCCACTGTTACCGTTGTTACCATGATTGCCGCTATTGCCATGGTTACCACTGTTCCCGTGATTACCACCGCCGTTGCCATTGCCATTACCCGGGTTGGCATACGCTGGCGCGGCCATGACGGCAAGGGAAATAACCGCCGCCAGTGCTGTTTTGAGAGTGCGACGCTTAAGCATGATATTGATACCTTAAGAGGGGGTACACGCTTAAAAAATAAGATAAAGCTATACCCCAGGCAATCTCATGTTGTCTTATTTTTTTGCCCTTATTTAATTAGCGGCGGGAAAAGGGTAGCGGGACGCGGACGAGCAATTCCATTGCTGCGTTTTGACAGACGGGCGACCGCGCCCCGCTAAATATCTTGCCGGGAGGATCGCTCCCGGGCGTGGAGAAAAAATGCCCGAAGCCATTGGGCAAAAGAGTACAAAGATGTTCCGCTTCATTTATCGCGCGTCTCACAAGACGGGGCGGATAGTAAATCCTGGCGCTGCCGCGCACAATCGGTCGGTTGTTTAGAAATAAATAACCCCATTGACCGCGCTCAGGATGCGACCCAATGACAGGCGACCCGATGGCCCGGGGCCACCTCGCGCAGCGCCGGAGGCTCTCTGCGGCAACGTTCGCTGGCCAGCGAGCAGCGGGATGAAAAGCGGCAGCCGGCGGGGGGATTGGCCGGATCCGGGATCTCGCCTTGCACCAGCGCCTGCGGTTCGCTGTGCGGGTCGAGGGTCGGCACCGCAGCCAGCAGGGCGCGGGTGTAGGGATGGAGGGGGCAGCTGAACAGCGCATCGCGGCTGGCGCTTTCCACCAGTTGCCCGAGATACATCACCGCCACATCGTCACATAAATGCTCCACCACCCCGAGGTCGTGGGAGATAAACAGAAACGTGACGCCGCGGTTGTCGCGCAGGTCGGAAAACAAATTGATGATCTGCGCCTGAATCGACACATCAAGGGCCGAGATGGGTTCATCGGCGACGATAAAATCCGGGTTGAGGATCAGCGCCCGGGCAATACCGATCCGCTGACGCTGGCCGCCGGAAAACTGATGCGGGAAGCGGGCATAGTGTTCCGGCGCCAGGCCGCAGATCTTCATCACGTCGATTACCCGGTCATATAGCTCATTGCGGGCGCACAGTTTGTGCTCCAGCATGGCTTCGCCAATCGCGTCGCCAATACGCAGCCGCGGGTTCAGCGAGCTATAGGGGTCCTGAAACACCAGCTGCATCCTGGGCCGGATAGCGCGCAGGGCAGGCGCGGTCAGGTCGGCCAGCTCCTGACCGTGAAATTTCACGCTGCCGGCGCTCTTCTCGTACAGGCCAAGCAGGGTCCGGCCGACGGTGGTTTTACCGCTGCCGGACTCGCCCACCAGGCCAAAAATGGTGCCCGGACGGATATTAAAGCTGACGCCGTCCACCGCGCGAAGCTCGCCGGTCTGCTGACCAAACAGGCCGTCGCGTAGCGGAAAATATTTTTTCAATCCATCCACTTCAATGACATAGCGTTCGCTCATGCTTTCACCTCCGCAAATTCGCTATAAAAGCAGGCGGCACGTTGGCGGTCGCCGAGCAGCGGCGGAATCGCCTCCCGGCAGCGCGCCGTCGCCCGCTCGCAGCGCCCGGCAAAGGCGCAGCCCGCCGGCAGGGCGGCCAGATCCGGCACCTGGCCGGGAATTGAGTACAGCCGCCGACGCCGCTCACCGGGCACCGGTCGGGAGGCGATCAGCCCCCGCGTGTAGGGATGCTGAGGATGCCGTAGCACTTCCGCGGTGGCGCCTTGTTCCACAATTCGTCCGGCATACATCACCACCACCTGCTCGGCCATCTGCGCGATCACCCCCAGGTCGTGGGTAATCAGCATCATCGCCATCTGGCTGGCCCGGGCCCGATCCCGCAGCAGGCGTAGGATCTGCGCCTGCACGGTCACGTCGAGCGCGGTGGTGGGTTCGTCGGCGATCAGCAGTTTGGGCCGACAGCTCAGCGCCATGGCGATCATCACCCGCTGCAGCATGCCGCCGGAAAGCTGGTGAGGATAGCGGGTCATCAGGCTGTCCCCGCGCGCCAGGCCGACCTCGCTTAACAGCTGGATGGCATGATGCCAGGCGGCTTTCGGCGTGGCGCCGAGGTGGCGGATCGGCGGTTCGCACAGCTGCTCCCCGATGGTCAACACCGGGTTGAGGGCCGACATCGGTTCCTGAAAAATCATTGCCAGCTGGTGACCGCGCAGATCGGCCATCTGTCTGGCTTTCAGCCGCAGCAGATCGCGGTCCGCGAAGCGGATCTCGCCGCCGTCGATGCGCGCCGTCTGCGGCGGCAGGAGGCCCATCAGCGCCATGGCGGTGACGCTTTTGCCGCAGCCGGATTCACCCACCACGCCAACGGTTTGCCCGGCCTGAATGGTGAAAGAGACCTCCTGCACCGCGCGCACGCGAGAGCGTTCGCCGGCGAAAGAGACGGAGAGATGATTAAAGGAGACTAACGGCGTGGTCATTTCAGCCTCGGTTTCATATTGGGATCCATGGCATCGCGCAGGCCATCGCCCAGCACGTTGATGGCGATCACGGTGATAAAGATGGCGATGCCCGGCGGCATCCACAGCCAGGGGCGACGCTGGAAATCGATCAGGCTGTTAGCGGCATCCATCATATTGCCCCACGACGGCGTCGGCGGCACCACGCCGAGGCCGAGATAGCTCAGCGCGGATTCACTGAGAATGGCGTTGGCGACGGCCATGGTCGCCATCACCACCAGAATCGGAATGGTATTCGGCAGCAGGTGGCCAAACAGCCGTCGACGCGCCGACAGGCCCAGCACCTGGGTGGCCAGCATAAAATCGCGTTCGCGCAGGGAGAGACATTGCCCGCGCACCAGCCGCGCCAGTCGGGGCCACTCCAGCAGGCTGAGCATCACCACCACCATATAAATGCGCGAGTCCGGCGAAAAATCGAGCTCGGAAAGCATCGCCCCGGCGACGATCAATAGCGGTAACCCAGGGATAGTCATCACCAGGTCGGCCACGCGCATGATCAGTTTGTCGGTTAACCCGCCGACGTAACCCGAGAGGGCGCCGAGCAGGTAGCCGAGGCACACCGACATCACCATGGTCAGCAGGCCGATAACCAGCGAGATGCGCCCGGCCAGCAGCAGGCGGGTGTAGACATCGCGACCGAGGAAATCGGTCCCCAGCCAGTGTTCCGCCCCGGGCGGCTGGTTGATGCTCAGGGCGTCGGTGGCATCATCACTCCACGGCGACCAGACGGGCCCCAGCACGCACCACACCGCCATCACCGCCAGCAGGAGCAGGCAGAACATGGCCAGCCGGTTACGGCGCAGCTGTCGCCACCCCTGGCGCCAGGGAGAGGGGGTAATGTGCGCCAGCGCCGGGATAGCCGCCTGCCGCTGGCGGCGACGGGAAGCTAAGTAAGACAGGATCATCATGACCTCACCCGAATACGCGGATCGGCCCAGGCGTACAGCACGTCGGCGAGCAGATTCCCGACGATCGTCAGCACCGCCAGAAACAGGGTAAACCCCATCAGTACCGGATAGTCGCGGGCGGCCAGCGAGTCGATATGAATGTGGCCCGCCCCCGGCCAGTTGAATACCTTTTCGGTAATGATCGCCCCGGAGAACAGCCCCGGCAGCTCGAAGCCCAGCAGGGTGATAATCGGCAGCAGGGCGTTGCGCAGGGCATGTTTGAGGATCACCGTGCGCTCCTGCAACCCCTTGGCGCGGGCGGTACGGATAAAATCCATTTTCACCACGTCGAGCATACTGGCGCGCACATAGCGCGTCAGGCTGCCCGCCTGCAGCATCACCAGCGCCAGCACCGGCAGCGCCAGATGGGCAGCCACCTGCAGCACATACTGCCAGCCGCTCTCGTCGCTGCCGGTATTGGTCATCCCGCCTACCGGCAGCCAGTGGAGATCGACGGCGAACCATTTAATCAGCAGCAGGCAGAGGAAAAAGGTGGGGAACGACATGGCGGCAAACACCGCGACGCTCACCAGATGATCAAACCAGGAGCCAGGGCGCAGGGCAGAAACCACGCCCACCGCCAGGCCGATGCCCCAGTAAAAGACCAGCGCGACGCTGGCCAGCAGAAAAGAGTTCCAGATGTACTGGTTGAGCAACTGGCTGACCGGGATCTGATACTGCAGCGAAAAGCCTAAATCACCGCGCAGCAACTGTCCCAGCCAGTGGAGGTAGCGGGTCAACAGCGGCTGGTCGAGGCCGTAGATCGCCTTCAGCTCCGCGGCGCGGGCAGCGGTCAGGGTGATATTGCCATCGATAAAGTCGCCGGGGGTTTTGGCAAACAGCAAAAAAATAATGAAGGAGGCCAGCAGCAGCATCGGCAGCGTTTGCAGCAGGCGCCTCAGGATGAAATTTCTCATGACGGTCTCACATCAGCCGCCGGTTAACCCGGCGGCCAGGGATTTATTTGACGATTTTTACATCCGGCAGGCTGCCGGTCAGGCCGTTGTAGATATCCGGCTTAAAGCCGCTGACGCGGGCGCTGCTGGCGGAAAGGATCTCGCGATAGCCGAGCAGGATCACCGGCGGATCGTCGGCCAGCACTTTATACAGCTGGTGGTAGATCGGCTTGCGCTGTTCGATGTCGAGCACCGCGTTGCCGGCGTTAATCAGCTTATCGACTTCCGCGTTATGGTAGCCGGACTCTTTAGCTTCGCTGCTGTAGAAATCCCATACCCCGTCGTGCGGGTCGTTGAGGGTGCTGGTGCTGAACGAGGCCAAATCGTAATTTCCGGCTTTGCGCTGCGCCATCAGGGCGTTGAAATCCACCACCTGCGGCTTCAGCAGCACGCCAATCTGCCGCCAGTTCTCCTTGGCGATGGGGATCAGCGCATCGTTGAGCACCTTCTTGCTCACCAGCAGGGTCAGCTCCAGGCGCTGGCCGTCTTTGGCGCGGATACCGTCGGCGCCTGGTTTCCAGCCGGCCTCATCCAGCAGCTTTTTGGCCTGTGCCGGATCGTAAGGGTAAGGGTTGACGCCTTCAGCGTTAAAGGCCCAGGAGATCGGCGCGATCGGTTCGATGGCGACTTTGCCGTATCCCTGATAGACCACGTCGATCAGCTTCTGCCTATCCAGGCCGTAAATCAGCGCCTGGCGCACCCGCTTATCCTGTAGCGCCGGGCGATGCACGTTGAATTCCACCTGGCTGTAGTCGCTGGAGCCGTAAAGATTAATATTGGCGAAGCCGAGCATCTTCAGTTGCTCAATATCGTCGGGGCGCGAGGTAAAGGCGTCGTAGTCGGTCTCCCCGGTCTGGAACAGCTGGAAGTTGGTGGACGGATTGGTCACGCGATAGATAAAGCGCGGCGTTGGCGGCGTCCCACGGTAAAAATGGCTATTGGCATGGAAGCGTATTTCCTGACCGGGAATATATTTGTCGTACACGTAAGGGCCGTTGCCCAGCGGCTTGCCGTGCAGTGAGCGCAGATAGTCGAGATTCCCCCGCTGATACCCTTTGCCGTACCAGGCTTTCGACAGTACAGGCCCGCCAATTTTGGCCAGCGTGGTGGCGCCTGGCTGCGTGGTGGTCACCTGCAGGGTGAGCGGGTCGATGACCTTCAGGCCGCTGACGCTGTCAGCCTTGCCGGCTTTGTAGTCCGCCCCGCCGGCGATATTGGCCAGGGTGATGTCGGTATCGCCATCATAGCTGGGGTCGAGCAGGACCGTCAGGGTAAAGGCGACATCTTCCGCCGTCAGCGGTGAGCCGTCGCTAAAGGTGAGACCAGGGCGCAATTTGATGGTATAGACTTTGTTATCCGGGCTGACCGTCCAGCTCTCCGCCAGTCCCGGGACCAGCTTGCCCTGGCTGTCCCAGTCGATCAGGCGTGAAAAAATGACGTTAGTCACGTTCTCATCCCAGCCGTTGACGAAAAAGTAGGGGTTAAAGATCCCTTGCGGCTCGGAGATCCCGGCCACCACCGTGTCTGTGCGCAGTTTGGCGCTGGCCGGGATCTGGCTGGCGTCAGTGGCCGGGGTGATACCTTCTTTCAGGATCACTTCCGCATGGGCAACAGAAGAAAATGCTACCACGCCGCCGAGCAGGGCCACTTTTAGCGCCAGGGCGAAGCGGGTTTGTCTGGTTTTTAATCCTTGTTGTAATCTGGACAAAAGTGCTACCTCATCAAATGATTGCGTGGTTATTTACAATTCATGACGAAAGATAAGAGGCGCACTTCGCCCTGTCTAACACTGAAACGCTATGATTTATAACTAATTATCCTTAGCAAAGGATCGGCAATATAATCCCATTTTATGGCTATGAAGCAGTGGTTTCCGCTGTCTGATGATGGTTGGTCAGCATGCTGTCTGTGACCCAGCTTTTCAATCGCGAGGTTTTGAACAGGCGTCACACCTGCGCGGTATTCGCCGGCTGAAAGGGAACGATGATAGTGGCCCCGTACCGACCGCCGTGCAGGGAGGAAGGCTCCCTGGCGGTCAGTTCCGGGCAGACGTTAACGCTCCTTCGCCGCTGGGGGAAGCAGGGAGGGTGCGGTTTCGGTTAGCGGCAACCAGAGCCGCTCGGGGTCATTAAATCCCTCTTCGACAAGGGCATAAAAGCGGCTGGCGTGGAGACCATCGACGAAGGCATGGTTAAACCGCCCGGCCACCGGGATAACGCCATTCTGCAATTTTCCCCAAGTGAGCGCGGGGACCGCCGCGCCGACGGCATATTCCGCATGGGTCATCGAGGTGAAGTGGAGCCATGGCAGACAGCTGGCGCAGATAAAATGCTCGCCATCGACGATGAGCGGCGCCGGGTATGTCTCTCTTGCCGCGACAATCTTCGGCGTGGCCGCGGCGCTGAAGGCGGTGAACTCGGGGGCATTGTCGCACCACACCTGACGGAATCCCTCTCCGACGGTCATCACCGGCGTCATTACTGCCAGACTGTCATATTCAATCACCTCATCGTTCCGCACGCGCTGGCGTAGCTGCGGTACCCCGTTGGCCGCGCGCAGCAGGGCATAGAGCGCGAGCTGAAAAAACGAGACCCGACGGTCCTTCGCACATTCGTACAGGCGCTGCGCCGCTATCGGCACGCAGAGATTAAAGCTGGGGTTGGCGAATTGGCGGTAAAAAGTGAAATGGTCCCGGCGGGGCCAGGATGCGGTGTCGATAATCCGGTAATGTGCCATGGATGCCTCCTGAATACTGGCGTTCTGCTGACTATGCGACGATTTCGATCAGGTTGCCATCGGGATCGGCGATCACCGCCTCATAATAGCCGTCGCCGGTGGTGCGCGGCGGCGAAATCAGTATTCCGGCGGCCCCGGCGCGTTGGGCGATGGCATCGACCTGTTCCGCCCCGCCCACCGAGAGGGCCAGATGCGCCCAGCAGGTATGGTTATTATCCGCGCTGGCCTGCTGCAGGCCAGGCTTGGTCATCAGCTCTATCACCACCTCATCGTCGATAGTAACGAAATAGGAGGCAAAGCCGGGGTTGGTCTGGCTAAGGTATTTTTCATTGATGCTGGCGGCAAAGAAGTCCACCCAGAAGCGGGCCTGGACGTCGAGCTGTTGGGTCCACAGGGCGAAATGGGCAATTTTCATGGTAAACCTCCGGGCAGGAACGTTGACAACCAGAGCAGGGCAGACGATCATGCTTGTTACTGCTCGTTTCTGATTATTTAAGGATTTTGTTATGCTCGATTATGCTGCTTTCCCTCAACAGCGACAAGCGCTGATTTGCCAGATCCTGCAGGAAAACGGCAGAGTGGTGTGCGCGGAGCTGGCGGCGCGTCTTCAGGTGTCGGAGCATACCATCCGCCGCGATCTGCATGAGCTCAGCCGCGAGGGATTCTGTAAAAAGGTGTATGGCGGGGCGGTGCTGAGTCTGCCGGAAGCGGGGGATTACAGTCAGCGGAAAGATAAAAACCGCGCGATAAAGCTCAGGATCGCGCAACAGTGTGCCCGGCTGGTGAAGCCCGGCGGCACTATTTTCATTGATACCGGGACCACCAATCTGGCGATGGCCGAGGCGCTGCCCGCCGAACTGGCGCTGACGGTGGTAACGAACTCCCCGGAGATCGCCGCGGTACTGGTGAAAAAACCGCTGTATGACGTGGTGATCCTTGGCGGCCAGGTGCAGCGCGCGAGCGGCGGTTGCGTCGGCGCCGCGGCGGTGGCTCAGGTGCAGGGCATGTTATTCGACCAGGGGTTTATCGGCGGCTGCGCGATGGCGCCAGAGTCGGGCCTGACCGGCTTTGACTATGCCGACTGCGAGTTCAAGAAAGCGGTCATTAAACAGTGCAGCGAAATTATTGTTGGTCTGACTTCGGATAAAATTCCGGCCGCAGCGCGGTTTGTGGTGGCCGCCAGCAGCGATATCGATGTGCTGGTGGTGGAAGAGAATATCAGTCGCGAATATCGCGTTGCCTTTCAGCAGCACGATATTCGCATCTATACCGTGTAACCCGCTAGCGGGTGAGGGAGGTGGCGATAAGCCGCAGGCCCAGCGCCCCCAGCACCGTCGCTGTGGCGATGTCGATCCGCCGCTTCAGCCGCAGGTAGACGCGCCGCGGGCGGTCGGCAGACAGCACCAGCGCCACCAGCGAATACCAGCTGACGTCGATCAGAAAGCTCATCAGCGGCACGATGTAATAGAAGGCGGTGGGGATCTGCGCCGGCAGCAGGGCGGTAAAAATTGAGGCGAACACCAGCGCCGTTTTGGGATTGCTGAGCTGAGTATACAGCCCGTCGCGGAAGGTCTTCAGCAAAGAGCGGTTGCCGGCCATCCCGCTGGCGGAAAAATCCATCGGCTGCGCCGACCCGCGAAAAATTTTATAGCCCAGCCACAGCAGATAGAGCCCGCCCGCCACCTTCAAACCAATAAACAGCTCCGGCACCGCGGTGAGCACCTTCTGCAGGCCCAGCATCGCCATAATGGAGAAAATGGCCGCACCGGCGCCGGTACCGAGGGCGGTCACCATACCGTGCAGACGCGAGCGAGCGACGGCATTGCGCGCGACAAAGATAAAGCTTGGGCCGGGACTGATCACGCCCATGATCAGCACCGCGGCAATGGCCATCAGGCTGGATAGGAACATAGCGACTCCTGTTATGTCCGCCGCAGGCAGGCGGTCGGTAACGTGTGGACGGTTGGAGCAGACAGAGTAGCAAACTGGTTCAGGAAAGCACGTCAAAAAGGTGTGTATTAGACGGGGAGAAGCAGGCGTTGGCGGCGCGCGTTTTCTGCGCAACTGTTTGAATAACGATTCCCATTCTTGTCATCGATGGTAAACTGAATAACTGTGATCTTTGTCATACCGTAATAACTACAGAGAAGAGACACTGCTATGCAACATATCATTGAGGGCTTCCTCAACTTCCAGAAAGAGATCTTCCCCCAGCGTAAAGAACTCTTCCGCAGCCTGGCCTCCAGCCAGAATCCCAAAGCGCTTTTCATCTCCTGTTCTGACAGCCGTCTGGTGCCGGAACTGGTTACCCAGCAGGAGCCGGGACAGCTCTTTGTCATTCGTAATGCCGGGAATATCGTGCCGTCTTTCGGGCCGGAGCCGGGCGGCGTTTCCGCGACCATCGAATATGCCGTGGTTGCGCTGGGCGTGACGGATATCGTGATCTGCGGCCATTCCAACTGCGGCGCGATGAAAGCGATCGCCACCTGTCAGTGCCTTGAGCCGATGCCGGCGGTGTCTCACTGGCTACGCTATGCCGATGCCGCGAAAGCGGTGGTGGAAAAGAAAACCTGGGCTAGCGAAACCGATAAGGTCAACGGCATGGTGCAGGAAAACGTCATCGCCCAACTGAATAATATCAAGACCCATCCTTCGGTGGCGGTCGGTCTGCGCGACCATACCCTGCGCCTGCATGGCTGGTTCTACGACATCGAAACCGGCGATATTCAGGCGCTGGATAAAAACACGAAATCCTTTGTTTCGCTGTCGGAAAATCCGGACGTCTTTTTCGAATAAAGTCTTTCCAGGGCACGGAGGCCCTGCAAACCCTCACCACGCCACGCAAATTTTGCCAAAATGGGCGCCGCTTTGCAGACAGCGGAAGGCCTCCGACTGATTCGCGGCGACAGACCTCTCCGCTTTACGCCGACAAGCCGCAGATAATCCAGCCAATCGGGTATTTATTGCTATCAGGCTTTTTTTGTGCTGAGAGTCAGTATTGTCCGGGATCCGGCGAATGCCGCATGGACCTGCCGGGAAATGTCAGGAAGGGGGAAAAACTAAAGCGCCGTCCAGGCGGCGCTTTAGGAAACGTTTAGGGGCAAGGGTTTATTTGCTCAGTTCAGCCGTCATATGAACACGGTTGTTAAACTGGGCGCTGGTAATTTTATAGGATGCACCCTGTTCTGCGGCCTGGGCGGCAATTTTAGCTTCCGCGCGGTCCAGCGTGGAGGCAGTGGCGCTGACGCTCTGAGCAAAGCTGGCAGCAGAGAACAGAGACAGCGCAGCAACAGCAACGAAAGTTTTGATGAATTTCATGGTCGTATTCCTTAATTTGGTGTCTGATAAAGGGCCTGTTGCCCTGATGTGATAAAGAATACGCTTGATTGCTGGGGCTTAAAATCAAAACAATTTGCGAAACTCTTTCAAATAATATGAATGATTTTCCGCCAGCCGCGAGGCTGCGCGCGGCGGCAGGGTTGCATTAGCTGCTGTGGTCAGGCATCGGAGGTCGGCAGACAGGCGACTAAAAGAGAGCCTGTCGGTAATGAAATGATGAAAGTGGCTATGACTGACCAGGCGGAAATTCACTTTAATCCTTTCCAGGCCGTTATAGACCCGCTTGCGATTAATCCCCAGCGTAGCGGCCATTTGATGAACCGACTGACCCTTCATGGTGGCATCAATCATCCGCATCTCCAGGCGGTTGAGCGGGGCTCGTTGACGGAAAGAAACGCTCTGACGTTGGTGACGCGGCACGAGTGGCCAGCGGCGCTCGGCCAGGCAGCGCAGAAGGCGGCTCACTTCACGTACCGCTTCGCGCTGGCTGACCCACAGTAGGGTATCCGCGAAAAAGGGGCGTCCGCGCCTTACGTTGCCGGCTGACGTAAAGCCAATGACCAGGCCCTGAAAGTGCTGAGCGATTTCAGCGGCAGCCAGGTAATCATGATAGTTTTCCAGTGACAAAATAATCACATCCAGCCCGGACAGTTCTGGAAGATGGCTGAGGGGCAGGGAGTGAATAACCTTTAATTCGGGCGCTGTTTTCTGAATATCCCGAAAACACTGGGCGATACCGATATTAAAATAAATATTATTGCTGTGAATTAAAATATTCAACGAATAAACCCTGTTGCTGGCGATGTAAACGGCGCGGGGAGGGGATTAGCTGCGTACCAGAAGCTTATTCATATCAGCAGGCGAAGTGTTTATAAAATTCATCATCCCCGGCGGTTTGTATGAATAAATTTCGGCTACGTAAACGTTATTAATATAATACCCCGCGCACTTAACGCGGATGATTAACGCGCTCTCCACGCCAGCCTGGTGTAAGCGAGACTTTAAGCTCTGAATAACCTGCCATAGGCGCTGCGCGGAAGGGCGGAGATTATTTTTTTCCCAAACGTTAATCATTAACTCTTCATCGCTGACCAGACGTTCTCTGCCGTGCGCCAGCAGGTACTCCAGTAAACAGGCCATGGTGCTGCGTAGCTGGACTTGCGTCCGTGTCCCGCGCAGCGTGATAATTTCCCGATGATGCAGGCAGTAGAAAATATTATCCGCTAACTTATAGCCAAGTAGTTTATAGCCTTTAGTCATCCACAACTCCCTGACAAATCCTCTTCTTGCCGGTGCAGAGTACCTGCCCGCTGCTGACTGACCAAGTGAATTTTATCAGTTAGAATAATCAAAACAAATAACCACATAGCCATACATAACTAGAATAAAAATCTGATAATATCGCTTGATTCTGTTGTATTATGCGGTATAGGAAAAGTCTTAATCAGGCGACTGGCGAAGGTAAGCGGTTGAAAATATAGGTGGCATCGAAAAATAAATGCACTTAAATTGATTTGGATCAATTTAAGCTATTTCAGAGGGCGATGACCATTTACATTCTAAAACAAAGATTGAAATAACTTCCGTTACGCGGTGATACGCTAATTCTGAACTTGTGGAACTACCCAGGGAATGGTTCATTACTTTTCAGGAGCGTTTTTATGGTCATTGCAACTCGTAAGCCTCTGTGCAACAAACGCTGGTCGGCCAGCCCGGCCTCCCAGGATCTTCAGTTGACTCAGCTACGTCACCCGTGGGTCGCCACCAAAGCCAGCTGCAAAAGTAAAAAAGGCTGGAAGAGCCGCGGTTAACGGCTCGTCCACTTTCCCGGACAAAACGCCCCGGTCGTGCTCATTCCACGACCGGGGTTTTACTGTGGTCATTGTTCTGCTCAACGATCACACCGAACGCAGACAATAGCCTGAGGCGGTGTTCTCCACTCTGGCGAATCCCGGCAGGCCAAGATGCATACCGGCAATCAACCACCGTTCGCTGGCGGCCTGGCGCAGCAGGATCTCCCTGGTACGCCGGGCCTGTTCAGGATCGACGTCGAAGGCGACCGAGGCTTCTGGCCGCGCAGACTGAATGGACGGGAAATGGACGATATCCCCCCAGATCAGCAGCGAGGTATCGCCCGCTTCGAGACGATACCCGGTATGCCCGGGCGTATGGCCGGGCAGAGGGCACGGGCGGATCCCGGCGATCACCTCCTCATCATCAACCCCGCTGATTTGCGCCGCGCAGTTCGCCAGTACACGGCGAACAAGCAGCACGTTGCGCCGGCCGCGATCGCTGGCGTTGTCGAACGTGGATGTTGCCAGCCAGTAAGCGCTTTCCCGCGTAGGCAGGAACACCGTGGCGTTGGGATACGCTGGCGTACCAGCGGCGGACAGCAGGCCGCCGATATGGTCCGGATGGGCGTGGGTGAGAAGGATGGCGTCGATCTCATCAGGACCAACGCCGAGCCGCGCCAGATTGGCGATAAGTTCGCCGCCAACGCCATTGGCTCCGCCGGTGCCGGTATCCACCAGCACCGTATTCCCGCGACCGCGGATCAGATAGGCGCCAATCGCAATGGTCTCCGGCGAGGCTAATCCTGAATGCCGCTGCAGATGTTCCGCCTCCTCCCGCGAGATACCCGAGAGTAAGGACAGCGGCGCTGACATCAGACCATCACTCACGGCAGTCACCGTCAGGTCGCCAGCGGTCAACGTATAAAAGGGAGCAGGTGACATGGCGACCTCACGCGCGCTGCGCCGGGTTGCGTAACCGGGCGGTGATGGGCTGATAGATAAAGACGGCGGCAGTCGTGGCCAGATGATGCAGGTTGTCTCGTGGGAGGATGGCGGCATACCGAGTTTGTTCGGTCGCCAGGCCGCCTGGCTGCAGGAGTATCGGCGCAGCGACGGGCAAGTCCTCCGCGGTATCGCCCAGCAGCAGCACTTCATCCGGGGCAACCTCCCGCAGCGTATTATTCGTTAGATAGAGATGGCGATGCCAGTCGGCGATCGCCGATTGCCAGCGGGCAAAATGGCCGCCGCCGTTGCGGCGGTAGGCGTCGCTGTCGATGATGGTAGCATCGTGGATATCGTGCAGCGCCAGGTAGCAGGGGCAGCCCTCGCTAAGAGCGCGGAAGCGCTGGGAGGCGTAGAAACCGGACACAGAGACCAGCGCCGGTAGTTTTTCCTGATTGTAAAAGGTATTCCACGCCGCTTCGCTTTGGGGATCGGTGTAGGCGCATTCGACGACATAGAGCATAGTGACCTCGATGAACAGATGATGTGGCGCACAAGGCGCTTTAGTGAGTTTTCATCATCCTATCGGCTAAAAATGGCGCTGAAAAACGATGTTAATTCAAGGCTTAGTGATATTCTATCACTGACTTTCGGTGAGCCTGCACAAGGAGCATTGGCTATGCGTCGTAAAATCCCCAGCAGCGCTGCGCTACTGGCTTTTGAGGCCGCGGCTCGTCACGGCAACTTTGCCCGCGCGGCGGCGGAGCTCGCGTTAACGGAAGGGGCCATCAGCCGGCAGATTGCCCGTCTGGAAGCGCTCCTCGACAGTAAACTCTTCGACAGGACGGGGAGCCGGGTGCGGCTCAATCCGGCAGGCGCCCGCTATGCTCGTCAGGTCCGCGAGATCCTCTCTCGTCTGGAACGGGACACTCATGACGTCAGCGGGATGCCCGTCGATGGCCGCAGCCTGGAGATCGCCGTGCTCCCCACCTTCGCCAGCCGCTGGTTAATTCCCCGGCTCGGGCGCTTTGCGGCGCAGCATCCGCATATCGTGGTCAATATCGCCGCCCGCAGCGATCCCTTCATTCTGCCGGGAAGCGGATTTGATGCCGCCATCCATTTTGAACACCCGGCGTGGACCGGAATGGAGGTGACGTTTTTATTTGCGGAGTATTTGCTGCCGGTCTGCCATGCTGCGCTGCTGACGGATGACGATCTTCCGGGGCTGCTTAACCGGCTAACGCGCATTCACCGGCGGCAAAACCCGGACGCCTGGCTGCACTATGCCCGCGAGTGCGGTCTGGCGCTGGATAACCCCGCCCAGGGGCCGCGCTACGATCTGCATGAGATGGCGATCGCCGCGGTACTTAGCCAGCAGGGTGTGGCACTGGTGCCGAAGATGTATGTGGAAAGCGAGCTGAGCGCCGGAACGCTGGTTGCCCCGTGGCCGGGCTCCCCGACGCTGGCTAAGCGCTTCTGTTTGATCAAACCCGGCGGCGGGGAGGGGGAGCCAGCGCTGCAGATGTTTGAGCGCTGGCTGCAGACGGAGATTGCGGCAGGTTAAGTCAGAGCTGGTCGGGAGACATTTAGCGCCGCCCGCTGGCGGGCATATTTGCCCGGCGATATCCCGGTATAACGGGTAAAAGCTACGCTGAACGCGCTGGCCGAGCCATAGCCGATGCGCTCGGCGATATCCGCAATGCTGATGCCCGTCTCGCTCAGCCACTGCATGGCCAGGGTCATTCGCCAGCCTAACAGATAGCCCATCGGGGTCATCCCGGTCAGGTCGGTAAAGCGTTCAAATAACGTCGAGCGAGACAGCGCGCAGTCGGCGGCCAGGGCGTTGACCGTCCAGCGTCTGGCGGGGGCCTGATGCAGCAGACGGATTGCCTGGGCGACCCGCGGGTCGCTCAGCCCGCGCATCAGACCGGGGGTCGCGAGCGTGCCGGAGGAACGGATGGCCTCGATAAAAAGCAGCTCAACCATTCGCGCCAGAACGAAAGATTTGCCCGCGCGATCCGCCTGCGCTTCCTCTTTCAGCAGCCCGACAAAGGTGGCTAGCCGCGGTTGATTGCGGACCACCACAAAGGCTGGCAACAGCGAGGCCAGCAGGCTGGCGTTCGTTGAACCGGAAGCGCAGTGGCCAATCAGCGCCTGCATCTGCGCAGGCTTGTCGAGGGCGCCCAGCCGAAAGTGTCCCTCCGCCAGTTGCACCGGGATGGTTTCCAGCGCCGGTGAAGGAGGCGGGGTCAGGCTGGTTAGCGAGAAGCGGTACGCCGCCGGGATCAGAATAAAATCCCCGGCGCGCAGGATCTGCGGCTCATGCTGGTCAATTTCCAGCCGACAGCCGCCTTCCAGCACGACGCCATAAAATGACAACCCCTGATCCGAGCGCCGGACTCGCCAGTCTCCCGCCCCCTCGATGGTTTTGGTCAGCACCGCTCTGAGATTTAACATCGCGATGACCTCCGCCAGCGGATCGCTCATTTCCGGACTCCTGCTAAAGAATGATGGATTATTGACCCTATATCGTCCGGCACGGCCTGTCTATGATGAAAAGGAAGAAGCCATTCGGAGACAGAGATATGCAAACGATAATGATCACCGGCTGTTCATCGGGTTTTGGCCTGGAGACGGCGCGTTATTTTCTCGAGCAAGGCTGGAAGGTTATTGCCACGATGCGCGCTCCGCAGGAAGGTGTGTTACCCGCCAGCGACCGCCTGCGGCTGGTACGTCTTGACGTCACTTCGGCACAGAGTATCGCAGAGGCCATTGCCGAAGTCGGAGAGATTGATGTGCTGGTTAACAACGCCGGGGTGGGGATGCTTAATGCCCTGGAGGGCGCCCCGCGCGAGGCGATAGCCAACCTGTTTGCCACCAATACCCTGGGAACGATTGCCATGACCCAGGCGGTGATCCCCCGGTTCAGAGAGCGCCGAAGCGGGACCATCGTTAATATTACCTCGGCGGTCACCCTGCAACCGATGCCCCTGCTGGCTGTCTACACCGCGAGTAAGGCGGCGGTAAATGCCTTCACGGAGTCGCTGGCGCTGGAGCTCCGTGCTTTTAATATTCGCGTCGGGCTGATCCTCCCGGGACGCGCCCCGCAGACCCGGTTCGGGGAAAACGCCCGCCGGACGATGGGGCAGCTCCCGGAGAGCTATGCGGCGCTCGGCCAGCAGATCTTCGACAGCATGCAGGATAACGCCAGCGTGACGCAGGCGACCGATGTCGCTCAGGCCGTCTGGCGAATGGTGCACGATCCTGATGCCCCTTCGCGGCTGCCGGCAGGGGAAGACGCCCTGGCGATGGCGCAGGCCAGTCATCGCCTTGTCTGAAGGCAATATGCGGGACTTGTCTGTCAGACGGTGGGTGCGCAAGCTGCCGCTGCGCTTTATGGTCGGGGAATATTATCTCTGTCAGGATCGCCTGGATAATATGAGCTGTTATACGATATAACGGTCGGGGGGATTTACTGATATAAATCAGGACAGCAATGTATTTCATGGTGCGTTTTCGCAGCTTATTCTGGATGTGTGCGATCCGTCCGCTATATTATTAGATGATCAATAGCTCAGGTCATTTATATGTAAATTCTCAATGTAATTCGGGCGTTAATCTTAAAAAGTTAGTCTGGCCCGGTCGGGGCTGGACTTTCTTTATTTTACTGTGGCATGGTTTCCTCCCTGTTGTACCGCGCGCTCGCTTTTTTACACCAGGGAATAGTTATCAGTATGGAATATTGTTGTTGCGAAGCCACCGCTTCTGCCCTGCGTCCAGACAGCTTCCTTCTCTCGCATGACAAAATATTATCAGTTTATTTGTTTTATTCTGTTTATCGTCTTTTTCAGCATTACGCAGTCACTCCCGATCTGAACCGAGATTCCGCTGAATTCAAACTGTATTTACTCCGGCAGTACGCGGATATGAACGGGATTTTCTTGTGCATGTATTGCTGAGCGACTGTTATTCCGGGCGTTAAATAAAAGATCACCGTACTGCCTTACCCAGTGCGCTTTGGGTTCCTGTAGGGAGACAGCGACGGGCGGTAGCGTTCGCGAAAGCAGGCGGGTGCGATAGCGCGGCCAGTGGGTGGGATGGCGAAGGGTAACGAATGGAGGACGTAATGATGAATTTTAACGCCAGAAAAGATGGAGTGAAGCGATGAGGAACAGGCTGATAAACGATGCAACCAGTTTGGTAAAGCAACCGCCGGGGCAGTCACGCTACCGGATAGACGTTCATGGCTGTACAGAATTTCTTGATGTGCTGAACTTCCGTTCTGTGGAGTCCCTCAGTCAGCCCTGGCGATTTGATATCGCCGTGACCTCCTCTACGCCGGATATTGCCAGTGAAGCGGTGCTGTTAAAACCTGCGTCATTTACGTTCCAGACACCGATATTTAACGGGGCGCCGGCTGTTCCGGTGCGTACCGTCTATGGCGTAGTGGCATCGTTTGAACGGATATCCATGTCAAATGACGATACCCGTTATGCTATGACGATCGTTCCCCGCATCGCCCTTCTGGAGTATGCGAAAGGGAGCGAAATCTATCTCAATCAGTCAGTCACTGAAGTGGTTGAACAGGTGCTGCGTAAACACGGTCTGGAGGGGCCTGATTTTGAGTTCCGCCTCTCCCGCGAATACCCCTCCCGGGAGCTCATCACCCAGTGGCGGGAGACTGACCTTGAGTTTATCCAGCGCCTGCTGGCGGAGGTGGGTATTTACTGGCGCTATGAAATGGACAGCCGACTTGAACAGGACGTGGTGATTTTTCAGGACAGCCAGCAGCAGTATGAATTTGGCGTCACGCTGCCACTGCGCAACCAGGCCGGGATGAGCGACAGCGGGCAGGAGAGCATCTGGGATATTCAGACCGCATATAACGTGGTGAGCGGAAGGGTGGCCACCCGGGACTACAACTACCGGGAAGCGCTGACGCCGCAGGACAGCACGGAAAGTATCAGCAGTCAGGAAGGGATCACCGCCGGGGAAACGTACCATTACGCGGAACCCTTCCTGACAGCAGGTGATACGGAAAGTACAGAGTCCGGGGCATACTTTGCCCGTCTGCGTCACGAACGTATTCTGAACGCGCAATATCACGTCAGCGGGCATTCCTCCAGCCCTCATCTGGCGCCGGGTAAGGTACTGGAAACGGACGGCACGTTACCCGATGCCGTAAAAGAAGGCATCGTCATCACCACGGTACGCACCAGCGGTTCACGTAAAAGTAGCTTTACGCTGACGTTTGAGGGCATCCCCTACAGCGAAACCGTCTGTTACCGTCCGGCGCTGCTCAGTCGCCCGGTGATAGCTGGTTCACTGCCTGCCCGGGTGGAAAGCACGCAGAAAGGCGACACCTGTGCCTGGCTCGACCAGGAAGGTCGCTATCGTGTGAAACTGGACTTTGACCGCGACAGTACCGAACAGGGCTATGCGTATCTGTGGCTGCGGCTGGCGAAACCGTATGCCGGTGATACATACGGCTTCCACTCGCCGCTTCTCGACGGAACGGAAGTGGCCGTCGTATTTGACGGTGGAGACCCGGATCGTCCCTACATCGCTTATGCCCTGCATGATTCAGAGCATCCGGACCATGTTACCAGCGAGAATCATACGCGGAACGTGTGGCGCACGCCGGCGAACAATAAGCTGCGGATGGAGGATAAGCGCCAGGAAGAGCATATCAAGCTCGCCACCGAATACGGCAAAAGCCAGCTCAATATGGGCCATCTGGTTAACGCACAGCGTGAGCAGCGCGGCGCTGGTTTTGAGCTGCGAACGGATGAGTTTGGCGCGGTCCGCGCAGCCAAAGGCCTCTACCTGACGGCGGATGAACAGGCAAAAGCGCAGGGGCCTGTGCTTGAAATGGCCCCTGCCATCAACCAGATTAACCAGGCCAACAGCCAGATGCAGGCCCTGAACAGCGCCGCCGAAGCGGCCGGGGCCCTGATCTGCGACATCAATACCCAGATAAATTTTGTGGCCGACAAAATCAGGGACCTCCAGTCGGCGGTGCTGCTGGCGAGCGCGCCGCAGGGAGTGGCACTGACCTCAGGCGAACACCTTCAGCTCAGCAGTACCCGCAACACCATGATCAATGCCGGTCAGCATCTTGATATCGGTGCGATGAAAAATGTTTCTGTAACGGTTGAAAAAGCCCTGGGTATGTTTGTGCATGAAGACGGGGCGAAGCTGGTCGCCAATCAGGGGGATATTGATATTCAGGCGCAGCACAACACGATGGCGCTTCTGGCAAAGCAGCAGGTGACGATAACCAGCTGCGAGGACGGGATTACCATCAGCACGCCGGAGACACTGACGCTGAATGGCGGCGGATCGTATCTGAAGCTGAGTAAAAACGGGATTGAACATGGTTCTGAGGGGATGATGGTGATGAAGGTAGCGAGCTATCTGGTGCCAGGAAGTGGCAGCAGTCTGCCACTGGAGACACCGGACTTTAAAACGACGGACGTGAAGGTCATAACAAAAAATTCCGCCAAATGGACAAGTGAATAATATGGAAAGTCATTTATGACAGCAAAGCTACCCAAAATCAGTTATCCCGTACCGTCAAACAAAAATGGTCATGCCTTTTCCTCTGCGGAAGAGTTGTTATCGACGCTCGGAGGGGAAAGCTCAGGACTGTATCTGGTGGGAAGTCAGGGAATGTGGCATGGCGGTATCCATATTACTGATGCCACTATTCCCTGGTGCGCCCTGAGTACTGACAGCGAAGCTGAGAATGAATATTGTCGTGAGCTCTATAAAGGGGAACAATTTATTCGTTGTATGGCGGATGGTGAGATAGTCGCCTGGCGCGTCAGTAAGGACTATGAGAGTGCTGCGATTGAATGGTGCGGTGAAAAGCTGTTCCTTTCCACTTCCTTTGTGCTGGTGAAACATTATATCCAGCCGGGTGATACGGAAGAAAGTGGACTGACATTTTTCACTCTGTATATGAATCTGGCGCCTTATGCTGCTTATCAACAACAGGGAAATCTGTCTGACAGAAAAGTGGCAGGCGTCCAGCGCTATTATACCAGTGCCGAAGATGTGCAGGCAGAGCACGAAGCCGGGAAACTGGATAAAGACACGCTTGTCACGCTGAGTGACGCTATTGTCACCCGCAGCAGAGACAGGCGTCAGTTTACTGAAGTGACCATTGTCAGTGAGACGAAAAATACAGCAGGAGACACCCTTGTCGCTGGCACTAAAGTCTGGACGGTGTCTGACCGGGGTTCTCTGAAAGCAACAGAATCGGTGCCCGTTCCGTCCTGGTGGGCAAAATGTACTCCGGCTTACACCACTCAGCCGGAAGGGGTGGTGAAGTGCACCTCACGTACAGACTGGGCGTACTATCTGAGCCGGGAAGATGTGCTGCACTATAAAAAGGCCGGCAGGCTGGCGGCAGGTTTCCCGCTTTCTTACGAACCTGGTAATACGGCGCAGCAGGTCATCCGCCCGGGTAAAGAACCTGGCGAGGCTGCAAGGACATTCAGTCTGGTCACGCTGGGCCGGGATAAGGATACGCTGAAAAAGGGCGACCGGGTATGGGTGGTGTCGGATGGTGACAGCCTGACGTCGGTTGCTCCGGCGGCATCCAGTAGTGAACCCGTTTTTAATGATGTATATGTACCTTCGGCGCCTGTACCTGTCAGTGCCGGAGACAGCCTCGGGCATATGGGCTTCTATCAGCTACCGGAAGAAAACGGCAAGCGCTCGCGCTACCAGGTGCATATAGAGTGCCTGAGTATGGATGATATGGAAAAGTTCATCACCAATCCCGGAGGGGCAGGAGAGGATGCGCCGGTGTATCTGACCTGGAAAGACGATGCCCCACTATCTGACAAGAGCGATACCGGAATAACAGCAGGCGGTCGAAAAACAAAGGCGCCGGGGATCCTGACGCTTGCAAATGTACCCGGAGTTGATGCTGAGGGGAATACGCTGACCAGTAACAAGGATGCGGCATACTATCAGATAAGACCAGAAGGTGGCTGGCTGGCCGCTGCCAGTGTTCAGAAAGTGTCGCAGTATGCGCTTGGTGAGCTCGGATTTGTCACACTGAATAAGGCTTCGGAAAGTTTTGACCTGATTGATGGGATCAAACAACCGAATAACGTGGTGAAGGGTATTCTGGAGCAGTTATATAAAGCAGCAGAAGAGGAAACCCGCACCACTCACGCGCTGAACAAATATAACTACCAGCGTCTGCTGGCGTTGATAGACAGTAACCAGGACGGGCATTACCAGGAGCAGGAGTATCTTCAGGCGGTACATAATATCTCTTACCGCGACCGCTTATACCGTGTAATTGCGAAACACGCCAGTGAATGGTACTACGGTAAGGATGACCCGCTCTGGAAGACATACCTGGATACGTTAACCAGGGATGCGCCATTGTGGAAGACGTATCTGGAAACGTTTCTGGATAAGATGACATGGATGAAAGCGGTGTCTGAAAAGGGCGTTGCGCTGGGGCCGGAGCCGTGGCATGTGCATCCGGTGGTGTTTTTAGATGCTGTATCAAACGATCAGAAATTGATTATATTTCCGCTTAAAGTCAAACCGAAGAATGATATTAATGGAGTCTGGAAAAATTATTACTGGGCTGCATCTTTAAGTGACAGCAATGCCTCTCAGGCCATATTCGGTCGAAATCGAAGCGGAGGGAGTCGTAAACATGCTGCTCGTGATTTGTATACCGATCCTTCGACAGAAATTGTTGCTGTTTGTGACGGAACAGTAAAAAGCATTACAGCTTATTATATGGGAACATCACAAATAACAATCGAGCATAAAACGAATGATAACAGACGTTTTTTTTGCACGTTATGGAGAGGTTGATCCTAATAGTATTACTGTTAATGTAGGGGATAAAGTGAGTCAAGGTAGTATAATAGCTAAAACAGGTTTAATGATTTCTTCAGAAACAAACAGGCATCCCAGCATTATAGCGGGGCAGACTGTTTATATGCTACATTTTGAATACTATCCTGGAAATGAGTCTGAATCGCCTCCAAACAATACATTAGATCTCCCTTACAGAAGACGAAATGACTTACGTGATCCGTTGGAAATATTGCGCGAAGGTTACGAGAACACTTTCAGTGAAAATGTCAAAAATGGAAACCGGATTGATATAAACCAGTTACAGGTTTCAGATGAAGGAAAAGCGTTTATCAAAGGATGGGAGTCATTTAAGTCAAAACCTTATAATGATTCAGAGGGCTATTGCACCATTGGTTATGGTCACTTAATTGCAAGGCGCAAGTGTGAGGATATCGTTCTGTCAGACGAATTCAAAGACGGCATCACGCGTGCCCGCGCTGATGAACTTTTTGAAGAAAGACTGCCCACATATGTAAATGAACTTAAGAGTTCAGTAACGGTGAATCTCTATCAGTACGAGTTTGATGCGTTGGTAAGCCTTTTGTTCAATCTCGGTTCATTACGCAAAGCACCTTTACTCAAATCGAAACTTAATAGCGGAGATTATGCTGGTGCAGCGGACGAATTCCTCGATATTACCAATGACGGTACCACTGGCCTGGTGACACGCCGTAGGAAAGAGTGGGATTTATTCAATAATAATATTTATGATTCTTCTCATTGACAGAATGTAATACAAGGAATGCTATTGTGAATAAAAAACTATTATGGATTTACATCCTCTTTGTTTTATCATTTAGCGCTCGCATCCAGGTTAGTGAGGCAAAGGATGTATGGGTTTTTGATAAAGTCTCCAGTTCTACTGTCTTAGGAATGACGGATGCGGACAGGGTTCGCAATCTGACAACGCAGTTTCGACAGGTCGAGATCGTCACTGATTCAAACATTCTCACCATTCATAATTCCCTACTGGAAAAAGGGAAAATCTGCTCTATCGACTTCGTCAGAATAAATAAAACATTGCTTTCTTATTTTTACTCTAAAGATACGGTGGCAATGTATAAGGCACTATTTTCACAGGAAGGAATGCCTCTGACGGATGACATTATTGTCCTGACATCTCTTAGGCCTGGTGAAGAATGTCCCGAACCGTACAGTGAACTCATAGAGGCTAAGGGGAATTTGTTTTTCTCTGAACAAGACTATGTGGTGTTCATGAAGAAAAAAAAGGGAATGTAACTTCGGGGAATAAAGATAAAATTGAATTTTGGCAATACTGTAAAGACGCTGCGGAAGGCGCGGCCTACGATGGAAGAAGTAAATATAGCTGTCAGTTTAGTCATAAATCTATAGCTGAAGTGTATTCCAATATTCGTGCGCTCAGTCATTATCAGCATGCGTTAAAGGAAAAGTTGCCGAGTAAAAATATTAAATACCCTGTTGATGGAGGATATATCATTTATCAATGGACTGATCGCAACAAGCTAGAGATAATAATTGAACAAAAAAATGAGTCTGTCCGCTATTTCGTTAAGTCTAAAAATAATAGTGCTGAAGTAGTAATCGAATCGGATACACAATATTAGTTGCCTTAGTCGTGTCACAAAAAACGCCTGGCATCTGGTTTTATTAATGAGATAAATTAATATCAATAAATACAGAGGCCATTCTCAGAGGAAGAGGGCGATGCATCTGGAAGCGTTTCTGGACAAGATGACATGGATGAAGGCGGTGTCTGAAAAGGGCATTATGCTGGGACCGGAGCCGTGGCATATGCATCCGATTGTTTTTCTTAAGGCTGTTGGTACTAGTGATGGTGTTACTTATACTCAGCTAAAAACTATTTTCCCACAAGCTTCTGATGATAATTCAATTACAGTCGTTGTTGAACTACAAGGGAGGTTGGAGGAGTTTAAGTTAGATACTCCAACGAGATTACGACATTTCTTCTCCCAAATTAAAGGGGAAGTTGGTCCTCAAATGAAAGGAAAAACGGAAGGGTTTCAATTTTCACCAGCAACTTTAAGGTCGTTTAGCCGATATTACCGAGAACATCCAACGGATGTCAGAAACTGATGGCTATCAGAAAAATTCTGCTGGAAGAATAATTCGTCGTGCGGATGAACAAGCTATAGGCCGTAAGCATTACTTAAGATTGAATGGGAATAGACAGAGCAACCCTGATGATGGCTATAATTTTAGAGGGCGAGGGCTAATTCAAGTTACTGGATATGAAAAATATAATGGGTTTATGGAGGGGTATCATGATCATTGGAATGATGAAGCACCTGACACTGTTTCGGAGCCTGAAAAAATAAATACAATGCCTTATGCTATTCGAAGCGTTTTATGGTTTTGGTTGCATTACGAGGTCTATTCATTAGATCAAGGCAACGGTTATAGTGATGTTGTTGCTGTTACAAAAAGAGTAAACGGTGGGGACATGGGATTGGCAGAGCGACAAGAAGCTTATTCATTATGCGAAACGGTATTTCAATGAGAAAATATAAGATGTTTTTAGAGGGGGTGCTTTGTTTTTTTTGTCGGCAGCCGCTTTGGCAGCTGAACAGAATGTGACTAAAATCATTACTTGCTCATTACCTGGAGAGGGAGGTAAAGAAGCTTCATTTTTCATTGATAATATTACAAAAGGAATTAATTATGGTTTTAAAAGGAATGGTAAAACAGAGTTAAAAGTTGTTTTTAACGAAGGGAATAAACTGAGACGCACCAAAGATAGCAAGATGGGTGTTACTTATTATGGATTCAAACGCGGTGAATACAGTTATGTCATTGATGTAATCGAAGGTTCTGAAAAAATGAATACACAATGTCGTTTGATATCAAAAAAAATGGAAAGATTATTCAATCTAGTGATTGTTTACCGAACTCATTCAGAAGTGATAGTATCATAAATGATTATATAGTTGATATTCCTTACGTGAATGAGGAAAGGTTTAATTTCCCATAAGCTTATTTTTACAATCAACATGAATTTTATTTATTTAAGTTTTATCGAAGGGTTTTAAATTAATGTTTTGTGGTTCTTGTTTCTTGGGGTGAGATCGATAGCAGGCGGTCGAAAAACAAAGGCGCCGGGGATTCTTACGCTGGCAAAAGTCCCTGGCGTTGATGCAGAGGGGAACCCGCTAACCAGCAATAAGGATGCGGCCTGGTATCAGATCCGTCCTGAAGGTGGCTGGTTACCCGCCGACAGCGTTAAGAAAGTGTCGCAGTATGCGCTTGGTGAGCTCGGGTTTGTCACGCTGAATAAGGCTCCGGAGAGTTTTGACCTGATTGATGGGATAAAACAACCGAATAACGTGGTGAAGGGGATTCTGGAACAGTTGTATAAAGCGGCACAGGATGAAACGCGCACCACTCACGCGCTGAACAAGTATAACTATAAACGGCTGCTGGAATTGATAGACAGTAACCAGGACGGGTATTACCAGGAGCAGGAGTATCTTCAGGCGGTACATAATATCTCTTACCGCGACCG
>OGJZ01000440.1_pt1 | contig 50331 bp, 39 predicted proteins | sample 1572321 | NCBI WGS metagenome assembly OGJZ01 (sample SAMEA2582086, study PRJEB24529) | metagenome | biome: Human gut stool | place: China | collected 2011 | reverse complement strand
GGCTTTCCTTCAAAGTGCGAACTTCGTAAGTTTTTTGAGACCTCATTGCTGAGTCCCTACTTGCCGATGTTCACACTTATCGGTTCGTTGAATCTAATTTTTTAAAGAACGTAAGGCAAAAAAAATCATAATTCGCATTATGATTCGTTGGTTGCGGGGGAAGGATTTGAACCTCCGACCTTCGGGTTATGAGCCCGACGAGCTACCGGGCTGCTCCACCCCGCGATCATCTTGCCTGTCAGAAAACAAACTTGTTGTTTTAACTGAGATTGTGAATACTACACATCTTTTTTTCGATTGTCAAGGTTTACCCGCAAAAACTGATAAAAAATTTAAGATTTTTCGATAAGTCATTGAACCATAAGGATTTTTCTGTATCTCTTTCTTCTAGCTCACTTTTGCTCTCTGCCCGAAGCCTCACTCAACCGCCTATAATCAACTAACTTTCAGAGAATTTCTCACTCAATCTTCTTGTGGCCATGCCTAACTCAACTCCTCCTATTTTTGAAGCAACTGAACTCGATCAGATTGCGGCTCATGCTCCTCGTCACCCCGGTCATTCGGCGCAGGCGCAATTTGTCGTGGGCGCGATTTCTCACGGCTTGTCGCTCGATCTGATCAACTATGGCTACACAACAGGATTGATGCCTTGGCCAACCGTAGCGGATATTGCGCAAGATCTCTACTCCTGGGGACGAGTCTCGCCTTGCACCGTGATTGAAACCCAAAAAGTGAAAATCTCTCGAAGCTTCCAGACTTGTGCGCGCGATGCACTGGGTGGCCACTATCACGGACAGTCTCTTCAGATTCTTTTAGATGACAACTACGAAGAGATGGTCGACACTGTGGCTGACCACTATCAATTTACGCGTGATGGGACTTGGATTAGCAACGAGATGCGTGCTTATTGGAAAGAGGCGCATCGCTACGGTCTCACGCATTCTATTTCTGTATTAATGAACGGGAAGCTTCAAGGCGGACTCCTCTTTGGAAACAAGGGCGGCATGCTCTATGGAGAATCCGCTTTTAGCTGGCACGATGATGCCTCTCGCCTTGCGCTTTTAGCGCTTTGCGCTCTGGGGCGTATTTACGATCTGCCACTCATTGATTGCCAGATGAATTCGCCCTTTGTCTCGAAATTCCACCCCCAGACTTGGGATTGGGATCGTTATATTCCTGAGCAGATGCGTGCCGTTACTCTTCCTTCTCCTAATTGGGATCTTATACCACGGGATTTAGTTCCCCTCCTTAAAGAGGCTTTTAGGGAATTCAAACCACGAAGAAAAGAAGAGGCTGAAGAGGCGTTAGCGAAAGCGCAACGTGCCTCGGCTTTGATTGACCCTATTCCAGCGGCACTTCTTCATCGCCCAGAAGGTATGGAGGAGCCAAGTGAGGAAGAAAATGCCTTTTTTGAGTCTCTTCTAGAAGAGGAACCCGACGCCGAAGAAGAGGACGAATGGGATTACCCAGAATTTAATGAAAATTTCGACTACAGCCAACTCCCTCCTCAGCTGAGTGAAGACAACGGCGAGGACATTATGTGTATTGGGTGGCGAGATATCGTTGTGGGTCGACTCGGTAAAAGAGTCCCCATCATTCGCCGTCCCTGTAGTTACCATGACGGACGCTATGCGCTACACGAAGTTTGGATGACGCCAGATTCCACTGAGCACGAGAAAAACGCACGTCTCTATAGTATTTTGAGCACGTTTGGTTTCCGTCGTGAGTGTGATTTCTTCTCGCGCCCCATTTGCCAAGGCTGCAATGAGTGCCTTGCCACTCGTGTTGACGTGACACGCTTTAAGCGCAATAAAACCATGCGCCGTCTGGTCAATCGCTATCGCCATCTTGTGGCCACCTTCCAAGTGGGGCTTGAACTTACTGATGAATATTGGGATCTCTATCAGCGCTACGTCAAAGTGCGCCACCCAGAGAGCGGCATGCGCACTTTTACGCGCGAAGAACTTCAAATTGCGCTTTTTGATACCTGCACTCTCACTGGCGCAGTTGAAATCCGTACACCAAGTACGGACAAAAATCCCAATCAGTTGCTGATGGTTTGTATAATTGACCTACTCGATAATGCAATTAGCGCGGTCTATAACTTCTACGACCCCGAGTACGATAGTTTAGGAACCTTCGGTATTCTGATGGAGCTCTCGCTAGCGCGTCAGTTTAAGTTGACCTACGCCTATCTGGGACATTGGCTCAAAGACTTTCCGGGAATGGACTACAAATGCCATTACCGTCCGATGTCGGTGTACTCGAAAAATCGTTGGATTAGTTTAGAAACCGCTCTTAGCGCTGATGAGTCCTAGAAATTTGCCACTGGCGCTCATTAACCTTTAACACTCAAGTCTACGCATCATGCTCTACTCGCTTTGCCGCCGTGTGCTGTTTTCCATGCAACCCGAAACAGCTCATAACCTCACCATGTGCAACCTTAATTGGGCTGTTCACATGGGACTGCACAAGTTGCTCACCCATATGCCGGACGAAGATCCCGTTGAGGTGATGGGTTTGCGTTTCCCTAACGCCATTGGTCTTGCCGCAGGGATGGACAAAGACGGCATTCGTGTGAGTGCCTTTGGTGCATTGGGCTTTGGTCACGTTGAAATCGGCACGATCACCCCGCTCGCACAGCCTGGTAACCCCAAACCCCGTTGCTTCCGTGTGATTCCCGCTAAGGGCATCATTAACCGCATGGGCTTTAATAATCAGGGCGCACAGGCCGTTTTGAAGAATTTGCGCAGTGCCGCAGCATTCCGCCTACGTGGTGGCATTTTGGGGATCAATATCGGTAAAAACGCCGTGACCCCGATTGAAAATGCGCTCTCTGACTACGAAAAGGGGCTTGATGCTGTCTACGATACGGCAGACTACATTGCGATCAATATTTCTTCCCCCAATACGAAGAACCTTCGTCAGTTGCAGACCGAAGAGCACTTCGAGCACTTAGTGGGCGGTATTGTCGCGAAGCGTGCCACCCTGCAAGAAGCCCGCGACGGGAAATATGTGCCGATCGCCGTGAAACTCGCTCCCGATTTGGAAAACGACGATATTCTGCGTTGCGTTGACGTGTTAATGGCCAAGGGCATTGATGCCGTGATTGCCACTAATACCACCATTTCGCGCGACCGTATTCAAGGGTTACCTAACTGCGAACAAACTGGTGGTCTCTCCGGTGCACCTCTTCGTGAACGTTCCACGGAGGTGGTGCGTTTGATTGCTGAACATGTGAAGGGGGACCTTCCCATCATTGCCTCGGGTGGTGTGATGAGCGGCGAGGACGCTGTTGAAAAGATGAAAGCTGGGGCCAAATTGGTCCAACTCTACACGGGCTTCATCTACAAGGGTCCCGCTCTCATTGCAGAGAGTTCCGAGGCTGTCGCTCATTGGCGAGCCACGCAAAGTCAAAAATAGAATCAACACAGAGTTAGCTTTGTGTTGGGTCTATCTCAACACTGAGCGCTGCCACTGAGAGGACATTCTTCTCGGGCAGCGCTTTTTTTGTCCGCAATTTTTTGTCTATTCACTCACTCTTTTTTTGGAGAACACAATGCCACGCATCTTTGCCGCTTTGACGATTCCTCATGATATGTGCGATACGCTCACTCGTGACCTCAAAGTGCTCCCGCGTTATGACGCCTTGGCGCGCTTTACGCCAAGTACGAATTTGCATATCACCTTGGCGTTCTTGGGTGAAATGCCACTTGATACGGCTATTCGCATTTCGGCCGCGATTCGCCCACTGGCGACAGTGACGCCGCGTACGATTTCGACTGGTCGTCTTGGTCACTTCGGGTCTCGCACGATTTGGCTTGGGCTCACCCCAGAAGAAACGCTCTACCCTGTTGCCGCAGAAGTGCGAAAAGTCTTGGACGAGATGAAAGTGACGTATGACACCACACCCTTTAAACCGCACATCACGGTGGCACGCGGTTGGCGTCGTCCGTTCCCCTATGTGACGCTTCCTCAGCGCACCTTTAGACTGGGTGGTCCGATTCTTCTGCAAAGCGATGCTGACCCCAGAACTGGGCAGATGCGATATCGGCAAATCTTCTAAGTAAGAATCGTTTTTTCCGCTAAGCGGAAAATTTCAGAAAACTCCGCTACAATATGGCGCAAGTCTCGTGATGAAGATTTGCGCCATTTTTGTTTTCAAAGTAACGTCGATCCTTTTCTCTTTGTGAAGGCCCCTTCTATCGCAAGAGAACCCTGCTTCTGAATTCGCGCGCAAGCCTTCCCGAAAAAGACATCTCTTAAAAGCATTATGAAAAAACGTGGTTGAGTGTGCGCTCATCCCTCTAACCACGCTAGAAAAATTATGACTGATCACCCTGTCCGTCTAGGTTTCTGGAACGTCCCTATCTGGGGCGAAATTGGCGTCTATGTCTTAGGGCTCCTCGCTGTTGCTGTGTGCATCTGGGGGATTGTGCTCAATGTAAGACTGTGGCATGCCCATCGAAAAGAAAAACGCGCTGAGCAAAGTGCTTCGCGTTGGAAAGACGTTCTCCTAGCCGCTTTTGGTCAAAAGAAAATTCGCGAAACGCCCATGGGACGCGCCCACTTCTACCTGACTTGGGGCTTTTTCCTCCTCTTTTGCGGTACTGCCTTGGCAACGCTTGACTGGGACGTGGGTCACTATGTTTTCGGCAATCAGTTCTTAAAGGGCACGACCTACCTCGTCTACAAGTTTATTTTGGACATGGCGGGTTTAGCCGTCTTGATTACGTTGGCACTCGGCGCATGGCGTCGCTATCGCACGGGGAGCACACTCCCGAAAGATACGCGCTACACCTTGGGCTACGCGTATTTGGCCTTTATTATTGCAACGGGCTTTGCGGTGGAAGCCCTGCGCCTTGCGACCTTGCAACCCGCCTGGTCTGCCTACTCTCCCGTGGGTCACGCTTTGGCGCAACTACTCCTTGCCACAGGGATGACACCGGAAGCGCTCAAACTCACGCACACCTTTGTCTGGGTTATGCATGGGGTGATTTCGCTTGCCTTTATCGCGGCGATCCCAGTGAGCATCTACGCGCATATGTATCGTACCCCGACGCACCTTTACACCGTGGATAAGAACCCGCTCATCGATATCAAGAAGATTGAAGATATTGAAGAGCAAGAAACCTTTGGTATTTCAAAGTTCTCGCAATTTACCGCGCAAGACCGCCTCGCTTTTGATGCTTGTACGGAGTGCGGTCGCTGTAATGATGCCTGCCCTGCGGTGCGTGCTGGCACGCCATTGAAGCCTCGCGAACTCTTAATCAAGTTGCGCAACCGTATGCACACGGAACCCTCTGACAAGATTGATGATGGGGAAGTGAGTGAAGTGATTTCTCGCGATGAGCTCTGGTCTTGCACCACGTGCGGCGCTTGTGCCCGTGTGTGCCCGGCGAATATCCCGCTCCCTGAGATGATCGTCAATATGCGTCGCCACTTAGCGATGGAAGAAGGCGCGTTCCCAGAGGGCGTGGCAACGGCACTCGAAAATACCGCAACGGTCGGGAACCCATGGGGGCTTGATCCTTATGAACGCCTCGACTGGGCAAAAGACTTGGACGTACCAGTCGCTGAAGCCGGGCAAGAAGTCGACATTCTCTACTGGGTGGGTTGTGCTGCGAGTTACGATCGCCGCGCACAGAAAGTGGCCCGCGCCATGGTGAAACTCTTAAAAGCCTCTGGCGTCTCCTTTGCCATCATGCAAGAAGAACGTTGCCACGGGGAATTTGCTCGTCGTATGGGGGAAGAATATCTCTTCCAAACGGCAGCGCAAGAAAACCTCGACAATTTTGCACAGTATTCCTTTAAGCGCATTCTCACCGCTTGCCCGCACTGCTTTAATACGCTTGCTCGAGAATACCCCGCCTTTGAAGGCTTTAACTACTCCGTGATTTCGCACACCGTGTGGTTAAATGAAATGATTCAAAGCGGGAAACTCCCGCGCCCGAGCGCCACTCTGGGAAGCACGGCTTACCATGATCCCTGCTACCTCGCGCGCATGAACGGGATTGTCGATGCACCACGCAATGTGCTAAAGAGCGTGAGTGGCGATTTGCGCTTACCTGCTGAAACTGGAACGCGCACCTTCTGCTGTGGCGCAGGGGGCGGTCAGATGTGGAGTGAAGGTAACGTTGCAAAGACCGTGAACATCATTCGCTTGAAAGATTTGCGTGCAACGGGAGCTTCTCAAGTCGCCGTGGCCTGCCCGCACTGCTTAACGATGTTGGAGAGCGCAAAGTCGCTCGATAAGAGTGCATCAGAAACCGCCATTAAGGACGTCGCAGAGTTGGTCCTTGAAGCACTGGAATCGCAGTCCCTTCTAAACGACAAGACTGAGGAGGTGGCTCATGGCTAATGCACGTGAAAATACCGTCCAGGTCTTGGAGCGCATCTCCCTGGTAATTGACTTTTTAGCTGCACAAGGGGAACCACTCTCTTTATCAGTGATTGCTGAAAAAACGGCGCTTCCTCTCACCACGGTACATCGCCTTTTGCACTCGCTTCTTAAAGCGGGGCTTGTGGTGCAACCGCATCGTGGTCGTTGGGCGCTGAGCTTACGCTTTTTCGAGTTGGGTCAGCGCGTGCACGACCGCTTGGGACTTCGCAAGATTGCGCTCCCAGAAATGAGAGCGCTAAGAGAGCAAACCCAATTGCGCGTGCTCCTCTCAGTGCCTCATAACGACAAGATGCTCATTATTGAAGATTTGCTCCCCGCAAACCTCTCTGAGCTCGACTCTCGTTTGGGCGAAGGCGCGCCACTGCATCTCGTTGCCTCGGGGAAACTCTTTTTGTCCACGTACGATCCCACAGAATTGCGCGCTTACGCAACGCGTACACAGCTCTCTTCTTCAACCCCCAATAGTTTGAAGGGGATTGATGATTTGCTCGTGCGTATTGGCCGCATTCGTGAATTTGGTTGGGCCGTGGGTCGCGAGGAATGGCGTCCTGGCATTCTCTGTATTGCCGCGCCTATTTATCAGCGAAAAGTCATGATCGCTTCGCTTGCCATTGAAACAATGGCGCCCGAAGGCAAACCTGAGAGTTCGCCACGCGATATTGCGCCTGCTTATATCGAAGCACTACGCAATACGGCAAAACGCATTAGCGAAGTGCTCAACAAACTCCCTGAAAAAGAAAAGGTAATTTAAATAGCAAAAAAAGGAGGCGAATTCTTAATGAACCGCCTCCTCTTTTTTAGAGAAAAAACTTTAGAAAATTTCGTATGGAAGTGCCGTACTAAACTGACGGTCGATACGATTTTCTGCTTCCACAAACTGCTTCATGCTCGTCATATCGGCTGCGCGTTGCGTATTGTTGGGGCTATCCAAAACCACCATCACCACGCGGCGAGAACCGACTTCGCTCTGCACCACCATGCAGCGACCGGCTGCCGTGGTAAAGCCCGTCTTCTGAATCCCAATATTCCAATCGGGGTTGCCAATCAAACGGTTCGTCGTGTGCAAATTGAGCACATAGCGACCAGCGCGCAATTGCGCAGCCGACATCGTCGAGGCTTCACGAATATCTTTATATTCATAAGCCGCTGCCACCAACTTCGCTAAGTCGCGAGCCGTGGAGTGGTTACGATTGTCAAGCCCAGTGGGATCCGCAAAGAACGTATCTTCCATGCCTAAGCGCTTAGCCGTGAGATTCATCTGCTTAATGAACCAAGCTTTCCCTTGTGGCGTCGTACGAGCCAGTGCATGCGCGGCACGGTTGTCGCTTGACATTAAAGCGGCCTTCAAGAGTTCGCTGCGCGGCATCACCATGCCGTTACGAAGCTTCGAAGAAGCGCTACTGCGAAGGTAATCTTCTTTCGTGATTTTGACCGACTTATTCATCGGCACGCCACTCTCAGCAATGACCAAAGCCGTCATCAACTTCGTAACCGAGGCGATGGGAAGCGGCACATCAGCGTTTTTCGTAAAGAGTTCTTCCCCAGTATCCTGGTCCACGATGTAGGCCACGGAGCTCCCTAAATCGAGCGGATCATCCGTCTGACGAAGACCAGCTAAAGTTGCCTGAGAGGGACCACGGCGAATTGCACGACGTGCAACGCGTTGCTGTTTTTTCCACTTAGCTGCACGAGTGGCTTTAGTAGTGGAAGCGACTTGTTTACCGCCCTTAGTTGCTTTACGAGCAGCCACTTTATTAGCGTTTTTCGTTTTGGCAACTTTCTGCTTAACATTGCCTTTAACGCTAGCGGCTTTTGCGGAGGTGTTCTTTTTGGTCGCTTTAACGACCTTATCAACTTTCTTTGCGGTGGTTTTCGACTTCGAGGTAGTCGTTTTTTGGGCCGCCCACGCAGGGGTAGCCGCCGTCAGGGGCAGTGCAACGATGGAGACGCCAAGCCCTAACGAGAGAAGAAATTTTTGCCACTGAAACATGATCAGCACCTGTGCCAGAGAGTGCGATGAATAGGAAATCCGCGTCCTAGACCTGAGTTTTTTCCGACTCCGCTCGAAAGAGTTTCTCCCGGGAAAAAAACAAGGAGCAGATTAAGCTGCTCGACGGACGGATTTTTATTGTAGCGAATAAATCGCTATTGGTTATTTATTTTTACATTTTTAAACGATGAAATAAAGAGCTGAATAAGGATTATATTCGTGTTTGGAATAACTCGTTACATAATGATGGCGGGTTATCAGTGTAAACCCGATATTTAACCCGCCAAATCCTTATTTAAAGATGCTCGATCATGCTCCAGATTCTTTCTAAACGTTTCACACTCACGGGCATCAGTGTACGAAGCTGTTGCGCAAAGAGCGAGACGCGAAGCTCCTGCAAGAGCCAGCCGAAATCTTCGAGCTGTGGATCGAGCTGACCACGTCGTGCGATGACAGCGCGTTGCCATTTAATCCGTAATTGCGCAATTTCTTGTTGGCGAGAATAATCACGCATTGGATCATCACGATATCTATCTAATCGGTATTGAATGGCTTTCATATATCGAGGATAGTGTTGTAATTGCGATAATGGCACATTCTCCAAAAAGCCTGGTTTAAATAACCATTGGAATTCATTCTGGATATCTTCATTTATCGCAGGAATATCGGATAATTTTTTGAGTTTTCCCATAATGGGCGCTGCTTCAGCCACAATGGTGCTCAAAAGACGAACCACCTCGCCTGCCATCAACGTAAGGCGCCCTTTCACATCTTCTCTGCGTGCTTTAAAGGTTTCCTCATTTTGTGGCCAGGGTTCTTGAAGGGCAGTGGCCTCCAAGGCGCAATTCACAATCGCCTTGCTCAAGGTATCAATCGACTCAAAAAGTCGAGAGAGCCCTGGAACCGTTGCTGCCTGCATCTGCACGCGCCCTAAATCACGCACGGTGCGCTCCACAAAGCGCACTTGCTCTTTTAAGACCAAACGGAAGAGACGCAAAAGCCCTCGACGGTGTTCGCGCTTCGCTTCGTTCGGATCATCAAAGACTTCAATCGCGCACACGTCACCTTTATCGACCAAGGCAGGATGCCCAATTAAGGTTTGTCCTTTACGGTTAATTTCCATTAATTCAGGCAATTCCCCAAAAGTCCAATCCGTGACTGCGTCTTCCAGATCAGAAACGACCGTCGCATCTTGCGCTGCCACCGCTTTAAAGGTTTCTTGCGCTTGTTCGCCCAACTCTGCACGAAGTTGCGCAAGGTTGCGTCCCATCGCGAGCTGTCGACCATGCTCATCCACGACCTTAAAGTTCATCACTAAGTGCGCGGGGAGCTGCTCGAGCTTAAAGTCACTCGTTGTGCAAGGAACCCCTGTCTGTTCACGAATGTCAGCGGCAAGCACTTCAAGGAAGCCCTTGGGTTGCGCTTCACCCTCTTCGGTTCTCAGGAAGAACTGCTGTGCATAATCCTGCACTGGCACACAGTGGCGGCGAATCTTCTGCGGCAAACTCTTAATCAAGAACTGTGCCTTTTCTTTCACCATACCTGGGACCAACCATTCGGCCTGCACGGCATCGAGCTGATTCAAAGCAAAAAGCGGAACCGTCACCGTTAAGCCATCGCGCGGGTTACCCGGTTCAAAATGGTAGGCAAGTGCCATCGAGACGCCCGCCATTTCAATCGTCTTCGGATAGTAGCGGTTCGTCACGCCCGAAGCGTCATGGCGCATCAATGCGTCACGCGTCATTTTGAGAGAATTCTCGACCTCTTTTCCGCCCTGTTTTAACCAGGCCAAAAGCGAGCGAGTATTCGCAATGTCCGACGGAATCACCGCGTCATAAAACGCAAACTGCAACTCATCGTCGACCAACACATCAGGGCGACGCGTCTTGTGTTCGAGCTCTTCAATTTCTCGAATCAAGCGCTGGTTATGCTGGTAAAACGGTGCCTGCGCATCCCAATTCCCTTCCACCAAGGCCTGACGAATAAAGAGTTCTCGACTCAGGGCTAAATCATGGCGTTCAAAAGAAACGGATCGCTGCTGATAAATCGTGAGTCCATAGAGCGTCCCACGCTCCATTGCCATCACTTCACCGCGATGCTTTTCCCAGTGCGGTTCACTCCAACTCTTTTTAATAAGGTTTCCTGCCGCGGCTTCAATCCATTCGGCTTCAATATCCGCCACACAGCGCGCATAGAGTTTCGTCGTTTCAACGAGTTCAGAACTCATCACCCAACGACCGCCCTTTTTCGCTTTAACAGACCCTGGCCAAATCCAGAATTTCACGCCAAAGGTGCCTAAATAAGGCGGCGCACGGAAGTCACTTTCCACCGCCTTGGAACCAATATTGCCAAGAAGCCCCGAGAGAAGCGCTTTATGCACTTCCTCGTAAGTCGCTTCTGCAGTGTTGCGACGCCAAGAGAGCTCTTCCGTTAATTCAGCGAGCTGACGCTCCACATCGCGCCACTCGCGAAGGCGACGTGGGGACAAGAAGCGCTGACGCAACTCCTGCTCAAACTTGCGGTTACTTTCTTTATTGGCTTTGGCTTTTTCTACCCACTGCCAGAGCTTCACGTAACTCAGGAAGTCACTACGTTCATCGGCTAACTTCTTGTGCGCTTCATCAGCCGCTTGCTGTGCATCGAGAGGTCGCTCACGCGGATCCTGCACGGAAAGGCCAGAACAGATAATGAGCATTTCATTCAAACTGCCCAAACGGTGGCCTTCGAGCAACATACGCGCTAAGCGAGGGTCGACTGGCAACTTCGCCAATTCTGCACCCACATGTGTCAAATTCCCTTCTTCGTTCACGGCATCCAATTCTTGGAGGATGGCATAGCCATCGTTAATCGCCTTATTGGTTGGCGTTTGCACAAAGGGGAATTCACGAATATCGCCTAACTTCAATGCTTTCGCACGCAAAATCACGGCCGCCAAATTGGAGCGCATGATTTCCGGATCAGTAAAGGGCGCACGGCGTGCAAAGTCTTCTTCGCTGTAAAGACGAATACACACACCATCGGCCACGCGACCGCATCGACCCGCACGCTGGTTAGCAGAGGCTTGACTCACGGGTTCGATCTGAAGTTGCTCGACTTTACTGCGATAAGAGTAGCGCTTCACGCGGGCGAGCCCCGTATCCACCACAAAGCGAATACCGGGCACGGTAATCGAGGTTTCAGCCACGTTCGTCGCCAAAATAATGCGACGCGCCCCAGAAGGACGGAAAACGCGCTCTTGATCTGCTGCGGAAAGGCGAGCAAACAAGGGCAAAATTTCCGTTGTCGGACGACGCGACTTACGAAGCACATCCGCGGCTTCGTGAATTTCACGCTCGCCAGGCAAGAAGACCAGAATATCGCCTCGACCCACGCTCTCACATTCGCTCACCGCATCATCAATCGCGTCCATCAAGGTCTTATCGTCTTCTTCGTCCACATCGTCTGTTGGGCGATAACGAATTTCGACTGGGTAAGTGCGACCCGAGATACTAAAAATCGGCGCAGGACGGCCATTGATCGTAAAGTGCTCTGCAAAGCGCTCCGCATCAATCGTGGCCGAGGTGACAATGACTTTAAGGTCTGGACGTTTCGCTAAAAGACGCTTTAAGTAGCCCAGCAAAAAGTCAATATTGATACTGCGTTCATGCGCTTCGTCGATAATGATCGTGTCATAGGCACGAAGGAGCGGATCGTGCTGCGTTTCCGCAAGCAGGATCCCGTCGGTCATCAACTTAATCGTGGCCCCTGGATGCGTTTTATCAGTAAAGCGCACCTTGTAGCCCACAACTTCACCAATCGGGGTTTTTAATTCGTCCGCAATACGCTGTGCGATCGAGCTTGCCGCAATACGACGCGGCTGCGTATGCGCAATCATGCCGTGTTCCCCACGGCCCGCCATCATGGCAATCTTGGGGAGCTGTGTAGTTTTCCCTGAGCCCGTTTCCCCACAAACAATCACCACACGATGCTGGCGAATGGCCGCAACCAACTCTTCCCCGTGCTCAGACACAGGGAGTCCTGGCATCAATTGGAAAGCGGGTACAGGGTTGCGACGCTCTTCGTAAGTAAGGCGCGGCGGGCGCTCTTTCTTTTCAGGGCGAGCATTCTCACGCTGAGGCTTTTGATTATCCTTTTGGTTGCTCTTGTGATGCTTACTCTGCGCCTGACGATTTTCTGGCTTACCTGCTGCTACGCTCTTTTGTCCACCCTGGTGAGTTCTCTTTTCGCCTTGGGCTTCCGTCCCTTCATTCACTTTGGGCGTATTGGGCTTAAAGGCTGGCGGTGTGCTCTTCTTTTTCCCAGGATTACTCATTCGGAAAGAAGCCCCACTTTTCACAGCAGCGTCAGCCAACGCTGAGCCAAAGCCACCCGTAGGCGAAAACGCGGCCGCACTGATACGGCTCTCTGGCGCGCTGACCACAGGTTTTGCTTCTTTCGAGGGCGTAGCGGGAAGTGGTTTTTTCTCTTCTGAGACAAAACGCGGTTGTGGCGCAGGCGCAGCCTTGGCTTTTTTCGCAGCAAGGCGCTTTGCTTCTTCTGCGGCACGCGCTTTTTCTTCCTTCTTTCGCGTTTCGCTTATCACATCTTCCACGCGATCTTTCACTTTCTGAAACGCTTCAAATAGCGCTCTATCTGCCATTTTTAACTCTACCTATCTATAGGGCTATACCTATTCTCTTCGCAACAAGGTACAATGCCATCACAAGCTTTAATTTTTCCCCATCACCCGTTTAGAGGTGATTCCACTCCCGACTTACCTCAACTTTTAGGTAAACAGAGTGGTTGACAACATTTTTTGGAGCACTGAAATGGCCCGTATGGTTCACTGCAGCAAACTTAATAAAGAAGCCGAAGGCCTCGCCTATCCTCCCTTCCCTGGCGAACTCGGCAAACGCATTTGGCAAAGCGTGAGCAAAGAAGCTTGGGAAGAATGGACTCGTTTGCAGACCATGATGGTCAACGAATACGGTCTTAACCTCGCGGATCTCTCCGCTCGTCAGCAACTGCAAAAGCAGTGCGAACGTTATTTCTTCGGCAACGCTGATGAAGTGAAAGTGCCTGAACAGTATCGCCCTCTCGAAAAATAATCGGCGGGCTAACTGCAAAAAAGCAAACCCTAGACGAAAGCACCTCCTCTTAAAGGAAGCGAGTTTCGGCTAGGGTTTTTCTTTGTCTGAAAACGTGCACTTAGCAAATTAAGTGCACGCTTGTGCGTTTACGGACGGCGCGATTCTTTCACGCCATCTTGTGTGCCTAAAAGGAGCACATCCGCACAACGTTCAGCAAAGAGGCCAACGGTCACCACCCCAGGCCAGGAATTAATTTCTTTTTCAAGCGCCACTGGATCCGTAATCGCCAAATCAGACGTATCCAAAATCCAGCAACCATTGTCGGTCACAAAGTCACGTTTTTTGACCGTCCCACCCAAGGCTTCAAGGCGAGCCTGAATAGCACGAGCCGCCATCGGAATCACTTCCACAGGAAGCGGGAAGCGCCCCAAGACGTCCACGGCTTTGGACTGATCAGCAATACAGACAAACTTTTCCGAAATCGAGGCAACGATCTTCTCACGAGTGAGCGCGCCGCCACCACCCTTGATCATGGAAAAGTCGGGCGAGATTTCATCTGCGCCGTCAACATAAACGCCAATGCGATCCACTTCGTTCATATCAAGCACTTTAAAGCCCAAGGCTTCAAGGCGCTGGGTCGAACGGATGCTTGACGACACACACGCCACGATACGATCACGAATCTCTGGGAGCTGATCAATGAAGAGGTCCACGGTCGAACCCGTACCCACGCCCAAAATCTTGCCTTCTTCGACAAAAGTCAATGCCGCGCGGGCAACTTCACGCTTCAATTCTTGTTGAGTGAGAGCCATGATGTTTTCGTTTCCTGTGTATTGAGTCTGAGAGAAGGCACACCTTCTCTTCAAAAAAGAGGGTTGGCGCTATTATCTCACAGAATCGGCATTTCTCTCAGCGAGAAACACCATTGGACTTAGCTGAAAGAGAGAAACACTTTAGGACTATGCACTAGCGCGCTCTCCTTGATAAAATTTTCACCAATTGCTTTCTTTGTTGACGAACATTCCAGAGAAAGCCCGACAGAAACGAGCCTCTCTCCTCGTCTCGTATTTGAAAGAAAAGAATTTTTTGCCTTAAAGACTCGAGCTCTCGGTCTTTGGGGCAGCGCCTCAGTCAAGATCATGGCCTACGATAACGAAAACGAACAAGTTGCTCAAACCCTGCAGCACCTCAATTTAGGTCAGAAGCACAATACCGACCGTGCCGCTTCACGCGTCGGGATTTACGCTTCGTGGATTGCCCTTCTCTTGATGACCACCTGTTTTCTCTCGGTGGTGCTCTATTTAATTGATGCTAACCGTAAAGCGGAAATTGTCCGTTTGCAGCAGTCGACCGAACTCTTGGCGCAAAGTATCGAAAGCCGTCTATTAAGTACAAGTGAACTTTTGCAAAGAACGGGCTTGCGCCTCATGCAAATCCCAGGCACTGGGCAACGCCTCGCGAGTTCAGATATGGCCGCTGCGGGCTTTTTGCAAGACCGTCGTGAAGTGGTGGGGTTGGAACTCGTAAACCGTCGCTTTGAAGTGCTGGGAACCTGGGCCTCCACGAGCCACAGTGAAGACGTGCTTGATCAGGCGCATAGCCTGGTGGGCTCGACAGAACTGCGTCGCAACATTGAAACGGCCTTCTTTAGAGATGCACCCTTGGTGACGCGCCCCTATACGCTTGACCCGCACAATACCGTTTTCGTTGACATCATTGTGCCAACCGCGATTCCTGATCAGCTCATGATTGCTCGCGTCAATTTAAGTCGCTTACTTGGCGACGAAGCGGACATCATGGGGCACAGCCGCTACACCTTTACGCTCAGCCGTGAAGGCAAACCCCTCTTAGTCGCACAGGAAGGCGCTTCTGATGAAGATTCGCTCTTAGGCGCTGGGGTTTCTTACAGCACCCAAATCCCGATTTTTAACGATCCTCAGCTCTCGCTTGAATCGGTGAGCTACGACCACGAGCTCTTTACGATTAACAACTTAAAGCTCTGGATGATTTTGGCCTTGGCGTGCTTACTGGGCCTCTCGCTCACGTTGCTCCTTCGCTATCAGCGCTTACAGCACCGTGCTCACCAGCGCCTTTCTGCGGAATATGCGCTTCGTGTGGCGATGTCGGAATCCTCTGTCGCTGGGGTGCGCGTCTCGGATATGGATGGGAAGATCCTCTTTGTGAACGACACCTTCCAGCGCCTCACGGGCTTTACGCACGAAGACTTGATGGGCGCTACGATCCCCTACCCCTATTGGGACAAGGATATTACGCTCTTGGCGCGCGCCGCGATGACGAACCCCGATGATCGCAGTGCACGTACCATGGAAGTGAGCGTGCGCCGCAAGGACGGTAGCGTCTTTGATGGACAGATGAATATCTCGCCACTTTTAAACGAACGCGGTCAAGCGATTGGTTGGATTGGGGAACTCTACGATATTACGGAGCAAAAGCGCTCTCGCGAACGTATGAAAGCCGCGCACGAACGCTTCACGCGTGTGGTGCAGTCGATGAACTCTGCCATTTGCGTGGTGAGCTTAAATACGCCAGAGCCGCAGCTTCTTTTCCGCAACACGCCTTATGAGAATATTTTTGGTCGTGGTCCCGCGGGCGCGCAGCGTCTTTATGAATTGATTCGCCATCAGCCCTTAGTGATTAGCCGTCAGGGCGTCTTTGATGAAACCACGAAAAAGTGGTTTGATGCGCGTATGCAACCCATGGTCTGGACAGACGATATGCCCGCCATGATGATTATTGCGACCGATATTACGCAGTTGCGTGAAACCGAATTGGCACTCGAAAATCAGTTGCGCCAAGCCGAAACCACACAGCGCTTAGTGACGATGGGCGAAATGGCAAGCTCCTTGGCGCACGAATTGAATCAGCCGCTCGCTGCCATATCGAACTACGCTACGGGTGCAAGCTACATGATTGGCGCAGGGAAATTGAGCCAGGAGGATACCCTCACAGCGCTTGAGAAAATCAATAAGCAAGCGCAGCGCGCTGCCTCGATTATCAAGCGTATCCGTGGCTTTGCCAAAAAGACGGACCCGCAGCTCACCTCTGTCTCGCCCGAAACGATTGTCTCGGAAACGATGGAATTGGCTATTTTGCAGGCCAATAAGCTAAAAACTGAAATTCATGTGAATGTCACCCCCAACTTACCCAATATGGTGGGCGACGCGGTGATGCTTGAGCAACTACTTTTGAATCTGCTCAAAAACGCGATGGAAGCTGGTCAAGGCTTTGCCAATCCGACGATTGATTTGGATGTAGGCTTAAACGAAGACAGCTCCATGGTGCAATTCCGTGTAATAGACCATGGTCCTGGGATTAGTGACGAAAATAAGACCAAACTCTTTGATGCCTTCTTCTCGACGAAAGCAGAAGGCATGGGCATGGGGCTTAATATCTGTCGCTCGATTGTGGAAATTCACCACGGTCGTATTATCGTCACCGATACGCCGGGCGGTGGCGCCACGTTTACGTTCACGATTCCCGTGGTGCACGAAACGGACGAAGTGATTTAAGAGTTTTAACTAGTGCGAGAGGGAAAAAGCAGATTTTGCCTAAATGTGAATTCTTCTTTATTCTTTTTCATACATCAAAAAAACGAAAAAAATTAAGCGAAACTCCTTGTGAACACGCAGTTTAGAGGTGATTTTCGTTTTAAATATTGATACAATGTTCACACCTATTTATGAGTGCGGAGACTTGAACGAATGTTCCCTTATGACTATGGTGCCGATACCCCTGAAACGCTAGGAACCGTATACGTCGTTGACGATGATGAAGCTGTTCGTGATTCTCTCAAGTGGTTGCTTGAAGCAAGCGACTATCGAGTAGAACTCTACGACAGTGGGGAGAGCTTCATCGCTAAGTATGATCCAAAAGCCATCGCCGTTCTCGTGTTGGATGTGCGTATGCCAGGGATGAGTGGTCTTGAAGTCCAGGAACACTTGCTCGCTCGCGACGCTGACCTTCCAATTATTTTTATCACTGGTCACGGTGATGTCTCGATGGCGGTGAATGCTCTGAAGCGCGGGGCTGTGGACTTTATCGAAAAACCGTTTGAACAAGCCGCCTTGAAGCAGCTCGTTGAACGCATGCTCACCGAAGCGCGTGAACGTCACATGAAAAAAGAAAGCGAAAGCATGAACGAATTGCTCCTTTCTCGCTTGACGCCGCGCGAACAGCAGGTGCTCGAACGCATTATCAATGGTCGTTTAAATAAGCAGATCGCTGACGATTTGGGCATTTCCATTAAGACGGTGGAAGCTCACCGTGCTTCGATTATGGATAAGACCAATTCTGGTACGGTCGCTGACTTGATGCGTGTTGTGATGAACAGCAACCTGATGCGTAATCCGCAGCAGTAAAGCACAAAGGCCAAAAGCGCGTGCTGCTAGCTACAGTTTTCTATTTCTATTAATGCTCGAAAGGAGACGGACCTTCTCATCGTGATGAGAATCCGTCTTTTTTCGTTTTCTTTCTCTGGAGAATTCCATGACTCAGATTATCGACGGTAAGAAACTCGCTAACGAACTGCAAGTTGCGCTGAAAGCTCGCGCCGAAGTGTGCCGTCAACATGGTCATCAACCGGGCCTCGCCGTAGTCTTAGTGGGCGACAATCCTGCTAGCCAAGTCTATGTGCGCAACAAGGTTAAAGCCTGTGAAAACACGGGGATTCGCTCGATTGAAGTGCGTCTTCCTACCGAAACCACTGAAGAAGAATTGCTCGCTCACGTGCACCGCTTAAATAACGACCCAGAAGTGGACGGGATTTTGGTGCAGTTGCCCTTGCCTAAGCACCTCTCCTCTGAATTGATCATTCAGAATATTGCGCCAGAAAAAGACGTGGACGGCTTCCATGTGGTGAGTGCTGGCTCCTTGATGACGGGTCGCGCAGGTTTTCGTCCTTGCACGCCTTATGGGGTAATGAAGTTGCTCGAGTCCGCTAACTGTGAACTCGAAGGGAAGAACGCCGTGGTTGTGGGTCGCTCCAATATTGTCGGTAAGCCCCAAGCCATTATGCTTCTTGAAAAGAACGCTACCGTCACGGTCGCTCATAGCCGCACGAAGAATTTGGCTGAAATCCTTCGTAACGCAGACGTCGTCGTCGCCGCTGTGGGTCGCGCTAAGATGATTAAGGGCGATATGTTAAAGCCAGGTGCCGTCGTGATTGACGTCGGTATGAACCGCGATGAAAACGGAAAGCTTTGCGGTGACGTGGACTTTGAAAGCGCCAAGGAAGTAGCGGGCGCCATTACCCCCGTGCCAGGTGGCGTGGGTCCGATGACTATTGCTATGCTTATGACCAATACAGTGGAAGCAGTTGAACGCCGTTTAGGACTCTAATTAGGGTTCCGTTGACTGCCTCGTTGACTGATTATGGTCACACATGAAAAGACAAAAAGAAGGAATTATGACTGAAGAAAAAAATCCTCTGATTCACATCGATGGTTTGATTGATTACGCGGCGATTCGCCCAGAACACATTGGCGAAGCCGTGAAAGTGCTGGGTGAACGTTTAGACGCTACCTTGGCCAAAGCCACGGCCGCTGAAACGCCCGCTACGTGGGAAGACGTGGTGGAACCCTTAAACGCTGCTGTTGAGCTTTTCTCCCGCGCTTGGGGTGCGGCTGGTCACTTAAAGAGCGTGATGGATACGCCAGCGCTTCGTGATGCGTATAACGCAGAACTCCCTGCTGTGACGCAACGCTTTATCGATTTGAGCCAAAACGAAGCGCTTTTTGCCAAATACAAAGCGATGGCGGCTTCTCCTGAGTTTGCCTCTTACGATCTGGTGCGTGCTCGCATTATTAATCGCGAAATTCGCGACTTCCGCTTAAGTGGTGCAGATTTGCCGCCAGCAGAACGCGCCAAGGTGAAGGAAATTGGCGAAAAGCTCTCGCTTCTTTCGCAAAAGTTTGGCGAAAACTTGCTCGATGCGACGAACGCTTGGGACATGGTCATTACGGACGAAGAGAAGCTCGCTGGCATTCCAGACGATGTGAAAGCACTCTTTGCGATGCAGGCTGCGCAGCAGGAAAAAGCAGGCTGGCGAATTACGCTTCAGTACCCTTCTTACCTCCCCGTGATGCAGTATGCGGATAACCGTCAGTTGCGTGAAACGATTTATCGCGCCTTTGTGACGCGCGCCTCGGAATTTAGCGGTGAGAGGCTCGACAACACGCCAATCATCAACGAAATCTTGAAGCTTCGTCATGAAGAAGCCGTCCTTTTGGGCTTTAAGAACTATGCGGAATCTTCTCTTGCGACGAAGATGGCCGATAGCCCTGAAGAAGTCACGGCTTTCTTGCGTCAACTCGCCTCTCGCGCAAAGCCCTATGCAGAGCGCGATATGAAGGAAATGCGTGAGTTTGCTAAAGACACGCTTGGCATTGATGAAATGCAACCCTGGGATCAGGCATGGGTGTCGGAAAAATTACGTCAAGCGCGCTACAGCTACTCTGACCAAGAAGTGAAGCAGTATTTCACGGAACCCACGGTTTTCTCTGGGCTCTTCAAATTGATTGAAACGCTCTACAGCGTGAAGTTTGAAGAAAAGAAGGTGAGCGTCTGGCATCCGGATGTGAAGTTCTTTGAATTGACGCGTAACGGCGAAGTGTTAGCTAACATCTACGTTGACCTTTACGCTCGTGAAGGGAAACGCTCTGGCGCTTGGATGGACTCGGATCGCTCTCGCGTTCTGGTTAACGGCAAGGTGCAAACGCCTGTCGCTTACTTGGTCTGCAACTTTGCGCCAGGTGTGAACGGTAAGCCTTCTACCATGACGCACGACGATGTGACCACCCTTTTCCACGAAATGGGTCATGGGCTTCACCATATGCTCACCCAGCAAAAGGAACTCGCGGTGTCTGGCATCAACGGAGTGGAATGGGACGCTGTGGAGCTGCCTAGCCAGTTTATGGAAAACTTCGCTTGGGAATGGGCAGTTGTGGAAGGTCTCTCTTCTCACGTCGACACGGGCGCGAAGCTTCCTAAAGAGCTCTTTGAAAAGATGCTTGCGGCAAAGAACTTCCAGTCAGGTCTTGCCTGCGTGCGCCAAGTTGAATTTGCGCTCTTTGATATGCTCGTTCACATGGACTTTGATCCAGAAAAGGGCAACTTCTTAGAGTTGCTTGATGCGGTTCGCAAGGAAGTCTCTGTCGTCTTCCCGCCTGCCTACCATCGCTTCCCACAGAGCTTTGGTCATATCTTCGCAGGTGGCTATGCCGCAGGGTACTATAGCTACAAGTGGGCTGAAGTGCTTTCTTCTGACGCCTTTGCCGCCTTTGAAGAAGAAGGGATTTTGAACCCCAAGACGGGGGCTCGCTTTGAAGCGGAAATCCTCGCTCAGGGCTCTAGTCGTGACGCCATGGATAGCTTTGTTGCCTTCCGCGGCCGTAAGCCAACTTTGGACGCCCTGATGCGCCACAGCGGGATGGCTGAAGACCTGCACTAATCGTGAACGCTTGCTTTGCGTGGCGCACTCGTCACGCAAAGCAGTACCCAACACCATTTGGAGACCTTCCGTGAGTCAATACACCTTTGCCAGTTGGAACGTGAATTCGCTCCGCGTACGTTTGCCGCAACTTCTCTCCTGGGTAGAAAAAACTGGAGTGGATGCTGTTGTACTGCAAGAAACGAAATTAATCGATGAGCAATTCCCTGCCGCTGAAATTGAAGCCGCTGGCTACAATGTAGTCTTTTGTGGTCAGAAAACCTATAACGGCGTAGCGCTCCTCTCAAAGAAAGCGACCTTTGAAGCGCCCACGGATGTGGTCCTCAATTTGCCAGGGTTCCCTGATGAACAAAAGCGCCTTGTGACAGCAACGCTCATACCTAAAGGTGGGAAGAAAAAAGACGCCATTCGTTTCGTCGGGGGCTATATCCCCAACGGCAACGAATTGGGAAGCTGGAAGTATCTCTATAAGCTTGACTGGTTTGAAGCGCTTGCCCGCTTTATTGAAGGAGAACTCACCACCTACCCGCGCCTTGTGATGGGTGGCGACTTTAACTTGGCACCAGAAGATCGCGACGTGTGGGATGCCGAACGTTGGCGCGAAAAAGTGCTCACCTCAACGCCTGAGCGCAACGCCTTTGCGCGACTCTGCTCAGTGGGTTTGTCGGACAGCTATCGCTTAAAAGAAGCCGCCGGCGGTCATTTCTCTTGGTGGGATTATCGCAATGCCGCGTTTGATCGCAACATGGGGCTTCGCATTGATTTGCTCTTAGTCTCTGACGCGTTGAAAGAAAAGGTGAGTGCAGTTGGGATTGATAGTGAGCCACGCTCTTGGAATCAGCCCTCTGATCATACGCCAGTAACGGTCACGATCACGGACTAATTGGGTGCTAACGCCCATAAATTAAAGGCTTATCGTTACCCGCGATAAGCCTCTTTTTTGTGCTTTAACTAAAGCGCTCTGCGTGCGCTAAGGCGCGAATCCAGGTGCGCAATTCTAGGATCGGCGTAAAAGTTTCTTGCTCATTGACGCCGTCTGCCCACTTCTCAAGGGTTTCAAGTCGCCACACAGGCTCTTCAATCCCCGCTTCAGGGCGCGCAGGGATATCGGTGTTTGGCAACTTAAACTGTCCCCAGTCGCTCTGAGATTCGGCGACATAGTCAACAAGCACCCCCTCAGGAATCGTAATCCCATCGTGCTCTCGCAAATAACTCATGGAGAGCGAAATCGCGGGCACCGCGAAAGCTTCAATTTCTTTTACGGCCAACTTTTGGTCGTGTACTTTGCGCCAAACAACAAAGATGGGCCACGCGATAAACGCAAGCCAAAATGGCGCGGTGAGCCAAAAGGAGGTCAAAACCTGCACGTTTTCGCCTGCGTCTTGCAGCGTTAAGGCCGTACCAATCGTGCCCCAAATCACCCAAAGCATCCACCCTCGGCGATAGCGTCTTGCGGGCATGGCGCTTTCAATTCGAGCTTCCCAAGTCGCTTTCATACTCGGCTCTCCTTCTTTAATAAGACTCGAGCACGCAACTGTCCGCAACCGCCGTCCACATCTTGGGCAGCCGAGTCGCGCAGTGTCGCAATCACTCCAGCCTCACGACAGACACGTACTAGTGTCGCGAGACTCTCACGAGAGCCTCGGCGGTACAGACTGTCACTCACCGTATTCACGGGAATAAAATTCACCATCGCGTAGTGGCCCTTCAATTTTTCCGCCAACTCGCGAGCTTCCTCTGGGGAGTCGTTGACTCCCTCCATCACGGTCCATTGGTACTGCGTCGGGTAGTGACAAGTGCGTGCCCAACGCTCTGCGGCGGCAATCAAATTTTCCACCGACATGCGCGTACCGCGCGGGAGAAGATGACGGCGTTTTTCTTCTTCAATCGTGTGTAGCGACACTGCCAAGGCGGGCTTCACACGAGAAGCATGCAGTCTTTCAAAAAGCCGTTCATCCCCAACGGTTGAGACCACCAAGTCTTTATGACCAAAGTCTCCGTAATCCGCTAAAAAGAGCAGTGCGCCAAAAACGGCGTCTAAATTGTGCGAGGGCTCGCCCATCCCCATGAAGACCACTTTTTTCGTGGTCCCTCGTAGGTTCCGGGCAAGGGCTACTTGCGCCACAATTTCCGCGTCGCTCAACTGACGAATCAACCCCGAGCGCCCAGTCATACAAAAGCGACACCCCACGGCGCAGCCCAACTGGGTGGAAACGCAAACCCCTTGACGAGGGAGAAGCACACTTTCCACGGTCTGACCGTCAGCGAGCGTCACGAGCAGGCGTTCACTCTCCGGGTCAGATCCTGGATGGCGAGAGGAAATCGTCGCGATATTCTCAAGCGCCTCACGCACTTCACCCAACGCCGCACGAACGCGCTTTGGGAACGATTCGTCTTCAGCGCTTGGCCACTCAGCACGATTGAGCCAAGCGCGATAAAGACGGCGCTTATGCTGCAGCTTTGCGCCTAAGCGCTCTAGCCATTGCTCAATCTCCGCTAAAGTGAGCGGTTTACGGGGTGTGGTGTTTTCCATATTACTGTCGGGGGTGTGGGGTTATATTTTTATTTTCCCTTATTGTGCCACGAGAGAAAAGAAAAAGCGTGTCGCTAGGACACGCTTCTCATAGAGACCAGGAAAAAATTACTCTTGCTTTAATTTGCGCGTCAAAGTATTGCGCCCTATCCCTAAGCGGTTCGCCGCTTCCACGCGACGCCCATCAGTGGCGTTCAGCGCCACTTCAATCACGGTTTGTTCCACCTCTTCCATGACGGTATCCCAAATGTGTTCTTTGTTAGCGGCTAGACGCTCGCTGACTTCACGTCTTAAGGCATCACGCCACGTCCCATCCCCTTCCAAAGGAGCGACTGGGCTAGGCGCGATCTTAGCTGGCGTCGCACTTTGCACTTCAGGGGGCAAATCCTGCGGACGGACCTCGCTCGAAGGCGCCATCACTAAGAGCCAACGGCAGAAGTTTTCAAGCTGACGCACGTTCCCTGGGAAATCAAATGCCATCAAACTCTCTAACGCCTCTTTCGTTAAGCGCTTAGGCTCCACGCCGAGTTCTTTCGCCCCTGTGCGCAAGAAATATTCCACCATCGGCGGGATGTCTTCTTTGCGTTCACGCAAGGGTGGTAAGCGAAGACGAATCACATTCAAGCGGTGATAGAGGTCTTCACGGAAAAGCCCCTCTTTGACACGTTCTTCCAAGTTTTGGTTTGTGGCGGCAATCACGCGCACATCGGCCTTAATAGGTTCATGGCCACCCACACGGTAGAAATACCCGTCAGAGAGGACTCGCAGCAGACTCGTCTGTAAGTCCATGGGCATATCACCAATTTCGTCCAAAAAGATCGTGCCGCCTTTTGCCTGTTCAAAGCGCCCACGGTGGAGCGCTGTAGCACCGGTAAAAGCGCCCTTTTCATGCCCATAGAGTTCACTCTCTAAAAGCTCTCTGGGAATGGAGGCCATATTGATCGCTACGTACGCGGCTTTCGCTCGCTGGCTATGGTCTTTAATGGCACGTGCCACGACTTCTTTCCCCGAGCCCGATTCTCCAGTGAGGAGCACTGTAGCGTTACTCTGCGAGAGGCGACCAATGGCGCGGAAAACGTCCTGCATGGCTGGAGCTTTGCCAATCAAGCCAGAAGTATTGCTAACCGTCTCATCTGCCGCACTCAGTGTGGCTTTTTCACCTTCGGCGGCGGCGCGCGAAATAAGTTCTACCGCCTCGCCAATATCAAAGGGTTTTGGAAGGTATTCAAAGGCACCGCCTTGGAAAGCAGAAACTGCGCTATCCAAGTCTGAGAAGGCCGTCATGATAATCACGGGAATATCGGGCCAGCGCTCTTTCATGGTGGCAAGAAGTTCTGTTCCCGAGATCCCTGGCATACGAATGTCGCTTACCAAGGCGGATGGGCGCTGACGCTCAAGGGCTTCGAGCACATTGTTCCCACGCTCGAAGGTCGAGACTTCAAAGCCTGCACGCTTGAGTGCTTTACTCAGCACAAAGCGAATCGATCGGTCATCATCCACCACCCAAATATGTTTACTCATTGCGCTACCTCACCGTCTGTTCTATTGATGGCGTCCTAAGGGGAGCAACACCGAAAAGACGGTGTTCCCTGGTGTGCTCTCTACAGAAAGCGTGCCCCCTGCCTGATGAATAAAGGTCTTTGCAAGACTCAAACCCAGCCCTGTGCCTTCTGCTCGCCCTGTGACAAGCGGGTAGAAAATACGCTCTTGCATATCTTCTGGAATCCCTGGACCGTTATCCATCACCTGGATGGAAAGCGCCCTTCTCTGGCGCTCCTGTCCCACAAAGACATCTCGCACAATGCGAGTGCGTAAAGTAATCTGTGCGCTCTGCGTTTTGTGTTGCGCTTCCAATGCTTGTGCGGCGTTACGCACAAGGTTTAAAAAGGCCTGCGTCAAACGGGTACGATCAGCCCACACTGGCGGGCTCGAAACATCGTAGTCGCGCACAATCGAGAGTCCATCGGCAAATTCGTGACCAATCAATTGGCGCACATGCTCCAAAATTTCATGCACGTCCACTTCGCCCACGTTTTCAGCAGTACGATAGGGAACCAAGAATTGGTCCACTAACTGCTGCAAACGATCCGTCTCTTGCACAATGATGGTCGCGCATTCGACGTCTTCTGGGTCGTTCAATCCTTGCTCTAAGAGTTGCGCCGCCCCACGAATGCCACCCAGCGGGTTTTTCACTTCGTGCGCAAGGTTACGAAGAAGCTGTCGGTTAGCTTCCATCACCTCAACGTTTAAGCGTTCTCGCTCTTGAACGAGTGTCTCTTCAAGCACGCTCATTTCAATTAACACTCCCCCTTGAGGGAGAGTATCACTCGCTGGGAAAGGCGAAAAAGCGAGCTGTACTTTCACCGTTTCTTTGCGGCCGCCAGGACGGTAAACCCAAAGGCTTCCTGCCATCTGTCCCGTGGTGTCTTGGCTTGCGATTTTTTCATCAAACCACGGCGCGCTCTCAGGGAAGTAACTCACAAAGTCGTCCCCCACCACGGCGCGACGGCTTCGTCCAACGAGCATTTCTGTCGCGGTATTGACCCATAGCACTTGGCCCTTGCGATCCGTCACCCAGAGGGAGAACGTGAGCACGTCCCAGGCTGCGCTATAGGACGCTAAAGCGGAGGGAGGATTAGTGAGTGGCAATTGGTGTGCTCCTCAGAACAATAAAGAGACAAGTCTTTTTGCGCTTGAGACAAAAATGGGTGAGGCGCTTTATTTCGTCCCACCCAGATTAATTTGTCTCTTAAAGGGGAAAAGGCGTGCGCTACGCTCATCCCCGGGCTACTCGATTAGAGCGAGTAGTAGAGGTCAAAGTCGAGCGCCGTCACGGCCATGCGAGAGAGCGTCACATCGTGCATCTTCAATTCGATATAGGAATCGATGAAGTCGTTGGAGAACACATCTCCGCGCGTCAAGAATTCGCGATCCTTATCGAGCGCTTCCAAGGCCTGATCCAAGGAGGAGCAGACGGTCGGGATCTTGGCGTTTTCTTCTGGCGGCAAGTCGTAGAGGTTCTTGTCAGCGGCTTCGCCCGGATGAATCTTATTCTGGATACCGTCAAGACCAGCCATCAAGAGAGCGGCAAAGCCCAAGTACGGGTTGCAGAGCGGATCCGGGAAGCGCACTTCAATACGGCGAGCCTTAGCGCTCGTGACGTGAGGAATACGAATCGAAGCGGAACGGTTGCTAGCAGAATAAGCCAACTTCACCGGAGCTTCAAAGCCTGGCACCAAACGACGGTAGGAGTTAATCCCTGGGTTGGTGATAGCGTTCAAGGAGCGAGCGTGCTTGATAATGCCGCCGATGTAGTAGAGCGCCATATCGGACAAACCAGCGTAGCCGTTACCAGAGAAGAGGTTCACACCGTCCTTCCAAATGGACTGGTGAACGTGCATACCAGAGCCGTTGTCGCCTTCGACGGGCTTTGGCATAAACGTGGCGGTCTTGCCATAGGCAGCAGCCACATTGTGAATCGTGTACTTGACGATCTGCGTCCAGTCGGCGCGTTCCACCAAGGTGGAGAATTTCGTGCCGATTTCACACTGACCAGCGCCACCCACTTCGTGGTGATGAATTTCAACAGGCACGCCCTGCTGTTCCATCAGCAAGCACATTTCAGCGCGGATATCCGTCAAGGAGTCAACTGGGGAAACCGGGAAGTAGCCACCCTTCATGCGGTTACGGTGACCCAAGTTACCACCTTCGATATCAAGGCCCGTAGACCACGGGGCTTCTTCAGAGTCGATCTGATAGAAGCTCTTACCTGGGCGATGTTCCCACTTGATGGCATCAAAGATGAAGAATTCAGGTTCCGGACCAAAGTAGGCGGTATCGCCAATCCCAGTGCTCTTCAAATAAGCTTCAGCGCGACGAGCGATCGAGCGCGGGTCACGAGCATAGCCCTTACCAGTGGAAGGTTCTAGGACATCGCACTGCAAGACCAAGGTGTTCTGTTCACGGAACGGGTCCATGCGAGCGGTTTCCGGATCCGGCAAAAGAAGCATGTCGCTCGCTTCAATGCCACGCCAACCTTTGAAGGAGGAACCGTCAAAGGGATGACCAAGTTCAAACGTGTCTTCGTCAACCGCGGAGGCCGGCACGCTCACGTGCTGTTCCTTACCGAGGGTGTCCGTCAGACGAAAATCGATGAACTTGACGTCGTTGTCCTTGATCATCTGTAAAACATCAGCGGCGGTAGTCATGAGAAATCTCCCAATTGGAATTTGCTTCTTCAGTCTTCTGCTAACCGAAAAGCTAAGAAAAAAAGAATCTTTTCAAGGTGGTTGGCTGTATGCGCAACCTGTACCTTTTAATAAGCAAGAAGCGTGCCAAAATTTGGTTTAGCCCGTTTCTTAGCTGAATTCTCTAGGGGTTGCACCCGATGAGGAAAACGAGAAGAAAAATTCTCTCTCCTCTCTTGGTGCGCTGAATGCGCACATTATCGCACTTTTATGGTGCAATCGGGAAGATGCTCTGCACCATTTTTGTGCGTTGGAAATTAAAGGAAGGCTTCTTGAACGTCAGAGAGGAATCGGAGCCCCTTTTCCGTCGTAGCAATGCGGGTGGTGTCTGCTATGAGAAGCCCTTCAGCGCGAAGTTTTGCAAGCGTCTCATCGACCTTCGCCCAATCAAGCCCCGCTTTCACGGCGCTCACGCGAGAGCGAAAGAGTTCTGCAGGGACACCCTCGACCAAGCGCAAAATGTTCAACATAAATTCAAAGGGGATTTCTTCAGGCGCAACCGTGAAGGCTTCTTCTAGACCGCGTCCCGTTTCTTTGACGCGCTCAATGTAGCGCAAAGGGTTCGCCACATCACGGTAGCGGAGGATTTCGCCCTTTTTGAAATCTGTGACTTTCGCGTGCGCACCCGCGCCAATGGCGAGATAGTCCCCATAGGTCCAGTAGTTGAGGTTATGCCGACAACGACGACCCAGCTGTGCGTAGCCCGAGACTTCATAGTGCTCGTAGCCACGAGCGGCTAGTGTGCCTTCTACTAAATCGGTCATATCGGCGAGCATATCCTCGTCTGGCAACCCTTGCGGGAGGCGCTTGGCAAAGGCCGTCCCCTCTTCAATCGTTAGCTGATAAAAGGAGAGATGCGTCGGAGCGAGTTTAGTCGCCATCGTGAGTTCGTGCTCGAGGTCAGGAAGACTCTCGGTCGGAAGCCCAAACATCACATCAAGGTTAAAGTTATCGAATGTGGCATTCGCAATTTCAATCGCGCGTAGGGCTTCTTCTGCCGTGTGAATGCGCCCCAAGAGCTTTAACTTATCGTTTTGAAAGCTCTGCACCCCGATGCTTAAGCGGTTGACGCCTGCGGCGCGATACGCTTTAAAGCGATCCGCCTCAACCGTACCCGGGTTCGCTTCAAGCGTTATTTCTGCGCCTTCTGCGAGCCCTACCGTGCTCTCAATCCCAGCGAGAAGTTTCTCCACCGTTTCGCCTGTCATCAAGCTTGGCGTGCCACCCCCAATAAAGACGGTTTCAAAGCGACGTCCTTGTGCTAGGGGCGCAACACGCTTGAGCTCAGTTATGAGCGCATCAAGGTAGGCCCCTTCGCTCTCCTCTGGGGAGCGCGAAAGGAGCGCATGCGAATTAAAGTCGCAATAAGGGCACTTGCGCGCACACCATGGCCAGTGCACATAGAGGCTCAACGGAACGGTGGACTCTGTCATAGGGTATAGATCACCAGCCCCAGCTTTCGCGAATCTTGGCGCGCAGTTTCACTAGCGCCTGACCACGATGGCTCACGCGATTCTTTTCTTCAGCGGTGAGCTCTGCCGCGGTTTTGCCAAATTCTGGGAGATAGAAGTATGGATCGTACCCGAAGCCACCATCGCCCGCGGGCGTATCTTGAATTTCACCGAACCAACGAGCGTCCGCAATCAAGGGCTCGGGGTCGTCTGCACTACGCACCGCGACGAGCACACAGGTGTAGTGCGCGCGGCGGTTTGCCACACCTTGGAGTTTTTTCACAAGAAGTGCATTGTTCGCGCCGTCACTCTTGGGTTCGCCTGCAAAGCGCGCGGAATGCACGCCTGGCTGACCACCCAAAGCATCTACACATACGCCAGAGTCATCTGCCATGGCGGGTTTCCCTGTCACGCGAGCGGCATGACGAGCCTTAGCAAGGCAATTTTCAATAAAAGTATCGCAGGGCTCGGGGCAGGATTCCACCCCCAATGCCCCTTGATTGATGATTTCAACACCAGCGTCCGCGAACATCGCTCGAAATTCGCGCAATTTCCCTTGGTTGTTCGAGGCTAAAACTAAAACTTTGTCCATTTTTTCTCTTCTATTTACTTGAATCGTGCGGGATACGGGCTCATCAACGCTTCGCGCTGTGCCGCCATTAACGCGGTGTTGGCCTTCTTCGCGAGGTCAAGCCCAGCGTTTAAATCTTCGCGCGTAAAGGGCACCCCTTCGGCTGTCCCTTGAATTTCGACAAACGTTTCGGCCACACCCTCTTTGCTCGTCATCACCACGTTCATATCGGTGTCACTCGTGCTGTCTTCAATGTAATTCAAGTCAACACGCACTTCCCCGTCCACCATCCCGACAGCCACAGCGCTCACCTGTGCGGTAATGGGGTCTTCTGCGATTAATCCCTTCTCAAGCATCCAATTAACTGCATCGCGAAGGGCTACCCAAGCACCCGTGATCGAGGCGCAGCGCGTCCCACCATCGGCCTGCAACACATCGCAGTCCAAATGAATGGTAAAGTTCCCGAGACGCTTACGATCGACCACTGCACGAAGGCTGCGACCAATCAAGCGCTGAATTTCCTGCGTGCGCCCAGTCTGCTTACCCTTAGCCGCTTCACGGTCGCATCGCGTACCAGTGGAGCGTGGAAGAAGACCATATTCAGCCGTTACCCAACCTTCGCCCTTGCCTTCTAAAAAGCGCGGGACACCCGCTGTGACGCTCGCGGTGCAGAGCACTACCGTTTCACCCATGCGCACGAGCACAGAGCCCTCCGCGTGGCGAGTAAACCCACGAGTAAAACTCACGGGACGCATTTCTTCAGGGGTGCGTCCATCTGAACGGATTGTCTTTTCTTCTGTCATAGCTCTTTCCTGTGCATCAATGTGTGGCTAGCGTTGCGCCACAGATAACTGAAATCTGAACTTTTCATTTTAACAGTATCAACGAGCGGGGCTTTGATTTCGCGCGTGACTTCAATAAGGGAAAAGTCACGCAAAAGAGAGGCTAACTCCTTGATTGTGCGAAGGAAAAAGGCAAAAAGAGCGGAAGAAAAAGCCTTCTTTTGAGGTGCAAAGCGCGCCTTCTTCGCGTTAAAATACCCCTCCCCGCCAGTTGCAGTCGTATGAATAGTAATCTGCAACGCGGCCTCGCTTTTAATGTTGATTTTTGGGATGACTCTTCTTTTCGAAAGAAAGACTTTTCCCATCTTTGGAGACACCGATCATGGCCGTTTCTTCGATGACTGGTTACGCGGTCGCTTCTGCCCCGACGGGCTTAGGCACTGTGACCGTCGAATGCCGTTCTGTTAATTCTCGCTTCCTTGATCTCACGCTTCGCTTAGCTGAAGACTTGCGTTTTGCTGAACCCCTGATTCGCGAAATTCTGCAAAAGTCGCTTGCCCGTGGCAAGGTGGAAATCCGCGCTTCTTTAACGCCCGACGAAAACGCCGCGCCAGCTACTATCAACCGTGCACTTCTTGCTCGTTTAACCGAAATGCAGCGCACTGTGCGTGAAGTGGTTCCGAGCGCTCGTGAACTCTCTGTGTCGGACTTGTTGCATACGCCAGGCGTGGTGATTTCTAACGCCCCTGATCAGGACGAATTGGAAAAAGAAATTCGTGCGCTTTTTGCGCAGCTCCTTGACTCCTTTAAAGCCTCGCGTGAACGCGAAGGTGGTGCGTTGGCAGATATTTTGCTCAACAACTGCAACCAGATCGAAGAGCATGTGACGAACTTGCAAAAAGAATTGCCCGCGATTCTCGCTCATATTCAAGGCAAACTTGAAGAACGCTTAGAAGATGCCCTCTCTGGCGTCTTGACGGCTAAGAGCTCGCTCACGAAAGAAGAAGTGGTGGAGCGCATTCGTCAGGAAGTGACGCTTTACGCCGTGCGTATGGATGTGGAAGAAGAGATGAACCGTCTTCTCACACACGTCGCCGAAGTGCGCCGCATCTTGAAGACGGGTGGCGCTGTAGGTCGTCGCTTAGACTTCGTGGTGCAGGAAATGAATCGCGAAGCCAACACCTTGGGCTCCAAGGCCGCTGCTGTTGAAATGACCAACACTGCCTTGGCACTCAAAGTCGTCATCGAGCAGATGCGTGAACAAATTCAAAACCTCGAATAAATCTCTTCTGCGTAGGAGTCAAACTCGATGGAACACAAAAATACTCATATCGGTCGCGTTTTCTTAGTGACAGCCCCGTCTGGCGCTGGGAAATCCTCGCTCGTGAACGCGCTTTTAAAGCTTGAACCCGCCATTAAATTGTCGATTTCTCACACGACGCGTCAACCGCGTCCAGGGGAGGAAAATGGTCGTGAATACCATTTCGTGAGTGAAGCAGAATTCTTAGCGATGAAAGAGCGCGATGAATTCTTGGAAACCGCGCTTGTGCACGGGAACTACTACGGCACGAGCCAGAATTGGATTGAAAAGCAGATTGCCCAAGGTAACGACGTGCTCCTTGAAATCGATTGGCAAGGTGCTCGTCAAGTGCGTGAACGCTTCAAGGGCACCGTGGGGATCTTTATTCTCCCGCCCTCAATTGAAGCGCTTGAATGGCGTTTGCACCACCGCGGTACCGACTCCGAAAACACGATTACACGTCGCTTATTAGGCGCGGGGGCTGAAATGGCACACGCACCTGAATTTGAGTACGTTATAATTAATGAAGATTTCGATGTTGCGCTCTCTCAGATCAGAGCGATTGTTATCGCGAGTCGTCTCGCTTACAAGCATCAAGCTATTCGCCATCGCGAACAATTTATTAGCTTAGGGATTCCGCTCTAAGCGCACGGAAGTACTTTTATACTGAGAAGTACAGCACCGTTTTCTCTTTAACCTTTTTATTGATAAAGAATAGACATGGCTCGCATTACTGTTGAAGATTGCCTGAAGAAAATCCCGAACCGCTTCCAGATGGTTTTGGCCGCTGCTTATCGCGCCCGCCAGCTCACCCAGGGTCACGCCCCGAAGGTGGAAGCCAAGGATAAGCCCGCTGTGCTCGCCCTGCGCGAAATCGCTGCTGGCGAAGTTGGTTTGGAAATGTTGAAGAAAGTCCAGTAAGTCCTTTTACTAGGAAGTGCTTCACAACATTTGAGGAAAAAGTCAGGTCCAAATGCTGGGAGACGCTCCCATCGGCCTGACTTTTTTGTTTGAATTTTGAGTAGCGTTTTTCGCTTTACTCTGCTGATGAAATAATGGATCCCGATATGACTGATACAACTGTGTATCCGGACGATTTATACGCCACACCGGAAGAGCAGGCCGGTGTTCGTCCTCAGCCCATGCCGGCGAGCAAACGGGAGTCCACTGCCGCCAAGCCTGCGCAGCCAATGACACCCTCTGCGATGCCTCCGGCCTCGCTCCCTGATGCAGACTTGCCGCTTTTTACCCCGACGCAAGCCCCCGCCCTTTTGAGTGCTTCTAGCCTCATTGATCGCTGCCACCAGTACATGTCGAACGCTGATGTGGAAAAGATTCGCGAAGCCTATCGCTTTGCTGACGCAGCGCACTTAGGGCAGTACCGTAAGTCGGGCGAGCCCTACATTACGCACCCGATTGCCGTTGCCTCGATTTTGGCCTCTTGGAAAATGGATGCCGCGACGATTGAAGCGGGTCTCATGCATGACGTGTTGGAAGACACGGGCACGAGCAAACAAAAGATGGCCGAAAAGTTTGGCGTTGATGTCGCTGACTTGGTTGACGGGGTAAGTAAGCTCGATAAATTGCGCTTTTCTTCAGCAGAAGCTGCTCAGGCGGAAAGCTTTCGTAAGATGCTCCTTGCGATGTCGCGCGACGTGCGTGTCATCCTCGTGAAGCTTGCTGACCGTCTACACAATTTGCGCACATTGGGCGTGATGCGCCCCGAAAAACGCGCGCGTATTGCCAAAGAAACCCTTGATATTTATGTGCCGCTCGCGCACCAGTTGGGGCTGAACAACGTTTTCCGTGAACTCCAAGAATTGAGTTTTGCGAACCGTTACCCCTGGCGCTATGAAATTCTCTACCACAACGTGATGAAGCAACGTAATGCTCGTCGCTCTGTGCTAGAAAAGATTTTGAACGAAACGCGCGCACAGCTTCCGAAATTTAATATCCGCGCCCGTGTGATTGGACGCGATAAGACGATTTACGGGATCTATAACAAGATGCGCACCCAGCATCAGTCGTTCTCCGACGCACTTGATATCTATGGGTTCCGCGTCATTGTGAAAACGGTGGAAGAGTGCTATCTGACGCTTGGCGCCCTGCATGCGCTCTATAAGCCCGTTCATCGTCGCTTTAAAGACTTTATTGCCATTCCAAAGATGAATGGCTACCAGAGTATTCATACGACCGTGATTGGCCCAAATGGCACGCCGATTGAATACCAGATTCGCACCGAAGACATGCACCGCATTGCCGAATACGGCATTCTCACGCAGTGGCTCTTTAAGAACGACATTAACGCCGAAAATATGCGTTCTCGCACGTCTGCCTGGTTAGCCAACTTGATGGAAATTCAGCGTAATAGTGCCGACAGTAGCGAATTCCTTGAAAACATCAAGGTGGACTTGTTCCCGAATCGCCTCTATGCGTTTACGCCGCAAGGAAAGATTATTTCCTTGCCAAAGGGTTCCACCCCCATTGACTTCGCTTACCAAATTCACACGGACGTGGGTAACCACGCAGTGGGTTGCAAGATTAACGGCGAATTGCGTCCCCTCTCCGCTCGGTTGAGTAACGGGGATATGGTGGAAATTCAAACAGATAAACATTCGTACCCCAGTCCCGCATGGCTAGAAAGTGTACGCTCTGGTAAGGCGCGCGCGGAAATTCGTCAGTACCTACGCAATTGCCTCCCAGAAGAATCGATTCGTTTGGGCCAGGATGCGCTACGTAAAGAAGCGGATGCTAACCGCTTTAGCCTTGAGGCCGTGCCCGAATCCGTTTGGGTGAAGTTGCGCGCTGAATTGGATGTGCCTGACGACAATAGCCTTTATTCCTCGATTGGTCTCGGGAAAGACTTGCCCGCCGCAGTGCTTCACCGCTTGGTGCAGATGACGCACGAGCTCGATAACAAAGATACGCTTCATCCCCTGCCTGCCATTACCATTCGCGGTAATGAAGGCGTCGCTGTTGAGCTCTCTAAAGACTGCCACCCGATTCCGGGCGACAAGATTATGGGCTACAGCCGTACGGGTCACGGTCTTGTGATTCACCGCGCAGATTGCCCGCATTGCCGCCGTGGCATGAAGACCGATGCTAGCCGCTGGATGGAAGTGCAGTGGGCTGAAGAGCAAAACCACGCCAACCACGCGGTGCCGATTGACCTCTTAGTGACGGATCAAAACCTCGCTTTGGGTAGCGTGGCTTCCGCCATTGCCGAGGCCAACTCCAGCATCATTGGGGTGGTGTTCTACGAAAAGGGCGAGGATAAATACCTGCGTCTCACGCTTCAGGTGCGCGATCGTGGTCACTTGATGTATGTGATGAAGACCATTAAGAAAAACGACGTGGTTTTGCAGGTGAAGCGTGCGCTTGAAGCAGGTGCTCCTCACAAGGCCAATAAGCCAACGACACCTGCCGCTTCGGAAGAAATCCCACACTAAAGCCTATAGGTGAAAAAAGGCGACGATCTTAGGATCGTCGCCTTTCGTTTTAGAGGAAATCGTTTTTTAGTAAGGTTGCTCGTTGGTGTACGTGACTTCCAAAATTTCAAGCGTATCCACCCCTGCTGGGTGCGTCGAAGTCGCGGGCGTTGGGAGTTTCACTTCATCACCTTCACGCGCTTTCAAGAACACACGGGCAATGGGGCTAATCCAACTCACGTCCCCGTGAGAAGCATCCGCTTCATCAATCCCCACGATACGAATCTTGCGCTCTTCGCCCGCTTGGTTGACGTAGAGCACCGTTGCACCAAAGAAGACCTGATCCGTAGGTGGACGGGCACCAGGATCGACAACTTCAGCCGATTCAATGCGTTTATTTAAAAAGCGAATACGGCGGTCAATTTCACGCAAACGGCGCTTCCCATAGAGGTAGTCCCCGTTTTCACTACGGTCACCGTTACTCGCAGCCCAAGAGACCACATTCACCACCTCTGGACGCTCCACGTTTACTAGGTGTTCGCGTTCGTCCAAAAGGCGGCGGTAGCACGCTGGGGTCATATAGTTTTTTGTATTAGGCGGTAATCCTGGAAGCTTGACTTCATCGTCATCATCGTCTTGTGCCATCGCCACTTATCCTTATTCAAGGAGAAGGGAGCTTGTGAAAGCTCCCTCTTTGTTGTTCTGATTTTTCTATTTTAGCCCGACTGAGGGAAAGTGAGGCTACCTTCATTTCACTTCTCCATAAACTTATCCTCAGCATCCTCGGAATTCAGTAACATATCTACAGTCTCAACTCTAATTCCAACGATGCACTAACGAGATGTGGAGAGTCCCTCATGACCAGCCAGAATGAAGAAATTGATGTTGCTGCATTACGCTTTTTCGTGTGTTTATATGATCTTCGCAACCATCAAGAAGCCACTAAATTATTAGAAATTTCTGCCTCCAAGGGGAGTAGACTCCTCAACAGTCTACGCAAACATTTTGATGATGAGCTCTTCGTCAGATTTGGAACTCGAATGGCTCCCACTCAAAGAGCTACCGAGGTGCTACCAGAAATCGTGGAAATTCTCGAAAGGATTGACACATTGGCAAAGCCAGAAGTTTTTAATCCAAAAACTTTGCGCAGAAACATTCGTATCGCTACTTTTGATGCCGCCATCGCTAACTTTATTGCCGATATTATCCCCACTTTCACTAAGCTTGCGCCTGAAGCTCGTCTCGACATATGCCAAGTCAGAGAGTCTGTTGCTCAAGATTTAAAGCAGGGGATTATTGACTTAGCTATCAGTCCATGGGTTCCTGCATATTCAAACCTGAAAATGCAGCCTCTTTTTCACAACCATATGGTTGTTTTGGTAGCCAAAAAGCATCCTCTTGTAGACGTCTACAAAAAACGAGGAGAGCTTGTTGTCACCGACCTTTTGCACTACAAACAAGTCACCTGAGTCAAAACGACCATCGTCAACGTTGTAGCCCGGAGGTCAAATTAAAACCAACGACATTGTTGTTGGCGAGATTTTCTTCACCAAAGAAGGTGAATTCCGAACCGACGTAGTTGCCGTTGGTAAGGCTTAAGGTCGTCCCATCGGTGGTGCGACTCAAGGTGAGGCCCACGTCCACTGCGCCACGTAAACCGACTTCTGCGGCTTGAGCAGAACTAAGAGTTGCCATGCATGCTACTAATGCACAAAAAAGCGTGCTCCGTTTCATTTGTTGTCTCCTTCAAGTTAATGTGAGGGTCGAGAGCAAAATCATGCCAGCGAAGGAGATTTCAAGCTAGCGAAGGAGATTTCAAATCAGCAATTACACAACTTTCGGCAGAGCGCAACCAGGGTTTAAATTTTTGTGGGGCTATAGAAACGCAAAAAGCCATGTTCCCGTGGCTCTTGAGGATATCGGTGAATTGGTGGAGAGGAGGAGGATCGAACTCCCGACCTCTGCATTGCGAACGCAGCGCTCTCCCAGCTGAGCTACCCCCCCAGCCGATATCTTTGAGCTGTCTCATCGACAACTCCCAAACTGTAGAAGAGTAATTTTGCGCCAATTTCTGCGTTTTGGATATAGCCTATTCTTGGTATTTGAGGATCGCGCCTCCTTTCTTGTCATCGTTTCCTATCTTTGCTTACTAAGAGAAACTCTTCCGAGTCCTTCTCCTACGTCTACTTGCTCTCTATGACTGTACAATGAAAGGATCATTGACTCTTTTTTGAGAGACATTCCCCATGAATATTCCAAAACTTACAACCCCCCCAAATGTGGTTTACAACACCACGGCCATGCTAGAAGACGCTGTACGCGTCTACCCCGTCTATGACCTTACTTCCAAAGCTAAACAAGTCGCCGATGTGGCTGCTTTTGTCAAAGACAGCAAGTCGGAAATTCACCGTTTAGTGGACCGTAAAGTCTTCACGGGTAAGGCTGGTGAAACGCACCACACTTTCAATTTGGGTAAGAAATTTACTGGCGGCGTGATGCTCGTCGGTGTTGATGCCAACGCTTGCGTTACCGCGAAGTTTGGCGCACTTGCCAAGGCACTTTGCCAGCTCTCTGGCTGGGCCGTGAACGTCGTTGTGGATGCCAATGAATGGGTGGCAGATAAGCATGACTTCGTGCGCTTTGTGAACGCCATGTTGGGCGCCTACCAGCGTCGTACTACGCTCAAGACAGAAGATGTGAAACCTGTCGTCACGAAGACGGTTTACTTGGAAGACCGTGCCCGTACGAAGAAGGGTGCTTCTCCCTTGGTCTCTACCGCTGAAGCAATTTCCTATGGCGAATCGCTCATGCGCTACTGGGCTGATTTGCCCTCTAACGTTTGCACGCCTGACTTCTTAGCCAAAGATGTGCAGGCTCGCGCTAAGGGTGTTCCTTCCCTTTCTGTTGAAGTCTGGAAGAAAAAAGACATCGAAAAAGCGAAGATGGGCGCTTTCTTGGCTGTTGCTCAGGGTAGCGCTGTGGAACCGCGCTTTATCATCGTGCGTTATCAGGGCGCTGATGATAAGAACGAAGCCCCAGTGGCTTTGGTCGGCAAGGGCATCACGTTTGACTCGGGTGGCATTTCCTTGAAGCCAGGTGCCAACATGGGCGATATGATCTACGACATGTCGGGCTCTGCTGCTACGCTCGCCACCGTCATCGCTGCGGCTAAAGCACGCGTGAAGCGCAACATCATCGCGGTGGCTGCCTGTTGCGAAAACATGCCAAGCGGTACCGCCACGAAGCCTGGCGATATCGTTCAGTCCTATAGCGGCAAGACGATTGAAATCTTGAATACCGACGCTGAAGGCCGCTTGGTCTTGTGCGATGCGCTCGCTTGGGTTCAAGAAGCTAAGCCCTCTGTCATTATCGACATGGCGACGTTGACTGGCGCTTGCTGTATCGCATTGGGTAGCACCTACACGGGGCTCTTTACGCGAGATCCACAACTCTCCGCTGACCTCGTGAAGGCTGGTGCCTACTTGCACGATGAAGCTTGGCCCATGCCAATTCACGAAGACTACTTGAAGTTGATGCGCTCCAACGTAGCTGACATCTGCAACCTTGCCACGACGCGCGATGGTGGCGCTTGCAGTGCTGCTTCCTTCTTGGGCTTCTTTGTGGATGAAAAGGTCTCTTGGGCTCACCTGGACATTGCCGCGAGCGCCAATACGGGCGGTCGTGACCATGAATCCCAAGGTCGTCCGGTTCGCCTCTTGATGAGCTACTTGCTCAATCTCGCCTAAAGAATCGAGGCGCAGTTTTCAGGTGAGAGCGGTAAACTCTCACCTGATACACTTCTTTTTCCTTTTTCGAGCCGCTCTTATGACACAAGTTGACTTTCACTTTAATGTGCCAAACCGCCTTTTCTACGCTTGCCAAGTGGCTGCGACGGTATTTCGTCGTGGAATGACCTTAGCTGTGTGGAGTGCGGACGCTGCTCGACTTCAGGCCTTTAATGCCATGCTCTGGGAAAAAGACCCGCTCTCCTTTATTCCGCACGTACCTGCTGAGCACCCAGGGGCTAATGAAACGCCGGTACGCTTTTCGACGTCCTTAGAAAAACTCTCGAGCGACGTCCTTCTTCTTTTAGACGATCATTTGCCCCCTACTTGGGAAAGCGATTTTTCGCGCTTTACTCGCATCATCGATGTGGTGAGTACCCAAGAAAAAGAGTTGGCACTCTCACGAGACCGATTCCGCGCCTATAAAAAAGCTGGCGTAGAGCTTGTGACGCACGATCGTCGTACCGAATAATTTTTGCTTTTCCCCGCCTGATACTATGCCGAACGACCGTAAAGAACCCGTGATTGATAAGGATGTCTACACGCTCGAAGATCGAGTGAAACTCACTTGGCGCGATGTACGCGACTTGAGCGTTGAAGAGCCGACGTTGGCTTCCACGACTCCTGCACCAACGCCTGCCGCGCCCGTTGCTCCTACCCCAGCAGCGAAAGCGCCTGCGGCAACTTCCTCTCCCTCGGTCACAGCACATAGCGCACCCAAAATGGACACACATGCTACTCCGTTGACGGTCCCGAATACTGCCGCTTCGATTGTCGCTGCACGCCAAGGCCTCTTCTCGGAAGAAGAAAAGGCGGCGCTTGTGAAGCGCCTCTCGATTGAAGTAGAAGCGAGCGTGCGTCAGGCGATTAGTGAAACAATTGAACTCTCACTCACCAACGCTATGGCACGCGTGAGAACGGATGTGGATCGCTCGCTCTCGAAAATTGTGGCCGATGCGATCACAAGAGAGCTCAATCAACTCGAGCAAACAAAGTAAGGATTGGCGCATAGTCATCAGATTTCTAAGGTCTGGTGACTATTTTTTTGCTTTGAGAACGTCTTTTCCTCTAAAAATCGCGATCAAGCCTAGATAAATTCAAGACGATCTAGGCAATTCGTGAGAGAATAGAAGACTTACGGAAAGATTTTGAGGAAGGCACGGATTGCTATCAGTGTATTCCTCCCAGGGTGCTCAGCCACCCACACAAATACGAACTGTCTGGAAAATATTATGTCTGAGAAAAATTCATCGGAACTTGCTAAAAGCTACGACCCCAGTGACATTGAAGCGCGTTGGTACCCGATTTGGGAAGAACGCGGCTACTTTAACGCAGGGCTCGATCCCGACAAACCCAGCTTCGCTATTCAGCTCCCCCCGCCCAACATCACGGGTATTTTGCACATGGGGCACGCCTTTAACCAGACCGTGATGGATACGCTCACGCGCTACCATCGTATGGCCGGTTACAACACCACGTGGATTCCTGGTACGGACCACGCAGGTATCGCCACGCAGATCGTGGTGGAACGCCGTTTGGAAAAGGAAGGCGTTGACTACAAGAAGCTCACGCGCGACGAATTTATCGCCAAGGTTTGGGAATGGCAGAAGTTCTCTGGTGGCACGATCCTCTCGCAGATGCGTCGCATTGGCGACAGCGTGGACTGGAATCGCCTCTACTTCACGATGAATGAAAAGCTCTCCAAAGTGGTGATTGATACCTTTGTGAAGCTCTACGAAGAAGGCTTGATCTATCGCGGTAACCGTTTGGTGAACTGGGATCCGAAGTTGCAGTCCGCTGTTTCAGACTTGGAAGTGGAGAGCGAAGAAGCGGAAGGCTCTTTGTGGGAAATCCGCTACCCAGGCGCTGATGGCTCGGAAGACGTTGTGGTTGCCACGACCCGTCCTGAAACGCTCTTTGGTGACCAGGCTGTGGCTGTGAATCCTGAAGATGAACGCTACACGCAGTTGGTTGGCAAAGAATTGAAGTTGCCATTGACCGACCGTGTGATTCCTGTGATTGCCGACAGCTATGTGGACCGTGAATTTGGTTCTGGTTGCGTGAAGATCACCCCTGCGCACGACTTTAACGACTTTGAAGTCGGTAAACGTCACAATCTTGAAATGTTGAACGTCTTGACGAAGACCGCCAAGATGAACGACAACGTGCCTGAAAAATACCGTGGTATGGATCGTTATGAATGCCGTAAGGCTGTGGTGGCTGACCTCGAAGCCGCAGGTCTCTTAATGTCGATCAAGAAGCACACTCACATGGTCCCGCGCATTGCTCGTACGGGCGAAATCGTTGAACCGATGTTGTCTGAACAGTGGTACATGGCGATGAGCAAACCCGCTCCTGAGGGCTCCCTCTATCCAGGACGCTCCATCGCAGAAGTGGGCCTTGAAGCTGTGGAATCGGGCGAAGTCAACATCTTCCCGAAAGAATGGCAAGGCGTGTATCGCCAGTGGCTTGAAAACATTCAGGACTGGTGTATTTCCCGTCAGCTCCTCTGGGGTCATCAGATTCCGGCTTGGTATGACGAAGAAGGAAACGTCTACGTTGCACACGACGAAGCTGAAGCACAGGCTAAGGCTGGTGCTGGTGTGAAGTTAACGCGCGACAAAGACGTCTTGGACACCTGGTACTCTTCCGCCCTTGTGCCCTTCTCCACCTTGGGTTGGCCTAATCCCGAGGGCGACGAAAAGACGGCTTATGACCTCTATTTGCCAAGCTCTGTCTTGGTGACGGGTTACGACATCATCTTCTTCTGGGTCGCCCGTATGGTCATGATGACGAAGCACTTCACGGGTCGTGTGCCGTTCAAAGATGTCTACATCCATGGTCTCGTGCGTGACGCAGAAGGCAAGAAGATGTCGAAGTCTGAAGGCAACACCTTGGATCCGCTCGACATTATTCAGGGTATCGACCTTGAAGCCTTGGTGAAGAAGAACACCACGGGTCTTCGTCAGCCTGAAAAAGCCCCGAAGGTTGAAAAGAAACTTCGCAAGAATTACCCCGAAGGCATTGCTGCGCACGGCGCAGACGCCCTTCGCTTTACGATGGCCGCTTACGCTACGCTGGGTCGCAACGTCAACTTTGACTTGAAGCGCGCGGAAGGCTATCGCAACTTCTGCACGAAGCTCTGGAACGCCACGCGCTTTGTGTTGATGAATGTGGAAGGCGAAGATTGCGGCACGGGTAAAGATGCTGGCAAACCGATGAAGTTCTCCTTTGTCGACCACTGGATTCGCGCGAGCTTAGATCGCACCATCCTCGAAGTGATTCAGGCCTACAAGGACTATCGCTTGGATAATGCCGCGAACGCCATTTATTCCTTCGTTTGGAACGAATACTGCGACTGGTACCTGGAACTCACCAAAGTGCAGTTGAAGGGCAGTGAAGAAGAATGCCGCGCAACACGTCACACCTTGGTGACGGTGCTCGAAACGGTCTTGCGTTTGGCTCACCCGATCATTCCGTTTATCACGGAAGAACTCTGGCAGAAGGTCTCTCTCGTTGCGGGCACCCGTACGGAAGAGGAAGAAACCTCCATCATGATCCAGACCTATCCGAGCGCTGAAGAAAAGGCGGAAACGGTTGATGAAAAGAAGATGACGACGCTAAAGGCGATGATTGACGCGGTGCGTAATTTGCGCGGTGAAATGAAACTCTCGCCCTCAGAACGTGTGCCGCTTTACATCTCGGGCCCTGAAGCTGAAAGCGTGGAAGCTGCTCCCTACTTGCAGGCTCTTGCTCGCTTAGAAGAAGTGACGCACGTCGCTGACATCAATGCGGTGAACGAAGGCGCTATCGCCCCTGTGCAGATTGTGGGTGACTTCAAGTTGATGCTCAACGTTAAGATTGACGTTGCTGCTGAACGCGATCGTCTCACTAAAGAAATCGCTCAGGTCGAAAGCGACATGGAAAAAGCACAGCGTCAGTTGAGTAACGAAAGCTTTGTGGCACGTGCGCCGGCCGCTGTGGTTGAAGAACAGCGTCGCCGCTTGGCCGCTTCGACGGAACACTTGGCGAAGTTGAAAGACCAGCTCGCTAAGTTGCCGCAGGCCTAAAAAGCAGCGTTACAACTCGCGCTAATAAATTCTCCAAGAGGACAAACGCCACTGTGCGCCTCTTGGAGATTTTTTTGGCTTAGACACAAAAAGGGTACTAGCTCTTTTGAGAATTACTTGCGATAATGGAGTTAAGCCTTCGGGAAAAATTGAGTGACCACTCGAGACTACCGAAGTGCTCGGTCAACTTATTTCCACCTCCATCACTTTTAGAAGGAGAACTCCGATGACCACTGTGGATACAATCGTTGAGGCGATCCAAAAAGGCCAGAGTTTATGCTTCGGTTACCATGGCTTTGATCGCACCGTCTCGCCCTACCTTTGCGGGCTCACCTTAAACAATGAAGTGAAGATGCTCGCCTGGCAAACCGATGGCGGAAGCAACTCTGGTGTCACCTTTAAATTACGCTATTTCACTGTCGCGGATATGATCGCACCCGAAGCCTGCTGTGCAGACTATGTGGAACCCACTGAAGAGCATAAGGCTCAATACGAAAATTTCAGCAAGATTTATGAAAGCCGCTAACACGGCTTTTTTGCGTCCTTGAAATCGAAAAGGCATCATCCTTTCAGCGTTAGATGATGCCTTTGTCGTTTCTAGTGAATGGCTCGCTCCTGTTGTGAGGCGAGCCATTCTTTTTAGTTTTTTTATTCAGGATTCTTCGAGTCCAAGCCGCTCAAGTTGTCGACACCAGACTCTTCTTCAATCGCCAAGTTGGCTTCTGCACGGCTACCTTCCCAGTACCCAGCGTAAGGAATACCCAACGCTTCTGGGTGGAACACCGGGTTCAAGCCTTTTGCCTTTTGGGCTTCGTAATCTTTCAAAGCCTTAATCGCGATTCCTTGCAAGAGGAAAATAGCAATGATGTTACACCAGGCCATTAAGCCCACGCCCACGTCAGCCATGCTCCAGATTAAGGTAGAAGAACGAATCGCGCCAAACGTGACCGTCACGATGAAGACTGCCTTACAGATCGTCATCAAAATGGGCTTTTTGAGGTAGCGGTTAAGGTACGCCACATTCGTCTCTGCCATGTAGTAATAGCCCAAAATCGTGGTGAACGCGAAGAAGAAAATCGCAAGGCCAATGAAGGGGCTACCCCAACCAGGCATCTCCGCGTTAATAGCCATCTGCGTGTAAACTGGACCCGCATCAACACCAGGAATATGGTTCACAATCGTCTGACCGTTTTCGCCCACGACGTTGTACATCCCCGTCATCAAAATCATGAAGCCCGTGGCGGAACACACAAAGAGCGTGTCGATATAGATCGAAAAAGCCTGCACCAAACCCTGCTTAGTCGGATGAGACACGGCAGCAGCAGAGGAAGCATGAGGAGCGGTTCCTTGGCCAGCTTCGTTAGAGTAGATCCCACGACGAACACCCCAAGAAATCGCGGCGCCCAACATGCCGCCCGTCAGCGAGTCTGCACCAAAAGCGCTCGAGAAAATAAGCGAGATAACAGCAGGGATCTGCTGGTAATTAAGCCCCACCACAACCAAGGCCACGATGATGTAGGCCTGCGCCATAAAGGGCACAACGATGCTAGAAAACTGTGAGATACGGCGCAAGCCACCCACAATCACGAAGCACAAAATGGAGCCAATAATGGCAGCCGTCACCACATGAGGCACTTCAAACGCTTCGTACCAAGCAGCGGCAATCGAGTTACTCTGCACACCAGGGCAGAAGAAAACGGAAGCCAAAATCGTGATGATCGAGAAGGCCCAAGCAAACCACTTATTGCGAAGACCACGTTCAATGTAGAAGGCTGGACCACCGCGGTACTGACCTTCAATACGTTCTTTATAAACCTGCCCTAAGGTGGATTCCACAAAAGCCGAGGATGCGCCCAAAATAGCCATCATCCACATCCAGAAAAGTGCGCCTGGTCCACCATAGCAAATTGCTGTTGCCACGCCTGCAATATTCCCCGTCCCCACTCGACCTGCAAGCGTAAGGCTCAATGCTTGAAAACTCGATAAACCAATTTCATCTTCCTTCTTCTGGAAAAGAAGACGCCACATTTCTGGAATCATGCGCAACTGCACAAATCGTGTGCGAATAGAGAACAGCAAGCCCGCGCAAAGGCAGAGTCCCACCAAGACGGGGGACCAAATAATGCTGTTGAGAAAATCGACAATCTCTAACATAGCAAACCTGGGAAAAGTCAAAAAATTGTGGAGAATGAAATCTGCGGTAAAAGAAGCAGATCTCGGTAAAGTGGGAAGACTTCTAAAATCCTTCTTCCCTAAGGACAGAAAAGAGAGCCCAACATGGCGTCAGACTCTCTTCCTAGTGCCCTACTCTGCTCGTTTTAGAAAACGACTTTTTCTTTTATCGAGCTCGATTGGACGTGATTAGTGCTGAGCTCGACCAGCGATGATTTGCTTCCAGCGTTCAACCTGGAATTTCACCTGATTGGGCGCTGTACCACCCAAGTGGTCACGCGCCTTGACAGAACCTTCAAGCGTTAGAACAGCGTAAACATCTTCGCCGATCACATCGCTAAAGCCCTTCAAGACATCAAGCGGCAATTCTTCCAAGCCACATTCGCGATTAGCGGCTTCACGCACCACCTGACCCACGATATCGTGAGCGGTACGGAACGGCGTGCCGTGGCGGACCAAGTAGTCAGCCAAGTCGGTTGCGGTCGGGAAACCAGCCTGAGCAGCGGCGAGCATCGCCTTGGGCTGGGGTTCCACACCAGCCATCATGTCGCAGAAAGCGCGAAGCGTGTCTTTGACGGTATCGATCGCATCAAACACAGGTTCCTTATCTTCCTGGAAGTCCTTGTTGTAAGCGAGCGGCGTACCCTTCATCACCGTCAAGAGCGCAATCAAATCACCATAGACGCGACCAGTCTTACCACGAGCGGTTTCAGGCACGTCAGGATTCTTCTTCTGGGGCATGATGGAAGAGCCCGTCGTAAAGCGGTCCGGGAGCTTCACAAAGCCAAAGCGCTGACTCATCCAAATGACGAGTTCTTCGGACAAGCGAGAAATGTGCATCATGATGAGCGTGGCAGCCGAGCAGAATTCCAAGGCGAAGTCACGATCAGACACAGCATCCAAAGAGTTCTGAGCCACAGCTTCAAAGCCAAGAAGTTTGGCGGAGTATTCACGATCGATCGGATAAGTCGTGCCAGCCAAAGCGGCAGCACCCAACGGAGAGCGATTCACGCGGCGGCGAAGGTCGAGCAAACGTTCACGGTCGCGCTCAAACATTTCCACGTAGGCGAGCATGTGGTGACCGAAGGTCACAGGCTGAGCAACCTGCAAGTGCGTAAAGCCCGGCATGATCACATCAGCACCGCGCTCTGCCTGATGCACGAGCACGTCCTGCAAGTGTTCCAAACGTTCCACGATCACATCGATTTCGCTACGAAGATAGAGGCGAATATCGGTGGCGACCTGATCGTTACGAGAACGGCCCGTGTGGAGACGCTTACCAGCATCACCAATCAGGGCCGTCAAACGGGCTTCAACGTTCAAATGAACGTCTTCGAGTTCCAATTGCCACTCGAACTTGCCAGACTGAATTTCTTCACGAATTTGAGCCATCCCACGACGGATGTCTTCCAAATCTTTTTCCGTAATCACACCAACTTTGGCCAACATGGCAGCGTGAGCCAACGAGCCGTCAATGTCGGCCATCGCCATACGCTTATCAAAGTCCACACTCGCCGTGTAACGCAACACAAAGGCGTCCACCGGTTCCGAGAAACGGCCAGACCAGGCCTTTTTCTTCGCGTGTAAAGGATCGTTCGAGTTATCAGTCATCGTTACTTTCTCCGAAGGGGAAGGAGTTTTATACAAAATCGTTTCATTTTAGCGAGGGAATATGAGCTTCGTCACGGCAGAAGGCTTAAAAAATATCAGTAGTTTCCCATCCACAACTTCTCCTAAGAAAAACGGCGTGACACTTCACAAGAGGTATCACGCCGTCAATTAAACACCGAAAATGGGGTTACTCGATATCAAAACCACCCGCTAAGATAAAGCGTCTGAGCAATTTATCCATCATCATATAGACCCTAGGCGGTGGCAAAGTTTGGCCTTCTTTTTTCTCAAAGAAGGCTTTTGCTTTGGCAAAATCTGCACTACTACGAAGCGCATCAAACCGACCGAACTCATTGATATTTTCCTCTGTCAGGTTCAGCGTCAACATTTCCTCTAAGCGAGGCAAATCTACACCAAGCGCTTGCACTAACTTGGATAGTTGATCTGCTTTTGCGCGACACTGGTAATCCGTAATGTAATCACTCAACGTCTTTCCTGGCTCTAGCATCGCTTCGCCAGTTTCCAAGTCATGCAAAAAGACGTTAGCGTAATTTTGCTGTTCTTGGCTCAGGACGGCAAAACTCTGATGGAGTTCTTTTTTCGCCTCTTCAATCATTTCTGGCGTTACACCTTCTCGGTGCAAGGTTCTCAGATATTTGTCGAAACGGCTGTTCAGGTAATCTGAATCAATACGACCTGTATCGATTTCTGTCAAATACCCTCGTATGTCATACGGAGCGTCTTCATCATCTGGGGGATCTTTGACTGGACGCGTTTTGTCGGTCAACTCTTTGTAGCGTTGTAGCAATGTGCTATAAGTTGTTGCATCGCAAAGAACATGGATAGAACCACCTTCTGCGGGGTAATCCAATTTGTCCCATACGAACCCTTGTACCTTCGCAGCTTCAAGCTTTTTATTAAATTCATTAAAGAGCGAAGCAAATTTCGCGCGTACAGGAATTTCTTCTGGCAAGCGATCAAAATCTGGGACTTCTGCCTTTTCAAAAAGATCTTTGATAGAGGCAAATTTTTCATTGAGCTGTTGCAAGTTATCTGGCAACTTATCAACAAAAAGTCCTATCGGGCGGTTTCCTGAATACAACGCAACAGCCTTCTCTATGTTTTTTTCCATAGTGTGAGGCCTACGGTAGTACCGAATGGTCCCAAAAGGCTTTTCTGGACCAAACAAACGGTTGGTACGAGAAAAAGCTTGAATAACATTCTCATACTCCATCATCTTGTCGATATAAAGGGTATTAACCCACTTCGAGTCAAACCCCGTCAACATCTGGTCAACCACAATCAACAAGTCCAATTCTTTTTCGGGAGTACTTTGCACCCATTTATGTTGCTCTTTATGAGCCAAGCGCATCGCTACATCTTTCTTAAAAAGATGATGCGTTCCCATAGTGAACTCTTGTTTGTATCGTTTGTTATAGTCTTCCAAAATTTCGACTAGCGCATCCTCTTTGTCGATACAACCATCGTCATTATCAATGTTGGGATCAAATAGGCAGGTCACTTTCAGCTCCGCCCAGTGTTCCTTGAAAAGATGATAGTACTCAATCGCTTCAGCAATGCTACTGGTCGCAAATAGTGCATGGAACTTCCCATTGTGGCTTAACGTCACCCAATTGTCCTGAATGTCTTTCAGGACTGTGCGGTGATGTTCTTCTGTGCTGTATTGAGAAGGGGGAACGTAATCTTCAATGCCCTTTACCCATTTACCATCTTCTCCTTCGCAACCAACCATGGGCACTTCAACATTGTCCATATAGCGATAATAAATTTTCCGCTTATGCTCATCTGCAAGAGCTTCTTCGATGCTTTTGGCTTTCGCTTTTTCTAACGCAACGCATTCGCGCAATTTGCGGTCTTGGAAAGTACAGACTTTATATGGGTCGAAGCCCAGTACGTTTTTGTCTCGAATACCGTCGGCGATACTATAACGGTGTAATTCTCGTCCGAATACATCGGTTTGCGCGCTTTCTTTTTTCGCATTTTCGGCGAACACCGGAGTGCCCGTAAACCCAAAAAATAAAGAATCTGGATAGGTCTTCTTAATGTCGCCTAGCATATCTCCGAAAGTGGATCTATGGGCTTCATCGACGATGAACACAATCTTCTTTTTACGAACAACATCAATGTCGTGTTCGTTAAAACCTTCTTCTGTTTGAAGATTGCTCATTTTTTGGATAGACGTGACTATTAACGTATCCGCGACATCTTTGCTCTTTAATTTACTCAGTAGAACATGAGTATTTTCTGTCGCTTGTACGCTTTCTGACTCATCAGCGAATGAGCGATATTCTTTTAAAGACTGAGTGCCCAACTCAATACGGTCCGTCAAAAAAACGACTTTTTCTGCTTTTCCGGAATTTGCAATCAACTGCGCGGATTTAAAACTGGTCATCGTCTTCCCAGAGCCAGTTGTATGCCAAACAAAACCTCCTCGCTGGTTCCCTTCTCCCCAGCGATGTTTCATCACAGCATCCGAGATAGCACTCGCGGCGTAGTATTGATAGCTACGCATAACCTTTAAGACACCATCCGATGTATCCGCAACGGTATAAAAACCAATGAGCTGATGAGCCATTGGAATTGATAGCAAATCTAGTGCTATGGTTTTCCAATCATTGATAGGTTCATTGTTAACGTCAGCCCAGTGGAAATAGTAGTCAGGGTTAAAAACACCATCGATTCCAGGATTGGCAAAATAGCGCGTTTCCTCTGGAGTCATAGCAACAAAAATCTGCACTAATCCAAAAAGTCCAGTGAAGACACCTTCATGGGAGTACTTTTCGATCTGATTACAGGCTTTACTAACAGGGATGCCGCTCTTTTTGAGCTCAATATGGATCACTGGCATCCCGTTGATGAGTAACATCAAATCTCCACGACGATCATGACGAATAGAACCCGACGGAAAGCGAGGCTGACGAGCAATTTGATAGCGGCTAGTCCCTCCCGCAATTTCTTTGCGATCGTATATCTTTAAGCTCACCTCTTTCCCGAAGTGAGCTTTATCTGCAGGATTATCTCGTTTAATCGCAACGGTTTTCCCATTAATAAAACCGTTCAACTTCACTGGAGTTCTTAGTTGCTCTATTTGCTCCAATATCTGCTGCATCTCCCCATCTGTGAGCTCGTAATCTCCCAAACGGTCTGGACCACGATTATTTTTGAAAAGGATATCTGCCCAGTTTTTAAGCAAGTCTTTTTCAGTCGGGTACTCAATAATTTCAGCATTCCAGCCATGTTGGCACAAGTCCAGAATTAGGGCTTTTTCGAAATCAGCTTCGTTGTTAAAAGTCATCCATTCTCTCCTTGTTCCACACTCATACAAACATTTTTTCAAGCAACGACTTTTTAATATTCTTCAATTTTTCCAACTTACGTTGATGAAGAGTGATTAATAAATCAATTTTAGTAAAAATATTTCCCAAATTTA
>OGJZ01000420.1_pt1 | contig 51632 bp, 44 predicted proteins | sample 1572321 | NCBI WGS metagenome assembly OGJZ01 (sample SAMEA2582086, study PRJEB24529) | metagenome | biome: Human gut stool | place: China | collected 2011 | reverse complement strand
TAATTAATCTTATATCTAATACTATGAAAAACACATAAATATAACAGTACAAAAGAGGCTTTTGTTCAGCAGTTCTCTGTATATTTCAGTTAATTATAGTTTATAGAATAAAATGTTTATCATCAATGGGTAGTATGATACGTCCCCAATCAATCATTGCATTGAATAACATGACTTTAGAGTACTCGCCTAAATATGCTTGTGAAATGTCTCTTTCCACAATCAGTTGCCTGTCCAAAAGCTCGGCACGTTTTGTTCCCCGGAGCAACGGATGAGAGGGTGTATACCACATTTTTCCGTCATAGAGTGCTACATTGGCTATGGAAGTATCTGTCAAATAGCCGTTTCTCACGATTAAGACATCATCCGCTGTTTTTCTTTGGGCATACAAAATATTCAATTCTTCCCGGTTCGTACTTTTATAAGTATAATCAATAGTATCGGCTACAACCAGACGTAACGAAGAAACTTCCCGCATCTGATATGGTGCATATGTAATTTCTTCTATTTCTCTGCCATATACAATCCGGCATTTATGAATTCCCTGCAATGATTGCGGAAATATAAATTCCTGCAAAATGAGTGGGGTACTGTCTTTCCAAAAGGCAGCACGAGTTCTATTTAACCGCTCTGTATGATAGTCAAGATTGTAAATCTTTCCATCTTCTATCCGGATGGTTTCAATAAATGGGCACATATACTTTTTGTTTCATTTCATTATACTCACTTTCCACATCACTCTGACAAGTGATTCCACCACCACTTTTAAAATACATCTTCTCTCCTTCCTGTTCTACAAAACGTATCATAACAGAACTATCCAAATTTTCACCGTCAAAATACCCCATGATACCTGTATAAAATCCTCTGTCATAGTTTTCTGCTTCTTGAATGATCTGCATCGTTTTTTTCTTTGGAGCACCTGTTATAGAACCTGCTGGCAACAGTTTAAAAATGATTTCTCCCAAGTGTTCCTGATAATCCTCCGGCAAAACACCCTGAATTTCCGAACTTGTCTGAAGAATTGCACCTTGATTAGTATGCAGCGTATCAATATACCGGTAACGGGATACCGATACTTGATTGGCAACCATACTTAAATCATTACGTATCAAGTCTACAATGGTGGCATGTTCTGCGGCTTCTTTCGGGTCATCCATCAATAACCGGGATGCATCAGGAATTGAAGCATCAATAGTCCCCTTCATCGGATATGAACTGATTTTCCCTTGATGGATACGAACGAATATTTCAGGAGAAAATACCGTAAATGAATCTCTAAGCCATAACTTGTAGATAGCTTTTGAACGGAAATAAATATCTTGCAGAGTGAGATTGGTTTCTATTGGAGTTCGGCAAGTCAGATTAGTAAGAAAGCTGTTTCCTGCGAAAATATTCCGTTGAACAATATTGAACGAATGCCGATAGATATCAAAAGATTCAGGAAATGATTGCCAATGAATATGTTCTTTCTTATTATTTAGACAAGAATTCCCATTACTTTTATCCGATGTTGATTGATTAGTAAATCCGTTCAGATTATATAATAATTCAGTGGGATCTATGGACGAAATTTCTTCTACATAAGAAGCACCTTGTAGATAATTAATTATAAAGATAAAAGGGCGACGTAATAGGCCCCAATTATTCATCCGTTTGACAGCTTGTTCCTTAGTATGTAAATGCATAAGAATCCTTCAGTGTTTAGGGAAGGCAAAAGTACACAAAAAGTATAGATTAGAAAAAAAACAATAAAAAAGGGTTGCCAAATGTATTTATTGGCAACCCTTTATATTCTTTATAATAATCTAAATTACTTCATGGCAGCTTTCACCTGCGGAAGCATCTTTTTCACGTTCTCGTTTTCCGGTGATATTTTGGCAGCTTCTTCCAGATAATCTACTGCTTCTTTGAACCTTGCATCAGCTTTTTCTTTTTCTGCAGCATATTTGTCAGCATCTGAATTTGCCAAAGGAGCGGCTTTCTTCAAGATATTAGCACCGTCATTATAGCAAAGAACTCCCAAGCTATACAGAGCATTTGTCTTATAAGTCTTGTGATTCAAAGGAATTACTTTCTTAAAACAATCTTCTGCTTCCTCAGCTTTACCGGCTTTCTGAGCTGCAAGTCCTGCTTTCAAATAATGAAGACCATAATTCTTTACCATTGTCTTATTATTCGGGTCTACTTTCAAGCCTTCTTCCAATGTAGCTACATATTCATCAGTCTTCTTTAAAGCATCTAAAGCCAAAGCTTTACGGGCATACGCATTTCCTGTGTTGAATTTCTTTTGGATTGCAATATCAAAGAAAGTAACAGCTTCTGCATATTTCTTTACTTCATCAGCAGCTATACCACAATAATAAGCTGTCGCAGAATCTTGATTATTAGTCTGCTTTAAATATTCACTGAATTTGGCGTATGCCACAGGATAATTTTTTGCATTGAATGCATCATTTCCTTCTTTCTTAATTTGGTTAGGGTCGGTTTGAGCAAAAATGTTGGTTACTGTGATACAAAATGCAAATAAAAAAATAAATTTCTTCATAACTTTATGTGTTTTTTAGTTGTTTATCGCCCAAAAGTAAACCTTATAATACAAAAACACAACCCTATTTAAGTTTTTTGAGCTTTTTGAAACCTATATAACGTTCGTTATTCTTCGTAAAAAGAATGATTCACTACTCATCCATACTACAACAGAGAAATAGACAAAATATTATACCTATATAAATTACTGATTCATAGCCATAAAGAAAAATATGAATAAAAAAGTGCCGGAAAGTTTTTGAGTTTTCATAAAAAGCACTACCTTTGCATCCGCAAATAAGGATGGTTCCGTAGCTCAGCTGGATAGAGCAACGCCCTTCTAAGGCGTGGGTCAAGCGTTCGAATCGCTTCGGAATCACTTAAAGAGGTTGATTATTTTAAATAGTCAACCTCTTTTTTGTACTTACAAATTATTATAACCTACAACGGAAACTATCACTCAAAGGCTGTTTCTTATTGCTAGAGACCACTTTGATTTAATAAAATGTCCTGTCGCTGCGCAAATGTAGACAGACTATAAATCACAAATAAAACAACCGCCAACAAACGGCTGGAATGTAAAAAACATGTTCTCATACTATTTCTTTAATGATGTTTTCTTTACTTTGATAAAAGAAGATAATGATTCAACTTTTTCTTTATATTTTTTCTCATTTACCCGATTCTTATTTTCCTTTTTATCAATCCGGTGGTCAAACAGCATGCCTGCTTTCTTCACGTCACCTTTCATCCATTCAGCATAGCTATAACGCCGATCAACAGCATTATCTCCCCCCTCCCATTGAATATAAACTTCCTCTTTAGTCTTAGCCTTCAAATTCTTGAAAACTCCGGCAAAGCTTTGTCCACTCAATTGCTCATCAGGCACAGGAAGTTTACAAAGTTCGCATAAAGTAGGATATAAATCAACAAACTCCACCATAGATTTGGTTTCTCCCTTTTTCATTCCCGGTACACGGATAATTAACGGTACATGAGTAGAAGTGTCCATCAGATTATGCTTTCCTATAAAATCATGTTCGCCCAAATTCCACCCATGATCTCCCAGCAGAACAACAATCGTATTCTCCGATAACCCCAATTCGTCCAACGCATCCAATACCTTTCCTATTTGCGCATCCACATAGCTCAAACAAGCATAATATCCATGCTTTACTTCCCTCTGAAAATCAATATCACTCGTATCCGTAACCCGTGCATAAGCGTAAATCTCTGACGAATTACGAACTTGTTCCGGCAATCCTTCAGGTCTGAAACGATTGGTAGCCATGGGAATTTCGTCACGTTTGTATAAATCCCAATACTTCTTCGGAGCATTAAACGGTAAATGGGGTTTCCAAAAGCCGCAAGCCAGGAAGAAAGGTTTACCTATCTCTTTCATTCTCTTTAAATCACTAATAGCCCGGTTCGCCAGTTTACCATCATCATAAGCAGTATCAGGCACATCGGCAGACTCACAGAAAGGTCCCCGCATTGTTTTCGGATTAATCGTCTTCCCCGATTCCGAATTCATCCAAAGTTCCCATTTGTTATATTCTGCCCAGTAGACATCATATCCATCCGGATGATTCCTATAGGGCGGTTCACTCCATGAATCAGCATGGTCACTCATATGATGAAACACTTTTCCATCCGAAACTGTATGATAGCCATTCTGTGTAAACCATCCTGAAATAGGTATTGCCCCGGGACAATCTTTGCTGGCATAAGCAGAAAAACTGATAAAACGGTTCGGATACCGGGGATATACACCTGTCAATAAACTGGCACGGGACGCTCCGCTCACCGGTATATTGCAATAAGCATTCTGAAACAGGACACCGCTTGCAGCCAAACGATCCATATTAGGTGTCTTCACTTCCTTTACTCCATAACAGCCTAACTCGGGGCGCATATCGTCCGCCATTATGAAAAGAACATTCATTCGGGATACATCCTGTTGTGCCCGCATCATAGAAGAGAAACAACAAGCCGTTCCGCAAAGAAGAGTGTATTTTACAGAGAATCTATTCTTCATTTTACACGTTAAATTTTAAAGACCTGCAATATACTAAAATATTACAGGTCTTGTATATATTATTCACTCAAAATTACTTAGTCCATACCGGATTTTGTTCCAAATTCGTATTCAGAGCCAATTGCTTCAATGGTAACGGATAGAGATTATAATTAATTCAGAAAAACAAAACTCCGGTTGATGAAACAGAAGTCCTGCTATCCATCTATCATTACAAGCCTACCGGTATTTTCAGCAAATACCAAACGATAAACAGCAATGTCCAGGCAAATAAGATAGCCAATGAATATCTCCAAGTATATTTAAGTAATGTACCATAAGTGATCTGCTTATCATACTGACGCATATAAGTCAGCACCAAAGGCATATAAAATAAGAAAGGCGTAATGGCATTTGTCGAACTGTCTCCGATACGGAAAGCACATTGTGCCACGTCGGGAGAAATACCCATCTGCGCAAACATCGGGATAAAGATGAAAGACATGAAAGCCCATTTGGAAGTGGCAGATACCATAATCAGATTAATAAATGCCGTAAACAGGATAAACAAGACCAAAGCCGCCAATGGAGCCGGCTCGAAAGAAGAAACCAGTTCAGCACCCATAATGGCAAGACACTTGTCCAAATGCGAATATTCGAAACAGGCAAACATTTGAGCAGCAAAGAAAGCAATCACGAAATAAACGCCAAGAAGTTTCATTGGCTGCGTCAGTCCTTCAATCACATCATTATCCGTGCGATAGCGACCGGAACCGAAACCATACGCCATGCCCGTGATACCTGCTCCCAAAGAAAGAAGAAACAAAATACCGGCAATGAACGGTGAATGCATCAAGCCACCATTCACACCGCGCAAAATTCCATAAGAGGAAAAAGTAAGCCATAAAACAAGAACTACATAGACAGCCGCCACCATAATGGAAATCATAATCGCCCGTCTCTCTTTGCGGGACAGGGTACGATAGGCTTCCACCTTTACACTTCCTTCGTATTTACCCAATCTGGGAAGAAGCCATTTTTGAGTCACCCAATAAACAATGGCAGTAATAACTACCGTAGAAACACTCATAAAGAAGTAATTGCAAAGAGGTTCCGTATTCCCCTGATAGCCTGTTTGAGCCAATGCAGCTTCCTGCGTGGTATGAGCCAGCAACGGATCCATCGTACTCAACACAATATTGGCACTATACCCGCAGGCAACGGAGACATAAGCCGTCACAATACCCGCAATCGGATGAAGCCCCACCCACTGAAACAGCATGGCGGCAATAGGCAATAAGATAATATATCCACCGTCACCAATAGCATTCGACAATAATCCTAGAACAATCACCCACAAGATAATTTTCCTCTTCTCCTTGCGGTTGCCCACCCCCATACGGATACATGCATCAATAAAACCGGAGTGTTGGGCAACTCCCAGTCCGAACATGGCAATAATCACCATGCCCAACGGAGCAAACCCTGTAAAGTTCTTGATAGCGTTCCTCAACCACCAGCGAATTCCTTCCGGACTCAGCAGGCTTTGCACGCGAATATCCTCGCCAGTCTGTGGCAATGTCACTTTCAGTCCATAGATATCACATATCCATGAAAAAAAGACCACTGCCATTGTCAGCAGCATGAACATCGTAGCAGGATGGGGCATACGCCATTTTGTCTTCATCGCTTTTAAGGTTTATTCTTCGTCAGCTTTTTTTAGTTATTCTTCGTCGGGCTCCAAATTATCCAAATCAATAATACGTAATTCCAATGCACGGACAGCCAACCGGGTAGCATTCACTCCCACCCGCTCTCCATTCGGGAAAAGGCGACCGATAAGATCATTCTGTCGTTTCTCCAATGATTTCACGCCGAAAGGCATACCTTTCAGGTTCGCAATCATCTCCTTCGTATATCCCAAAGCCAGATGGCGGAGAAAACGCTCGTCATATTCATCAATATCATAACTGATTACCGCTTCCTGACGTTTCGCATCATTGGCAACAGACCTCTTGAAGCGCTCTACAATCTTTTCCAGAATCGGATAGTTAAATACCAGCTTCTTACCATCCATAACAGCCTGTACATCCGTCTTGGTCAGCAATTCTCCCGTCTTTAGGATAATTCCGTCAGCTCCGGCATTCAGTACATCCACCCACAGCTTTTCATTCAGAATCTCACCTGTGAAAATCAGTACGTGGACATCTTTATAGCGTTTGAATATATTCCGGCAAATATCCACTCCGATAGTAGTAGACCCACCCAATCCCAAATCCAGTAATACCAAATCAGGGAGTTGCGCTTCCATCAACGGCCAAAATTCACTTTCGGTCATGGCAGTACCGATCACTTCCGCATTCGGTATTTCGTGACGGAATATCTCCTCCGTACCTTTTAACTCCAGTTTTACATCCTCTACGATAATAACTTTAAACTTCTGTTCTTCCATTTCCTTATCTAATAACTTTTATGTGTTTTCTTTTTTATCTGCGCGGGACCGTAAAATAGACCGTAAATCCTCCATCCGCAGCAGGTTCGGCATTAATACGGCATCCCCTGCGTCCCGCAAATTCGTCATGGTCACGGATAATCTGCTTGCACACCAAATATTCCGTACCCCGCAACTCCCCTTTTTCACCGGAAGTCATACGTGCCAAATTCGGGTAGAACAACTGGTTCAGTTCCTCCACACTCTTTTCACGTCTCGTATCCGTAAAGAGGAAACGAATATATCCATCATCCTTACGAACCTGCAAGCGCAACACGCCATCTTCACGAACCGTCAACGCTTCGTCAATCAGATTTTCCAATAGAAAGCGCAACTGGTTCACGTCTCCTATTACTCTTGCCTCCATTGGCTCCATCTCCAGTTCTATCCTCTCCGTCCGGTTCTTCATCATCTTCTTGAAATATTTTCCGGCAGCATCAAAAAGCTCCTGCACCGGAATCACCGTCCGCCGGAAAGTAACCTCTTCCAACTGACGGGAAGCACACGAACTCAAGATAGTAAAGATACCCTTATAATATTCAATCAATTCCGTCATAGTCTCCACCGCTTCGCGCTCTTCCTTTTCCGAAAGGCTCAGCGTATTCAGCCGTCCTACAATCTGCTTGATTTTATTCGGATAATAAATCGTTTCATGTTTAATTGTAGACAGACAGTTGTCAAGCACCATATTCTGTACATGCAACATACTGTCCTCCCAGGAAGCCCGACGCGTTTCTTCATGCGCCGACTCAATATCCCGGTATTTCGTAGCCAGTTTCACTACCGCATTAAATACCACAATAGCCACATAGCGAGCCACCAGTTCAAAGAGCAAACGATCCGTTTCCTGCTCCGAACCTTCCCTACGCTCAAGATATAACACACCGACACATTGATGTTCTCCCCCCGCTTCCACTTTCAACGGAATAGCCAACAGATGTTGTTCTGCAAGATACTCGCCGGAGTCAAAACACTGCTGCACCATTTCCGGCATCTCCTGTCCGGGACGCGAAGCATACTCCAGCCGATGCGTCGTTTCATTATACACTGCGATGCCCATCCGGTCAATCGTCAATAATTCATTCACCGAGCCGAATGCTTCATTCACAATACGCTGTGGTATTTCTTTGAGCGTACTTTCCTCGCGTTGAAGTGCTTCCGCATCCTCCTGCTCCTGCAGTCTGACTATAGATGCAGCAAATACTTTCTGATTTATTTCAAGCACCTGTTCGAGGTTCAGCCGATTCTGTAACAGCTTCCGCATATACAAAAAATAATAACCAACCAAAGAAACAACCAACAAGACAAAGCATAGGATAATCCCCACCGTCTTATTAGTATTCGAACGCTCCAACTGCCTGCAATATGCTTCCAATGTCTGGTCTTCCCCCTGCAACTTATACAAATCCGTAAAAGCCGAATTATTATAACTGTACCCATCCAGTTGCTTCAAAGCCAAGAAAGCGACCGCCGCTTCATTTCTTATATCCAGAATCACATGATAATCCGAATCAAATAATTCATTCCACCAACTGACTTCAGCAGGTATTCCCGTACCTACAAGTTTCATATAACGATGCGGACTTTCCGGACGCGCATACTTCTCATAATGCTCGTTCAGCAACGACATGGCAGAGTCCACATACTGCAAGGCAAGCTCGTAATTTTCATCCACATTGGCAAAATATGCCGCATTGGCATAGTCCGACGCAGCATCCAGCAAGTCCTCATAAGCAGAATCAGTAACTACCACTATCGAATCTCTCTCCTGCGACATAGGCGGAATCGGGTCATGCAAGCAAGACACCATTCCCATAGGAAGCAACAGGCAAAGCAATACGCCAATCACCTTACGCACTCCCAAAGGCAAACGGAAATAAAAACGGCTTCCCTTTCCCAATTCACTCTCCACATTGAAGGTACATACCCGGAAGAGTTCATTCGTTTTCTTATATTTCTCAATGATTCCCTTACAGTTCATCAGTCCGAAACCACTGCCTTTATTTTCTTTCAATTCGTCAGGATTCTCCGCATTCTTAATTCCTATCACCCGCGAATCATATACTTTCTCACCAATAATACGCGCCACATCTTCCTCCGAAATACCGCGTCCGTCATCTTCCACAGAAATCTCCACATACGTATCCGTAGTACGTGCGTAGACCTTGACAGTTCCTCCTTCCGGAGTATATTTACGGGCATTCTCCGCCAACGTATTTATCATAAACAGAGTCAGCGCCCGGTCTGCCTTCACCATAACAGTAGTCGGTTCAATCTCCAACGTCTGTTTTTTCATCTCAAAGGCACGCCGTCCTTTTCCCAACAGTTCAAACAATTCGTCAAGACTGAACGTTTCGATATTCAGGCTCAACGATCCTTGCTTCATCTTGATCCACAGAGCCAGAATATCGTTATACTCATTAATAGTAGTTACCAATTCATCAATGTATTGATACTTCTCCTTCTTTATCTTTTCATCATCAATATACCCCTTCTCCGTAAGCTTGTGCACCTCATTCAGAATACGGTCGATATAAGGATTAATACCATTCACAATAGCCATACAAGCCTTTTTTATCAGATTCTGGCGCTTATTTCCCGCAATATGCTGCTCATAGATATACCGTTGTTTTTCCAACTGCATCCGTTCGTCGCTCAATGCTTCCACCATCTGTTCATTGTCCGCCGCCCAGATAATATAAGGTTCAAGCACATGCACCAAAGCCTTTTCATCACGGTTCAACCGATGTGCGGGGACAAGCGCCGCTTTCCCCTCTTCGGGAATATCCAGTCTCATCCTATCCTTACCAAACAGATTGTCTATTCCTTCCTGAATCAACAGAACATTCATTGGAATGGAAGAAGTAATATCCCGGCAAAGCCCCAAAATCTGTTGCAGACGTTCCACATCAATCTGATTCCTTATCTTGGAACGCCTGTTGAAGAACCACCAAAGAATCACTACCAGCACCAATCCGACAATCACCAAAGAAAGCACAAGTGTCATCTGCCTCGAACCGGCTTCCAATGAAACATAACGGCTCTCCAGTTCCTTGTCCTGACGGGTAAAGTTCAGAATATCCAGATAAATATTCCGGTTGTAATCAGAGGCATATTTCATTCCCAATCCCGCATACGAAACGCTCAATTGTTCCCGGATTCTCGAAATCCATTCGGGTACAGTCTTTACATTCTCCTGCGTAATCCACGGCACTCCCGTATAGGTCGTATCTCCTTCGGCAAACGTATATAGCTTATCCAGTGTATCCGCCTCATGGTGATAATAGAGCATATGATGGCGATTCACACAGTCCAATGCTTTCGTAAGCGTATCCAACGCTTCCGAATATCGCCCGTGCGTATTCAGGTATTTGCCGATAGAGACATACGCCCCGGCAATCTGATATAAATCATTATATTCACGGAACTTTTCGAGTGCAAGCTGTGCCAGACGCAAAGGTAAAAGCGAATCTACCGAAAAGCCGAACTGGTCTAACGCATGTCCCCGTCTTGCCTGAAATAAATCGAAGTCATTGGGAGCAATCATCAGGTTGGCAAGCCCTTGCAAGCCATTTCCTTCAAAATAGGGATGATTGCTCTGAACTGCCGTCCGCCAAGTGTAATAAAGGTGGTCGAACTCGCGGAGCTTCCTGTCTTCCGGTTTACCGGCTTCCACCAAAGAAGCAGAACCTTTGAGATAATGATAATAAAGCAATTGGTTCGTATCCGCCAATGCTTCATCTTCCGGTATCTGATTAAGCGAGGCGATTGCTTCCTGACGTTGCTGAAGATAATAGTAATAAATAGAAGAAACGATGAAAAACTCCGTGAAAGCATAATCCAGCCGGAGCTTCTCGTGGCGGTCGGCAAACAAGTCGCTTTCTTCACGAATACGCTTCATGCGTTTCAGTGCACTGTTCCGGTAATCATAAAACTCCTTGTTCATGGCCGTCCGCTGACAGATTTTCATCAGTCCGATGTCGGCAATCAGTAGTTCGAGTTCGTTCTTGGTCAGTTTGTACACCTCTTTGTGCAAGGCTTCGGCACGGTCAAAATCCATGTTCATGTAAGCCCAGAATCCCAGATTGTTGGATGCCTCGGCTTTCCCCGATTTATATAAGTTTACCTTACGATAAGCCTGCTCGGCATATCTATAAGAAGAATCGAGATTCCGGTAACGAAAAGCATACGCTTTCCCGTTCAGTGAATCAATCAGACGTACCTCTTTGGTCGGCACCATATCAGTGCACGAGAAAAAAGAGGCGAATAACACTACACCTATTATATATAGAGGAAAGCGTGAACTCATTTTATTATCGGATAATTAACGACGGATAATGGATATTCCCCATTATTTATTGCAAATCTACAAATATTTCCGATAAGTTGGAGAGAAAAATATTTTTTATACAATAAGTCCTTCTAAATAATAAGAGAAATTCCTACCTTTGCAGGCAAATTAACAAATAGGTAACATCTATTACAAAATGAGCGAAAAAGCACCCTTTATGGTATTCTCGGGAACGAACTCGAGATATCTTGCAGAAAAAATCTGCGCAAGCCTGAATTGTCCTCTGGGAAATATGAACATTACGCATTTTGCCGATGGTGAATTTGCGGTTTCATATGAGGAGTCAATCCGTGGCGCACATGTATTCCTGGTTCAATCCACTTTCCCAAACTCAGACAACTTAATGGAACTTCTCCTGATGATCGACGCTGCAAAACGTGCATCTGCAAAGAGCGTTGTAGCTGTAATCCCCTATTTCGGATGGGCCCGTCAGGACAGAAAAGACAAACCTCGTGTATCAATCGGAGCTAAGCTGGTAGCCGACTTGCTCTCTGTGGCAGGGATCGACCGACTGATTACCATGGACTTGCATGCAGACCAGATTCAGGGTTTCTTCAACATTCCCGTAGATCACCTGTATGCATCAGCCGTATTCCTCCCCTACATCCAGTCATTAAACCTGGAAAATCTGGTGATTGCTACACCGGACGTAGGCGGTTCAAAACGCGCCAGCACTTTCTCCAAATATCTCGGTGTGCCATTGGTACTCTGTAACAAATCACGTGAAAAGGCAAATGAAGTTGCTTCCATGCAAATCATTGGTGACGTGAGCAATAAGAACGTCGTACTGGTTGACGACATCGTAGACACAGCAGGTACAATCACTAAAGCTGCCAATATCATGATGGAAGCCGGTGCAGCATCCGTACGCGCTATTGCCAGCCACTGTGTGATGTCTGATCCGGCGTCCTTCCGTGTACAGGAGTCCGGTCTTACTGAAATGGTATTTACCGATAGCATCCCTTACACCAAGAAATGCGCAAAAGTAAAACAGTTGAGTATCGCCGATATGTTTGCTGAAACTATCAAACGCGTTATGAATAACGAGTCTATCAGTTCACAATACATAATCTAAGCGAATCAATATCGCTAAAAAGAAAACGGTGAACAAATATTGCACTACGCAATTTGTTCACCGTTTTCTTTTTGGTATTTCTATTTTTTATTGAAGTCTTCCTAATTTATAGGTTCCTTTCTTGATAACCTTTCCGTCCTTATCCGTTTCTACAAACGGGCCATCCTTTTTTCCCTGTTTGAAGAATCCGTCGAAGCGGTTGCCATCCTTGTCGACTTGTACACCTTGTCCTTCTTCCAGTCCGTCAGCGAAACCACCTTTATATTGCATACCTGCGACAGTCTTTAAAGTACCCTGCCCGTTCGGACGATTATCTTTCCAGTCACCATCGTAAACGTCACCATTGCTCCATTTGTAGATACCCTTTCCGTCACGTTTATTATTTTTCCAGTCACCTTCGTACACTGCACCGTTCGACCACGTGAAAGTACCTTTGCCGTCTTGCATACCATCCTTGAAGTTTCCTACATATTTATCACCGTTCGCGTGATAGTAAACACCCGCACCGGTACGTTCGCCTAAAAGATAGGAGCCTTCATAACGGTCACCCGTGTGGAAGAAGTACGTACCTTTCCCATGCTGAATATCATCCGCCCAGTCACCATCGTATTTATCACCATTGGTATATTCAAAGACCCCTTTACCATGACGGACATCGTCTTTCCAGTCACCCTCATACTTACAGCCATCATCCCAATTCATGGTACCTTTGCCGTTCTTCTTGTCGTTCTTCCAGTGACCACTATATTTTGCGCCGTTCGCCCAGGTATAAGTACCTTTGCCTTCGCGTTTATCATTAACCCAGTTGCCTACATACAAGTCACCGTTGTGATAATACATCGTTCCTTCACCATGCTGGTAATCCTGAAACCACATACCGTCATAACGGTTATTATTCATAAAATAATAGATACCTTTTCCGTGCTGCTGGTCTTGGAACCATTGCCCTTCATACTTTTCACCGTCGGGAAACATATAAATACCGTAGCCTTCACGTTTTCCCTTCACGTATTCCCCTTCGTAGACATCACCGTTCTTAAAGACTGTTTTTCCTTTCCCATTCGGTTTACGTCCTTTCATTTCACCAGTATAGACGCTACCATCCTTGAAAGTATAGTTGCCAATCTTTATTTCAGTAGAGAATGTATCTTTGATTTTCCCGAAAAATCCGCCTTTTTTTCCTTCATTTTCTTGTGCCATCGCTCCCGCTTGTGCAAGGAGAGCCAATAAAAGTGTAGTATATAGATATTTCCTCATTTATTTTAGTAGTTACTCTTTTTTAGATTTACAATTTGGACAAAGATACAATTTCTCTCCCATACATTCCCCTACCGGAAAGCAAATTATGACAACTTTTTACCTGCAATGACCTCTTTTAATGTCTCTTTGCATAAATATCGCTGTGCCAAATCCTGTATCTCCGCAGGTGTAATCTCATTCACAGCATGCAGGGAATCAGAAAAGTAGTCGTCAGTCAGACCGGAAGTAGCTATAAATATCCATGCGTCCGAAAGTGAGAAAGGCGACTCATAGCTCCGGCACATTTCCCCCAGCATATAGTTGCGCACCATTGTCAGTTCTTCCATAAACACAGGTTCCTGATGCAGACGATCTATTTCGTGATACACTTCCTGTATCAGCGGTTCCACATATTCATTGTCCGTCTCCGTGGAAACAAGCAGCATCCCGCTATCAGGATAAAACATAATCCCTGCCGAAATTCCATAGGTATATCCTTTTTCTTCGCGAATATTAGACATCAGGCGGCTACCGAAATAACCACCGAACAAAGTCATCAGTACCCGCAACTTCGGATAATCCGGATGTTCACGGGTAATAGTGGTACATCCCATTTTCACTGCACTCTGCATCGCATCCTCACGCTCTGTAAAAATTCTCTTTTCAGGAACAGCGGCAAAAGGAAAGCTTAATTTCGGCATCTGTAATTGATGTTGTCCGAACGGAACACCAAAAGTATCCGTCACCCGGCGAATAGTATCTTCTGTCACCTTCCCGGAAAGGAAAATTGAACAGTTGCCCGAATGATAATGCTGTTCGTAGAAATTACGAAGTACATCCGGAGTGATAGTATGGTAATCTTCTTCCATTACTATCTTTCCGCATGGATGCTGTTCTCCGTAGAGGGATTTCAGCAGACTGCGATGTGCCAAGAAGTCAACTTTGGAAGTATTGACCAAATATTGCTGGATATTCGTATCCAGGATAGTCCGCAGTTCTTTTTCCGGGAAAAGCGGTTCCTTAATCATGGACTCTACTATCTCGAGTGTTTTCGCCAAATACTTATTCAGAGAATAGACTGTGATATAAGCATATTCCGAGGCACTCGACAATTCGAGCCACGAACCATAATAATCCAGTTTTTCGGCAATTGTTGCCGCCGTATATTTCGTAGTGCCCTCACGCAGCATCCGGTTGGTGAACAACGCTTGCAATTTCTGCGACTGCTGCCAGCGGCCTCCGGCAAAAAGTATATCCATACGTACCACATCCTGCTCACCTGCATTAATAACGGTCAACGGAATACCATTCGGCAAAGTAGACCGGACGGGAGCAAGTATCCGGAAGTTTTTCAGGGTTTGTATTTCAGGTTGTATCGTGCGATCCATAAAATTTATCCTCTGTTTTTCAAAAATTCCTCTGCACGTTCCAAGTCTTGGGGAGTGTCAATACCAATCGTTTCCACATCACTGATACCTACCTTTATCTTATACCCGTTTTCCAGCCAGCGAAGCTGTTCCAACGACTCGGTTATTTCAAGAGAAGACTGCGGGAGAGCCGTAATCTCTTTCAGCACTTCCGTACGATAGGCATACAGGCCGATATGTTTATAATAGGTATGTCCTTTCAGCCAGTCCTGCTTTTCAGCATTACGTTGATAAGGTATAATAGAACGACTGAAGTAAAGTGCATTCCAGTTTGTATTGATCACCACTTTCGGTGAATTCACGTTTTCGAGTACGGCAAACGGTTCATCGGCAGTGAAAGGCTTCACCAATGTGGCAATTTGTGTAGTCGGATCTTCAAAACAAGTCTTTACAGCATTCAGCTGCGAAGGCTGGATAAAAGGTTCATCCCCCTGTATATTAACAACGACATCGAAATCACCACCTATCTTGGTACAGGCTTCGTAACAACGGTCCGTACCGCTTTTATGATGAACAGAAGTCATTACCACCTTACCACCGAAGGCTTTTACAGCCGCTTCGATCCGTTCGTCGTCAGTAGCTACATAAGCATCGTCCAATACACCCGCTACTTGTTCATATACACGTTGTATCACTGTTTTTCCGCCCAGGATAGCCAACGGTTTCGCGGGGAAACGCGTGGATGCGTAACGGGCAGGTATTATTCCCAGAAATTTCATATCTGAATCTATTTTAATTCTTCTAATCCCTTCACGATATACTCCCTTTTCAAGTCCTCGGGTTTCAATACCCTGTCGTCAAAAGCGAGTAAATCAATATCCAGGCAAACTTTTTCCTCTTTCTTATCTTCCGGACGACGGCCGGCAGATTTCTCGATGGCTTTCAACTCCTTCCTTACCCTCTCTTCCCCGGCTTCGGAAAAGAACTGTGCTACCTGATTGGAAAATAACGCCGGACTCCGGAAAAACAAAGGCTGCGTTTCCTGTTCGGACGTGAAACGGATGGAAGGAAACAAATCCGCCAGCTTTTGCCGTGCAAAAAACAGATTTTCCTTCCGGTTGTAGTTACTTCCAATGCAGATGATACACTTATGCATGGCGGGAGAAGAAGCTTAGTTAAACAAGTCGTCCAACCCCATTTCTTCCACTTCGCCATTCGGAGTTTCCGAACCGGCACAAGGGTCAAATCCCTGAGGAAGTTTGAACGTTTCTTGCTGGTCATATCCCAAAGTCGGGTCATCATATACCTTCTTCATATAGAGTGCCCAGATAGGCAGTGCAGCAGCAGCTCCCTGTCCATAAGTCATTCTGCCGAAGTGAATATCACGTTCGTCGCCTCCTACCCAGCAACCGGATACCAGTGAGGGAGTGAATCCCATAAACCAGGCATCGGAGTTGTCATTGGTAGTTCCCGTCTTTCCACCCATATCGGCAGTGATACCATAACGGCGGACACGTCCACCCGTTCCTTCATTAATAACGGCACGGAGCATGACAAGCATCTTGTAAGCACTCGAAACGCTGATAACCTCTTCCATCTGCGGTGCAAATGTAGAAATCACATTGCCGTCACTATCTTCAATACGGGTAACAAACAACGGGGCTACACGAATACCCTTATTAGCGAAAGCTGTATAGGCGCTCACCATTTCACCGACAGAGATTTCGCAAGGGCCGAGACAAAGTGAAACAACCGGGTCTATAGCCTTATTGCGTACACCGAAACTATGAATAAGTCTCACCAGATTATACGGATTCAGTTTACCCATCAGGTAAGCGGAAATCCAGTTGTCCGAGTTGGCCAGTCCCCATTTTAAAGTCACCATTTCACCATAACGCTTGTTGTTGGCATTACGTGGTGACCACGGAGTTCCGTTCTCATCGATCAATGTCTGTTCTACATGACGCACCTGGTCGCAAGGAGAGAAATTATTCTCCATAGCCAGCGTATACAGATAGGGTTTGATAGTAGATCCTACCTGACGACGTCCTACCATAGCCATGTCATACTGGAAATACACATAATTCGGCCCGCCTACATAAGCCTTCACATGTCCGTTCATCGGATCCATCGACATGAATCCCGTACGCAGGAAAGACTTGTAATAACGGATGGAGTCCATCGGGCTCATAATCGTATCCTTATCCCCTTTCCAAGAAAAGACAGTCATCTCTTCCGGCTTGTCGAATGCTTTCCGAATCTCCCGCTCCGAAGCTCCCGCTTCTTTCATCAGACAATAACGGTCAGTCTGCTTCATTGCCTTAGTCAGCAATTCTTCCACCCGTTTTTCTGGCAAAGACCTTGCATAAGGAGCATTCTTACTACCCTCTTTTTCCTTGAAGAATACCGGTTGCAGATAATCGCCCAAATGCTCTTTCACAGCATCCTCGGCATATTGCTGCATACGTGAGTTGATGGTAGTATAAATCTTCAATCCATCCGTATAGATATTATAATTCGTTCCGTCTTTTTTCTTGTTTTTCGCACACCAGCCATATAGCGGATTCGTCTCCCAAGAAAGAGAATCCTCGTAGAACTTCTGCATTTGCCAACCGCGATAATCACTCTTCACCGGCTTCGGCGCGGTCATTACACCACGGAGATACTCGCGGAAATAAGTCGCCAGACCTTCTTTATGATCTACGCGATTATAAGTCAACTTCAACGGAAGAGCCTGTAAAGAATCACATTCCGCTTCTGTGATATATCCCGCCTTACGCATCTGTTCAAGCACCACATTACGACGTCCGCGGGAACGTTCATTGAAACGTACCGGATTATAAAGCGACGGATTCTTGCACATACCGACCAAAGTAGCCGCTTCTTCCAGTTTCAATTCCTTCGGTTCGCAGCCAAAATAGGTATGAGCCGCCGTCTTGATACCGACAGCATTATTCAGGAAATCGAACTTATTGAGATACATGCTCAGAATTTCTTCTTTAGTATAGTAGCGTTCAAGTTTCACGGCAATCACCCATTCGATAGGCTTCTGAAAAAGACGCTGAAGGGTATTTCTCGCTACATTTTCCGTAAACAACTGCTTGGCAAGCTGTTGTGACAAGGTACTACCCCCACCCGCATTTTTCTGGAACATCAAACCGCGTTTCACAAACGCACGGAACAATGCCTTGGCGTCAATACCTGAATGTTCTACAAAACGAACATCTTCCGTAGCAATCAATGCATTAATAATATTGGGTGACAAATCCTTATAGGCCGTATATACGCGATTTTCCTTGCTGTAAGACCAAGTACCAAGTACCTTATCATCTTCCGAGAAAATCTCCGTCGCAAATTTATAGCTTGGATTCTCCAATTCCTCAACAGGCGGCATATAACCTATCCAACCTTTTGAAATGGAAACAAATATAGTGACTACAGCCACTACTCCAATCGCCAATAAAATCCAAAGAGCTTTTATTATTTTTCGAATCATGTTTTTTCTAGCTTAAAAAGACGCAAATAATTAAGGTACAAAGGTAGATAAAATCCGGTATTCAGCCAACGAGTTTGATTATTATTTCAGTTTTGTTAAATACCACATCCCTCTAAAACACAAAACAGGCGGGAAAAATCCCGCCTGTCCATTCATACCTAAAATTATATCTTACTTATAAGACATCAATTACATCGTTGCCGCCTGAACACCAATCACACCGGCAATTGCACCAGCAACAGCAATAATCACTTTCAAAATCATACTCCAAGTTCTTTTCATAGACATTCTACTTTTTAAATTAAACATTAAACAAACTATCTGACAGCCAAATATGAACTGTCAATTAATCAAGCGGCCGGGTCAGGCGTTTCTCCGTCATCTCCCCCTTCATTGCCGCCTCCTTCATCACCACCGTCATCCGGTTCTCCCGGCACCACGGTAACACTAATTTTCTTCAGATATTCATCCAGACTAATCAAGTCCAACTTCTCATCTGCCCGTGTTGCAGTCTTTGTGACACGCAGTTCCTTGTTCGCCTGAAAAAAGATACGAACACTCTCTACACTTTTAGCAGTAATATCCTTCGCCAGCTCCGCACCTTTCGAGCGGGCAGCCAGCATAAACACTCCTAAACCTTCGATATTCACCGATTTACCTTCCAGCAACTGCTCCTTCATCTTATCCACGAAGTTCTGAATCACACTCTTGATATCACCGACAGACAGAGAGGAACGATCCTTCATCTTTTCAGCGAGATATCTCAGATTGACAGACTGACCCAAAGTTATCAGATGCGGATAAAACCTTTTGGGAGAATTAGGGACACGCGGATCTGTCGGCCGCGTAATGACTTTGTAAATTACACTCATAATACGTTTTTTTTAAAGATTCAAATTCAAGTTATTTATTCACGTTTCGTTGATCAACGATGCAAAGGTGCGACTTTTATCTTGTATAGAAAAGGAAAAAGCCCCTTGCGGAGCTCTTTTTATTCGTTCAAGTATATAATAGGCTATTAATCAATAATATAATTATTTTTCTATGTATCCTTATTTACACCTTTTATCAACAATCTATCCAATTAGAAATAAAACGTTAATCAACATACCCCTAAAACCAATATATTAACCATCTTCACAGAAAAAAGATATATCATCACATTCAAACCTTTTATTTCACTACAATAGGAATCATTTTACTATCCATGCGATTATCCCATATATATGCGATATAAATTACAGAATCTTCCATAAAATAAATTATACGATGATGAGGATACTCTAATAAAGAACAGTATTGTTTCTCTCTACCTATCAATAGTTCTTCTACCTTACCTAATTGAGGATTAGACTGTAAAACACGAACAGCATTCAATATGCCATTTCGAAACTTATCTGCAGCTTTCTGACCTAAATTCTTCTTATACCACTGAAATATAGCCTTGAAAACATCTAAAGCTTCTTCATCCCATTCAACTTGAAACTCTACCACGACATTATTCTCTTTAAGGCTTCTTCATTACACACCTTTTTTCCCTGAGAAAAATTCTTTTCTACACGGTCTAAAATAGTATGAAGTTCATCTATTGAGCAACAACCTGGTATAGATGTAGAACTTGAATAAGCTCCATATTCTGAAGTTGGTTCTGACACATGTGAAGGATATTCTTTCTTCTCTATATCATGAGATTCTTTCTTTTTCATTTTATGAGTTGTTTTATACCACAAAGGTAACAAGTAAATTCGAAAATAGATACTATTCCTTAATTATTTTCCCTTAAACCAATAGAAAAGACATCAATCAACATACCCCCTAAAACAGATATATCAACTATCTTCACAGACAGTTGATATATCATACATACAAACACATATCAGCTTTTACGCCAATATGAGGGATAAGTCAGGAATATACCGCTGTATTCTTCCCAACTCGTATAATGCAGGGAATTCATGAATATATCATGAGTTCAGGGACCTACATATTTCTTTGATATTCCTTTAAATAGTTCGTAATACCTTCCAGCAATATATTCGTGACACACTGCTTCCCTTCTTCCGAGAGAAGGTATTCAACATCCTCCTTATTATCCTGAAAGAAATTTTCGACCAGCACTGCCGGACAATTCGTTTTCTGACAGATATAAAGATTGGCAGTCCAATAAAGCTCCTGTGGAGACGGACGACGGACTTTCACTTTCCTGTTCAAGGCAGCTTGTGCCAGTCGCCGGGCAAGCCGTTTACTATTCATTGAAGCATTGTTACCAACAAATACGCTCCATCCGTTTGCAGACATCCACTCAGCACCACTCCCCATCGCATTGCAGTGGATTGATATCAGTATAGCTTCCTTGTCGAATACATTGATACGCTTCACACGCTCAGATAACGTCACATCATTTTCTTCCGGCACAATGCGCATGGCGTCAATACCTTCATTTTGTAATCCGGTTACCACTCGGTCTGCAATCTCACGAGTATATGCATACTCCTTCAAACGACCGTCAGGCGAACGTTTACCAGGAGTTTCCTTGCCGTGTCCGTTATCTATTAATATTTTCATGTGTTAAATGTATGCTTCCTATATTAGTTTTACAATTCTTCATACATATAGTTCAATAAATTTTATATCTAAAATAATCCGATTTTTCATAATCATAAATGCGAATCTCATTTCCACGCACTTCTCCCATATAATAGGCACCAGACTCATAGTCATACCCTTTAAATTTTCCACGTTCTACTTTTATCAATATATAAAACCCCGAAACATAATCATAGAAATTAGGAAGTCTCCCTTGTATATAGCCTCTTCGCTTGTAATCATATATTTGAATCCTATTTCCCGACACTAAGGTACGTTTCTGATAGTAATAATGTTCTCCTCTCACAAAATCATAAACAGAACTATATGAAGAACTAACATTTAATATCACTCCACATATATATGCCATACAAGCCCTCTTATCATTGTTCATTTTCCATAAATTTATAAATATTGCAAGACCTCTGTAAATCAGTAATTACATTCATCCTTTTTATTGGTGAAAATCCACAACTTTCCAAATGTAAATACGCTCTAGCATACTCATTATAAATATTAGTCATAAATATTCCTGGATCATCCGTACCCAGTACAACAGGTGGAAGCAAGCAATCCGTTTCTTGTACTTCCAACCATTTTTTCAAATGATACTCTCCCAATTCTCTATAATAACTAATCCGCAAATTACTACTTGGCAAAGCTTCAACGGCAATTCCTTTCTTGGCCATTTTTTCTAGCATGATACATTGAAGCAGTTCCAAGATATCCACCGATATCACCCCTGTCGTCTCTATTTGAATTAATTTATCGTATTCAGCCCGACTTCCTCTACCTTGCAAAGGAGCATGATACATATTCATTATACTTCTCACCCTCTCTTCCTTTAACACATCAACAACTTTTTTGTATTCCTTATAAGATTCCACAGAGTCCCATTCTGCAATCTTTGAATATTTTTTTTCTAAATACAAAAAAGGATCATATTTTCTAAGTTTCCATGCCAAACATAAAAGATAAGGTGGATAAAAATCTCCATATATTTTATATGCAAGTTCATGAATTTTACTTTCCAATTCCAAAATGACCTTCTGCAACTTTATATGATGAGATTCTTTCGTTAATTCCCAGACAAAAACTAAATCACCCAGCCACTCTCCTTGTGAAACAAAACATATATTTCCTATTCGCGTCCTCCATAATTCAGGAGAAATTCCGACAGCAGTACAATGCCCCAACCTATCTCCCGAACGCAACTCCAGAAAATCAATAGCTTCCCAAATACTTCTCAACCCACTCAACAAATGTCTAAAATCCTCTCCTACATGAAAAGTTACATGCTCAATTCCCCTTTTTCTCAAAAAACGAAAGATCTGAGAAAAAACTTCCGGTCCTGTATCCAATTCATTTGCAGCCGCATCAATACCAACAATCTTAGAACTATATTTGCTCCTATGTAAAAAGCTATCAAGCGCCAACGCCTTTTTCTGCAATTTTTTCCGTAGCAAACGATGGCGAATCGCTAGTTTTTTGACTTTTTTTGATTCAGGTTCTTTAATAAAATGAGCTACTAATAATAGATTAGATTTTCCAAGCAGTCCAGACTCTTCTTTTGCCTTTTCATATCCTTTCATAATACTTGCAACTAAACGGCTATTCTCAATCAATGATTCTTTGGGTGAAAAACGTCCTTCCAAAGTTCCTAAATACACTTGTCCACCACAACTGGATAATTGCAGAAACCTATTTTTATATAGTTTTTCTACTCTATACCGAAAAGAATTCTCTGTCAGTAACTGAAACTGTGAAAATCCCGTTTGTGTTTGTTGCATTACTATAAATCTATGTACTAATCCCTTTATTAACAAATAATGATGAAACCATCCTACCAATTCCATATTGCGAGTTCGTTTGATTTCATACATCACTAACAAATACAACAACAATTCTTCTACCAGTATCCCCAATGAACTATCATCACGAACTTCTCCCCACAGATTTCTGAGAATCAAAGAGTCTTTTAGTCGATCTACAGTTCCCTGCTTGAATATATCATTCCCCGAAGCGATTATTACAACCATCTTCCTCCTAATTTCCTGAGCATCCTCAAGTCTTTTCAACAATGTCATAGGGGTAAAATCGGCTATAATCTGCTCAGATAATTTTCTCACAGCCAATCTGCTATTATAAACCTCCAAATAATCTTTAGCTACAAGACATGGATTCTGTAGCATATAATTCCATAAAACATCTGTTTCTGTTGTTCCATTCAGATGTATATGCAAATCATTTAATCCCCCCGCTTCTTGAACCAAATAATTCAAATCCGGAAGAAAAGGTAGCAATTGTGCAGTATACTTAAAAATAGACAGCTTCCTTTTTGCAAAAGAGAATATATCATTAGGCTGAAGTAGACACATAGAAAAATCATCAAGAAAATTAGCTGCAATAATTAATGAAGGTGGAACTTGAGTTATCAAATTCATCCATCCGTCAAAACGCTCCGCTTTTACATATAAAGAATCTCTTGATCGAAATAAATACTCCTCAGCCAATTCACAAGGCATCCTCCATATAAAATCATCAAAGTTCTCATAATTCGTCAGATACATATCCCCCAAACTTTCATAATATATATCACTTTTAAAGGGATTAGCCTGTCTTTCTACCGCAATAAGTCTACGACAAATATGCCTAAAATCTACAATATGCTTTCCATCCAAACAACGTTCATACTCAAATAAACTTTCATTATCGCACAGAAATTGAGACAATATCGGCAACATACCCATTTATTTTACAAGAATGGAATTTAATATATTATAAACGGACTTCCCAGAATTCTGTTTATATTCCATACCTTTATTATATTCCTCCTTAACCCAGCTTGCTATCCCTTCTTGTCGTTTACCCAGATTTATAATCTCACTATTCACATTTTCCAGCTTAGTTACCAAAGCCCTCATATTCTGCTGTTCATCCGTATACTGATCATTAACCAAAGACTTATTAGTTCTGTATGTAATAATCTTTCCGTTTTCCAACTCAAGTGGTCTCTTTATCTCTTTCTTTATTTTATCCCTTTCTCTTTTCAGTTTTTCCCTCCTTTCCCATAAATCCATTCCAGAATCTATATATTTTTGGATAAAAGTTATTTCCTCTTCCAATTCTTCCAATTTATAAAAGTTATCTAACCAATCAATATTATTACGGCATTTTTCTATACCCTGCTCCAGTTTCCCCCTTATAGTTCTCAATGAATCCAAAGATATGAAATTACGATTAAACTTTAACAGCTCACTCAAAACAACTCTTTCCGCATCAGTTTTTCGTTCTATTAAACTAACCACAAAAGGGTTCAAGAACAAAGTCAACAGCGGACATTGAGCCAGCCAATCATACAAACATATTCGTTCAGTCATCTGCCTCTTTTTTCTATATATACAGTTCTTTATTTGTACATTTTCAATATAGATTCGTTCTATATCACCTACGTTATTAAAATTTAATCCTTCCCAACCTTTATCAGCTCCATCCTCAACAAGAGCGGCATTTAACAGTGCTATGACATAAAGATTAAATTTTTCACCCACATTGCTATAATACTCCTTATTTTGGTCAATATGCACCAAAGTAAAATAAAAACGTGTAAAAACACGATCCAATAATTGGCAAGACACTGTAACCTTCATAGACGACCACCTCATAAAGCCCATCAACAAACCTTTCAAAGATTCCATGTCTCCCTGCTCCTTCATCTGTAAAACTCCCCATTGCTCTTCTTCTTTCTTTTCAGAAGATATTTGCGGATGTAATCCATCATTCGGTTCCAAATAATTTCTATACTGCCCCAGCTTATTCAAAAATAAAACCAACTTAGCAACTTTATTTTCATCTGTTTTATTTTTATCCGTTTTGTTAAAAATAAACAAAGCATCTCTGATGATAGATAATAACTTATATATTGAAACAAATACACTTTCTTTTTTCATCGCATCCATCGTACCAAGCATTGGAAGTAATGATAATATATAATTATACTCCAATAATTGCAACGGCGATTTATTTCCTATAAAAATAGTCCCTGGCAACACATCTATCTCATCATTAAAAGAGTCATTCAATACAGAATTACAAAATGCATGAGCCAGTCCAACACTCTTATTTAATCCGGCATCTGCATCCAAAAGAGTAAATCCCAGAAAATTGTTAAGAATTTCGTTGTCTTTTTTTCCCCCCATTTTCTCACTTACTACACGCACATACGAAATACGCATCCAGTAATCAAAAATCAAGAAATGATTTCTATTCACCAATTCATTAAATCTTGCCCCGATAGCAAATAAGGCTTTATTCAGAATTTCATCATTCGTTTCAGGCAAAAAGTTTGCTCCAATATACAAAGCATCAGTATTCACTAGAAAATTCAACATATCTATCGTATAGATAGGTCCTGCTTTAATCAAAGCCTTCGCATTATGAGATTTCTGATTGATATCATTCCAGAATATATCTAATAATCCGGTAGACAGTTCCGGTTTAGCAAGCATTTTTCTTTTATCATAACGTCCCTGCGCTATTAATAAATTATTCAATAAAGTAAGAATACGGATCTGTACCCGTAATGACAATCCCTCTAAAAAACGAATAATCTCTTCACTTACTTTCAAATTATTCTTTTCCAACCCAAGAAGTTCTATTATGAGACTATAGCAGTCATCAATTTCCATTTCTTTTTGAGAAGAAAAAAGCACTTCAAGAGAATAATTTTCCTCCTCCAGATATTCTCTGATAGTTTTTAATAAAACCCTATTTTCCGGTTTCAATATCTTCACCAAATATTGGTTTTCCAATTGATCCACCATCAACGAAAATTCTTCTTTTTTTCTCTTCCCGTATTGAACTTCCTTTCTCAAAAAAGCCAAATCAAAGCATTTCCAAGAAGCCTTTCTCACCAACTTACCGTACAATTCCAAATCACCGGTAATTATCGTCACAATCTGAGCAGAAGTCAAGTATTTCCTTATTACTTCCAAAATCTCATATCCCCTTTTAAATTCTGTATCAATATCATCAAAAGAAATGACCAGACACTTCTTTTTCAGAAGTTTTAAAGCCATCCTTACATAATCATGAAACGATTTCTCCAAATTATTAGAAGCTTCAGCCTTCTCCATTCCCAAGATAGAAATAAATTCCTCATCATCCCACTCCTCATAAACCCCTTTTTTGCCAACTCCATCTATAAAGGGGAGAGCTCTCAACATTTTTTTATAGTTATTATCAAATTCCTTTTTATATTCAAATTCTTCTCTCCTTGTATCATATCTTTCTTCCTTATCATATTTTTGTTCCACCAATTCTTGAATACCAGCAATGATGTTGATAAAAGGATGCTGCTTCATTTCAATCAATGAAGGATCCAAAGGTTTCAAACACAACACATTTTCGTATTCATTTTTTATTCTAGCTAATACGGATAACAAGAATGTTGTTTTTCCGGCTCCTCTGCTGGCAAAAATAGAAATGGCATTATGATGTCGATGTATCTCCTGATTTTGTTCATTACTATAATCAAGCGCTCCCAATGCCTTTTTATATAATCCATCCCATATACTCATAATTTGAGCCATCTTTGACTGATGAATTAAATTATTGTTTTCGCATGCCGCGGCATCCGAATAATTCATTTTTGAAAGATCTAAAAGGACTTTAGTATTGTTCATAGTATCCAATTTTGATTCGATTTAATATAGCTATAGTAACTTAATATAATTTCACGTATTTGAACTTCCGCATTTTCTTTGGCAGCTATCATACATCGCCAAAACAAAATAAGGCACAATGCTATTAAAAGTACAAAATAGCCCCAAGCAAACTTTTCGCCAAAACTATATTTCAGTTCTAACACCGCAGCGAATGCCACCAAACAAGAAGTCATTAATCCCTCAAACATAGCCTGCATTACCCAGAAACGATGAATGAAATTGACCCTATCTTTCGCATTCTCGTTTTTTTGCAGTTCAATCCACATGTATGTATACGCATCTTTTTTCTTTGAAACAGGAGTAAAGGTATCCATATCTATGTTTGCCCCCAAAGCATTTATTGTTTCATTATATATTTTTTCAAAATCATCCTTAATCCCCCTTTGAATACTCCATCGTATAGCTTTTCCTACTATCCATGAGAATATTCCAGCAATATATGCAAGAAAAATACAGCAACAAATCATTACAGAATTATTTATCAGTTCTAAATGAATGTCGTGTATATGTAAATTCAAGAGAATGATTAAAAAGGTCAAAGTTCCAGAAATGATATAAGAAAAATCAAGAATACTAAATGCTTCAGAGATAGTATCTACTATTTTTTGAAAATTAAGCATATTTATTATCCCAGTTAGTGTTCAATTTGAACGTATCATAATTTCTTTAAGTATTCCAATACAGATATAGTCATGCAGCTTCATTTATACGCTCCGTCCTTGGCTTCAAATATCACCGAAGGCTCAATTACTTCTACTGTATGCCATGCGCCTTTGGGTATTTGGCAACCATACTTGGCTTCAGCAGGATTGAGAAGGATACGTTGTATCTCTCGATATTTCACCTTACGGGCTACATCCTGTGCATCCATACCTTGTGAAAGTTCTTCCGCACCATTCTCATACGAAACTACTTCCTCATAGATTACCTCATCCAACTTTCCACACAAACAGATTACCGTTTCAGTAGTATCCTCATGCCGATGAATAGGCACAACCGTACCCGGCAACAACGCATTGAGCATGCGCTGGCTCGTATCGACAAGCGAAGTACGCAAATCGAAGTTCTGACGTAAACGAGGATTGGTCACAGCTTGTTCAAAAAGCGTATCTAAAAATTCTTTATCAAATTCCATAATCGTTATTTTTTCAATGATATAAGATATTCTTCATGCAAGTGATAGTACTTTTTCATGAACAATACATAAGCAATAGCTAATACAATCAATGTACTGATCAAATATACCCAATGAGCGAATATTGTATCAGGGCAGAGATAGATAAATCCGAGAGAGAGCACCAGCTGCACCACCATATACAGAGATGCCACCTTCACATGCCCGTTCTTCAGTTCGTTAGCCATAATCTGATAGGCATGCTTACGATGAGCTTCCCCTAGATTCTCGTGCAGCAAGATGCGATGACAGATAGTCAGACAGCCATCCACACCATAAACGAGAAGGAAAATGAGATAAGTCACATCTCCTGTTGTTAAGACTAACAAACCTATCATAAACAACAAGATATAAGCTACGCCAATAGAACCGACGTCACCCGCAAAGCACTTTGCCTTACCCTTCGGGCGGAAGTTGAACAAGCAGAATATCACATCTGCAATCAACACCACATAAATGAGCGACTGATTAACAAAGTAAATCGTGTTATTTAGCAAAGCAAGAGGTACAAGTGATGCCATTGCATACACCCCAGTTATGCCGTTCACACCATCCATGAAATTGACCACGTTCGATGCGCCCACACACACTATAAGCGCAATGATCACAATCCACCACATATCCCAGTGTAGGATATTCAACTGTCCAAACATCATCGTCATGGCAACAATCTGAGCCACCAACCGCACACTATCTGGTAACGAACGGATGTCATCAATGAAACTCACTCCGGCAATGAGGGTAACTGCCAAGAGGAAAAATGGATACTGAAAGCCATAAAAGACAGACCAAATCCATAGACTTAACAGGAAGATGATTCCTCCCCCCCTCAGCACGCTCGTTGAGTGGCTCGAACGCTCATTCGGTTTATCGATGATATTAAACCTGTCAGCGATCTTGAAATACGCCAACTCCAATGCAAGAAGAATCATAAAGATGATTCCGTAAGTTACAACCACATTCATATACTACTATTTCTTTAACGATTGTGCCACACGTTTCAAACTTTCCTCAAAAGAAACTAACTGATAGTCAAAGTCCATCTTCGACATCTGAGGGTCGTAATAATAGGTGGAAAACATCTTGTTGATTGGCTGTAGCATGAAACTACCCAACCAAACGCAAGGATTAAATAGACGAGTGATCCAAATTTTATGCCCCCTCGCCTTGGCAAAAAAGCGGATAATCTCAACAGTATCAGCCAACTCTCTGTTCTGAGGATAGAACGTGCCTGCTAGCTGATGCTCAATAGCCTGCTTTACGAACTCCGCAAGGTTATCGATGTAGAGCATAGAACGCTTGTTATGCCACTCCGGGAAGACAGGAATTTTGCAAGCCAACTTCACCAAACGTGAGAAATTGCCCTTCGTGTTAGCACCATAGATCATGCACGGACGTAAAATGCATATCTTCATATCTTCAGAACTATTCTGCACCAAGGCCTTCAGGCCATTCTCCGCCTGCAACTTCGAGTCACCATAGAATCCATTAGGATTCGGCTTGCTATGAGCTGTCAGTACCTCGCTCTTCAAACTCCGACTCTCGTGAAATACAATCTGCGAGCTCATGAAGATGAACTGCTTCACGCCATTCACCTTCGCGTGCTTCGCCACCTCAATGGCCAAATCACGATTCACCTTGTAGTACAGCTGCTCCATCTTCGGATCCGCATTCACATGTGCGATACCTGCTACATGGAACACTACATCGTACCTGCTATAGTCAACTTTCTTCCAATTATCCTCCATGGTATCCACCGCATCAATCAGATACTCTCCAGGAGCACTTGCCAAAATATACTGACGCACACTCTCACCCACGTATGAACCCGCGCCGGTAATAAGAATTTTCTTCATTTATATGTTGTTATTTTTATTAAACTCATTCTCCTCCACATCAATATCCTTAGTACCCCAATAGGAGTCTAAAGCACATTGACAGGATTATACAACTCCCTCATAATTTCCATCACAGCCCCAACGTCCAGGCTCTTGGCCTTTTCAATGTTGTACGCGCCCCTAGCCTTCAAGTCTTTGGCAACCATGATCTTACTTAGGGCGATAGTCACCTCATCGCTCTTGGCAGGAGAGAACAGAAATCCCCCTTCACCCTCATCTATCAGATCCGTATTACCCCTAATACGAGAGCAAAGCACCGGTAACCCACTCGCCATAGCCTCCATCACAGCCACCGACAACCCCTCTCTGTACGACGGATGCGCAAACACATCTGCAGCCTTGAACAGCTCACGAACATCCGTGCGAAACCCTAACAATTGTAACTGTTCGTTGATACCCAGTTCTGTCGCCAACTGCTCCAAATGTTCTTTCAGTACCCCACGTCCAGCTATCACATACTTCAGGCGCTTGTCACCCAAGGAAGCCATCGCATGTAGCACCACCTCATGATTCTTATTCCTGTTTAACTCACCCACACTCAGCATCAAGATATCGCCATCGCCAATGCCCAGTTCCTTGCGCTTAGCAGCACGCACCTCAGCATAATCTGCCGCTGGATTGAAAGCCTTGGTATTAATACCCACTCCAGGCACATACACCACCTCTTTAGCGTACATCTTCTCCTGCGCCAACTTGTAGTCCTCGTAAGTGATAGTCACCAGTACATCAGTCCATCGGCTGCTGAACTTCTCAATAGGATAGAATATCAGCCAATTCTGCAGTGAAGCACCCTTGAAGAAATGGAAACCATGGGCGGTGTAGATCACCTTCGTACCCTTGCCCTGCATATCACGGGCTGCAATACGCGACAGCAAGCCACCTATGGGCGAATGACTATGTATCAGGTCATAATCGTTCTCCTTCACTAGATGGCGCGTCTGACGGTACGCCCTCAGGTTTTGCCCCACCTTTAGCACATTACGGGCAAAGTCCACTTGATGACACTCCACCCCCATCTTCGCCAGGGTACGCTTTAGTACCGCCACCTTCTCATCACTACATGTGCTACCCTCCACAAAATTGCATGCCACATCTACCTTATACCCCAGTTCTATCATCAACCGGATATTCGGCATATTAAACTGATCTATCATTGACGCCACCGACGCCAAGACTAATGCTTTTTTCATATATTTTTAAAAGATTAATTAGAGAAGAACGAAGCGCAATAACCTAAAAAGATACAAGCTTCTTCTAAAATCATAGTCTCAAGTTTATTATGTATATCATGCCTTAACTGTTACTTATAATTGTATGAACGGAGGGTCTCATTTTTTCGATTCTCCTGTATTGTACAATTGAGCACATGCGCAAAATGAACAATCCAAAGAGAAACGCCATCACAATACCACCTGCATAATTATTCCCTACACCTAATCAGTCTACTGGCCCACTATCACATTATTACACACTTCCTGCATTAGTACATAGTTTATACAGAAGGAAAATGATAACAATAATTAATATAAGCGCTACATAAAAGTTTTTCTTACTTACCTTGTTTAAAATGTTATTATATAAGACATCATACGTCTCGCACATACTAGTTCCTGTCACCAACTGTAGAATCTCAATATGAATGCTCACCAATGCCCTAAAGCCAATGGTCATAAACCATGCCCCTAACCTCCCAATACAGTGAACCACAGTATCAGGAAGATGCAAACTATAATCCAAATATCAATAATACAAACCAAGCGATTGAACCCATTCAAATCTTCTTGATTTTTTGAATCCCTGTCGTCCCTAAGGCTTCAACCACCATAGCAGATCAATGTGAAAGAGAAATACGAATAGATCCCAAGACACATAACTATATTAAAGCTTCACAATAAGCCTTCTTTCGAGAAAGGATATAATTTTATCCTCAAGTGAATGCATAATCCATTTTCTTAGATGTTCGACTAATATGCAATCAATATAGAAGAATACCATTATTCCCACAACTAAGAGTAAAGCAATTACGCCAGTATATGCTTCATTCACTTGCACGAGCCACCTATAATAACATGATCCAAAAAACGGTAATGAAGATATCAGATAAACTGCCAGAACAGAGTTTGATACCCAATTGATAGCCTTGTTTTGGATTTTCAGATTTGCAAACAACCAAAATATCAATACGGATGTAGCAAAAAGTATCGGCGAATTATACCGCATAGAATAAATTATTGCCGTAGGAGGAAATACCATCTTACACATATGGAGGAGTGTCATGAGTACAATACACAAAATTACCCCCCCCATTAACTTACCGACACTTAATGTTTTTATCGGTATCTCCGTAGCATGCCAGCAATAGTATAGAGCGTTATAAAGTGAATAATATGATAGCCATCGACTGTTACTTCTGAACTCTGATGGATATAACCGATATACACATCCACAACCAACAGCATTAAACACGCAAGTTTTAATTGTACATCATTAAGATGATTAATACCGGCATTCAGCAGAGGGGCTATAAGATATAATGCAAAATATGCTTTTATGAACCATAACTCTGTTTCAGTAAGCGGGAAGAGAATATTTTTGCCAGCCTCAATCACACTACATTCTGAATTAAATAATGCAAACGAACTACATACTGTAGCCCAAAACAAACATGGCGCCAACAAGCCGATAAACCCTCTCCATGATTGGCGTATTTGAAAATAGCCGCTAATCATCACGAAACAGTTAACGGCCAAACAGCTTGCATTCATCACAAATACGCGCATCTCGTTGGCAAATGAGAAATTTGCAGTTTGCAGATCATACATTGCCATCAAAGAATGTGATGTCAATACTCCAAACATGCATAGAATGCGAAGCAGTTCAAAGTTGGATTGTCTTACTTTTTCACCCATAATGAAACTTTAAATAGAAGTACAAAAAGCCATGCCAAATTATACTTAACAAATTTGAAACGTATAATACCCTTTGACGAAAAAGCATTATCACTGATGAAAGGAATGACAGCATCACTCTCAGGGAACAATTGGTAATATTCACGTAAACCACCGAAAGTGGTGGTGATGAGGTTTATTCTTGCAAAGAACTTTATAGCTAAAGCAGTCTTCTCGTATTCCTTGAAGTCTGTTTTTTCCTCATAAAAATTGTACAAATAGCCAGCACACTTGATCATCTGATCAACAGCCTTTCGGCCATAGTTATGTGTGAGTGCTTGCTCATTGCCTCTAAAGTAATGATATGTAGCATTATCTATTTGGGCAAGCCCCTTAGCATAGTAAAATACTCGAAGCATCAAGCCGTTGTCTTCCCACATATTTATACCTTCGTATGGAAGAAGGTTATTATCCTTATATACGTTCGCCTTCACAAGCTTATTAACTGTATACATTTGCACACAGTTCTTGTACCAATTCTTCAATACATCCTGACAGCTATCACCTAAATCCCCTAATTCTCTCACAAAAGAGTGGTTCCCCCATTCCTCAGTAACAGGATACATCACTACTTCAGCCCCAGTCTCAATAGCTTTCCTATACAACGACTCATAAAGATTGGTATCCACCCAGTCATCGCCATCACAATGGATGATGTAGTCTCCAGTAGCATGCTGAAGACCATGGATTCTTGCAGAAGCGAGACCACCATTCTCCTTATTTAGGATTATAACAGAACTCTCACGCTTAGGGTATCGACTAATAACTTCTTTAAGAAGAACTATGCTATTATCTGGAGAACCATCGTTCACAAAGATAAACTCAATATCCTCCAAAGTCTGTTCGAAAAGGCTGACGGCACACTTCTCAATATATTTCTCTATCTTATAGACAGGAACAATCACGGAAACCTTTGACATATTACTTTTGGAATTTAGCTTTAATCTTTCTTAGTTTATGCATCATGAAGTTGGGGATGAGGAGCGTTCTAAGAAACCTCATTGTAGGCATCAACCAATAGTTTTTAATGCCAAGATTCTTCAAAATCTCCATATCTGTTTTGTAACCTCGGAAGTTAGATGATATTCCATGTCTTCTGATAGTTGCATTCTTATCATCGCGCATCTTATAGAGAGGGGTTTGAAGATTATATCCCTTATAACCTGCACAATAGAACTTATGCCAAAGGTAATAATCCTCCATTCGCTCCACCTTCGGTTCTGCCGTATAGTTGCCAATAGCACGAAGAGCCTCTGTACGCATCAGCACAGGAGCATGACAGAAAGGTGAAGTTCGCTTAAATGAGTTGATAGTTGGTTCCGATTCCTTACGTGTCACCTTCCAATCACCGTTCTCATCGAAGTGTGTCATGGCACTACTAACGAAAGCATACTCGGGATGAGCGTCCAAAAAGTTAATAAGCGTCTCCAGGCGGTTCGGCACACTGATATCATCACCATCCATACGAGCTATAAATTCAGTATCAACATACTCAATGCAATGATTTAAGGTAGCTGCTAACTTCATATTATACTTATTTTTGATTACAATGAAGTTCTCATACTTATTAGCATACTCTTTAGCAATAGCGTATGTATCATCCTTCGACCCATCATCGCACATAATAACTTTAAAGCCTTTATATGTTTGCGCAAGCATTGAGTCAAAGGCCTCACGCAATGTTGGAGCACAATTGTATATGCCCATTATAACAGAGATTCTATATTTCATATACATTACAGATAAATAATGTTCATAAACAAAGTAAAGCCAAGGTGAAGACCAGCAAAAAGGGCTACAGTCTTAAACCTCGAACTGCCCCAGTCACATTCTTCATCCAGTAGCGGATAGACCAATACAATAGGGTACATAAACCAACTGAGGTATGCAATACGATTGGTGAAACCTGCGTACATGCACAAGAGCCAAATACCATTCATTAAGAGATAGGTACAAAGAACTCGATTGTACTTCAAGTGATCTATCTTTTTCTTGAATATTGCCCAATAACCAACTAAAACCGGGATTGCGCTATACACTACAAAGTCTAAGCGAAAGCCCGTCTTACCTTCCCAACCTGCCATATTCTCAGCATCAAGATATGAGGCACCTTTAGCATCAGAATAGGACATAAACAATGTTTGGAAGAAAGTTACATGAGCAGCCGACAACGCAAGGCATACTACCCAGAACAAAAAATACCATTTAGGCTTGCTGCAGAACCATACGGTAAAGAAGGACAATACACAAGGAGTCATAGAATGATGGAACCCCCATGAAGCAACAACCAGAATAGAAGCAAGAACTGGTTTATCAGACCTATAAGCTAAAGCACATAGGAACAAAGCTGCAGCGACTCCTGCTTTCACACCATTTACAGAATATGAAAAAGTGGAAAAAGCTCCTAAAAACACAACAAATGCAATCAACGTGTTTTTAGGGAAGAACTTTTTGCAGGCAAGATACGTTCCTATAAAATATATGTTTGCCATAAATAGGAACAGAGTATGCCAGCCAAGATCGTATGATGCAAAAAAGTGATAAATGTTTTCGAACAGCAAATTTTCCACATCTGCTGACAGTACAAAGGGTTCATGCAAATGATAATAGTATCCTGCAACATAACCTACCGTATCAACAAATACCGGATCATTCGGGCGCAGTCCAATAAAGACTGTACAAAGCAATGCAAGAATAAGTGTGTTGCTAGAACTGTCTTTGACTAACGCTCCACTACTGCTCATCCTATACCGATTGTACACTGAAAAAGTGGCAATCGTTACTATGAACAAGTAGATAAATAAATAATATGATCCTGGAATCATTGTTAATTCTCCTTTAGCCAATTATTCTTTTGACTAACAAGAGTTGCCATCAACTCTTTAGCTACCTTTTCACCACAGAAATTCATACGCACAAATTCGCATCCCCTCTTGGCTATCTTCTCTAGTTCGTCTTGATTCTCAGACTTCTGCCAGAACTCTATCGTCTTACGGAGACTTTCTTTAGTACCATCGTAAGCAATGTAATGTATTCCGGGAATAAGACCAAGATCGCGATACATAGGCGAATCGAGACCAATGTAAGCACTACCACATGCCATGCCCTCTACATAGCCGATACCAGGAACACCGAGGATCTCCTCACCAAGGAGATGCATCTTGTAATCGTTGAACTTCTCCACCATATTGAAACTGAAGTATTTCTTCTGCTGACCAACATGGGTGAGGTTATAGAACTTCTTGTACATACGCACAAAATAGTTCTCGCCATCTACATACTTCTTACCTACGTTGTCCTCCAGATAGTCGCTACTGTAGCAATCTACTGTGTCCTTGAAGAAGTCCGGATAATCCTTCACGAACTTACGAGCAGGCTGATCGCAAGGGTCACCATAGACAGACACGAACTCCTCATGCTCCTTATAGGTGATAGTACCTGTGGAAAAGCACTTGTTCTGACGCTCCTTAAAGGGCTTCATATTCTTAAAACGCTCAGCAAACACAAAAGGTATAACCACCCATGGACGCTCTACGTGATAATATTTGCGGAAGAGTTCAGAAGACTTACTCAGATCCACTTCGTTGAAATAACACTGGAAGTCGGCCTTCTCCATGCATGCATTCTCGGTCTTGCGGCCATGGAAATGAAGCATGCTTAGAGCCTTAAATGCCTTGATATCACCAGCCACCTCATAGTTGCTCTTACCCATGATATTATAGAGGATGACGATGTCATCAAGTCGGATGTCACTTGCCTTTGTCAGAATGGTTACCTTCTTAGGATCGATGCCGTTCTTCTTCAAAATATTCTTATTCTCCCAGAACCTGAGACAATGGAACTTATTTAAGGCGCCACCATCATTCGGAACGAGTGAGAACCCATGCTCAGTGATGTAGTTGCACACCTCATACTTGTCGCTATCAAGCAGATAATCAAGAATATATCTATGTTTCAGAGCTGCAGAAGTCCTAAAATAGATGACCTGCGAGTTGCGCACAAGCATCCAGCTAGTATGCAGATTGATGAAAATGATTCTTTGCATATCTTATTTTCTTTTTCTCAGTTTACGTAATTTGTTGTAGAAGTCCAAAAAGCCTTCTCCAAATATAGGTATGAGGAGTTTCTTTCGAATGAAGCGGACAAAGTGGCTGGTCTTAGAGGTCCATGTCATCGTCTGCCAATGGATGGCATATGAATTTTCAGTTTGGTGTTTGGTTCCTCGCTCCAAACTCACCACATGAAAATAGTCGTCGGGATAAAGAATAATCCCCTCCTTCAATTCCTGATATTTGTTCTTATGTACATAGCCATATTCTACAAGCACCTCTTGCAGGTGTTCGTTTACAACTGCCATATTGAGCGAACCATCTGGCTTGACAAAAGACATAGTTCTGTAGTAGTCAAGCACCTTCTTCCAATAGGGGTGTCTCGGCTCTGTACCATACATGGCGGTAATGGCTCCATCCTCATCGGTACCCAATACTACGCGATGAACTTCCAACGGTGCAATAGGCTTGAGTATCTCGATGTCGGTATCAAGATACCAGCCGCCATATTTATAGATAGCTTCGATGCGAACATAGTCTGATACAAAAGCCCATTTCTTCAGTTCAAAGGCTTCCTTTGCAAACTGGCACGAGTTGACATCAAAAGTCTCTTCGTTCCAAAGTTTGAACTCGTAATCCGGCAGGTACTTCTTCCAGCTATCTATGCACTTCTGTATTTTGGGTGGGAATGGGTTGTTTCCAAACCAAACATAATGAATAATCTTTGGAATCATTTGTGTATATATTTTAATAAGCTAAACGATATGGATGCCGCAATAGCATACAACTTCATATTGGCTGTTGGGATATCTGACTTGAGTATCAACATCAAGTTGCATCTCACATTCTGCTGACGCATATGGATATGCCCATCATATCCATATGATGTAGCCGATGCATAATACAAAGCCCACATGTCTTCGAGGGCTGCTCTCACCTTGACAACATCAAGATATTGTGGCCATAGTTTGGCTACATCTTCAGTTATCTGTTTCCATACCTGATGATTCGATCCCTTCTTCTCCGGTGTCCAAGATGCATGGGAGATACTGTCATCATTCATTCTGTAATGATACAGTATCTTGTCAATCAGTACTACCTTATCCACATTCTGTAATAATCCCCATACAAATAGCGCATCCTCTCCGTAGGAGATTCCACAATGAAATCGCACATTATGGAATAAACTCGTCGCAACAAGTTTATTCCATAATGAACCGTTGAAACGCACATGACGAAGGAATTCGAGAACTACTTCGGGCTGTTCCCAAATTACTTCGTTTTGGGTGTTTTTGTCGAATGAATTATCATTTTTGACCATACCACATGTCACGATGGACGAGTTTGTAGTTAGTGCTTTTTGTATTAAGAGCTCCACCATGTCCAGCTCAATCCAGTCATCGGAATCCACAAAAAGCACATAGTCACCCCTCACCTTATCCAGCAGATGGTTACGTGTGATGGCCACACCACAGTTTTTCTGGTGGTATATCTCAACACGTTTGTCCTTGGCGGCAAATTCTTGCATCACGCTCCAGGTACCATCTTCACTACCATCGTCTATCAGCACGATCTGCAAATTGCTGTAAGTCTGATGAATAATGGAATCAAGACATTGAGGTAGAAACTTCTCTACATTGTAACTTGGTGAAAGGATAGACACCAAAGGAGTGTTATTCATACTTTTATTATTCTAAGTTTCCCCAGCAGAAAGTAAATTCTATACTGAACAGAACTACCACCAGCGGGTTGAAATACATATATATTTTCTATCGACTCGGAAAGTCGCATCGCTACGACTTCACACACTTACATAATGAGTATATGGAAGATATAGATGTAGAGTGAATAGTTGCGCCTCAAGATCGATATGATATTATCCATTGTTTGGATCGTTAGCATTGCTTGGATATCATAAACTTTCTTTTTATCACGAATTAGCGAATGTGCGAATTATTGTTAGCCAATTTTCTAAATTGATGATTCGGGACTTATTAAACATACTTACTCATATCTCATCAAATCACGTTGTGTTCCCCAGTCCTTATACTCCTCCACCATCATCGGGCGGAAGGGCTTCTTGTCAAGAAGCATAGCATAGATTATGTGGGAGAGGTAGAGACGCCCATACTGACGAAGACAGTTATAGTAGTGTATGAAAGTCTCCACTCGCTTGATAGCGTAACCGCCAGCACTGATGTAGCGCCCCACCACAGTCTTCTCAATGATGTTGGTAAGATAGTACATATCATCAACGGCTACATAGCTCTTGTCTTTAGGTGACAAAACCTCCAACTGCTCAATAGGGAAGATGGCTACAGCATTCCCATCGGTAAGGTCGGTATAGAAGAAACAGTCAGCATCCTTGATGAAGATACTATCCTCTATCCGTTCCAGCATGATGGTACGATAAATAGTCTCAGCCTGATCCTGCGTGGGTTCATCGAGCACCACTACCTTAGCATTCTTGATGCCGAGACGTTTGAACTGCAGTTTCAGTGAGTCAGCCACAAAGAAACGCTCATTATGCTTGCGAAGGACGGTAAAATAGATATTATCGAACTTCTCAAGATCCAACCCCATGATGCTCTTTATGCAGATGATCACGCCATCCTTGTCCAAACCAAAGACATATGGAAGACCATTCTCGTACTCAGGCTTGTCGGCGGCTACAGGAACGAGCAAACTCTTGCGAGTGTTGAGAGAGTTTGAGAGAATTTGAGAGGGGGTACTTTCTCCACAGTCTCCTACATTCTCTACACATCTCTTACTATCTAAACCATCAAGTAGCGACTCAAGGGTCTCCTTGAGGAAACAGAGGACTTTCTCCTCATGCGCATACGGCAGAATGCGGAGGATATTCATAAGCTGCATGATAGGATAGTTTGTGCGGTACCACTCATACTTGTTGCTGAAGTAGGTATCAATCTCACGGTCTATCTTGTCGAGTACAATATGCAGACGGACAGCATCGTAACGCTTGGTGTACATCAACTGTGACCAGCGGTGGCAAGTATCCTGACGAAGTTTAACTATGTCCTGCAAAGGGGTCTCGATGAAACTGTCAAGGAAGTCAATAAGATAATAATTGTTGCCGTTGAAGAGAATGTTGCTAAAGGTGAGATCACCATGGCAAAGACCTACAGGGATGAGCATATCGTTGAGTTCTGCAAACACCCACTCAGACCGGCTTAGAATAGAAGCAATGCGCTCGTCTCCCTGATAGAAAGGATTGCTCTCGCACTTACTTTTAATCTCTGCAAACTTATCCTGAAAGATGGAGGCCGACACGGTCTGCAACTTACTTTTGCTGATCTCATGTTCCACAAAATACTCCAATGCACCAATCAGGTAATCCACTTGTTCAAAGCCTGCCTGCTCAAAGAACTCGATGAAGTTTTTAGAGTACACATACTGCATCTTGACCACAACGGTCTCATCAGTTTTCTCAATATCGTAAATTTTAGGCACACGGATATGCTGATGTTCTATCTCTGCTGCTGCACATTGTTTCTCAGCCTGCAGAACAAGGCGCTCAATGTACTTTGGATCTGCCGTGGATTTATACACATAAATTTCATTGCTCTCATTGACCACATCAATCTGGCATCCACTATGTCCTTTAACTTCTATCTTCATAATCTTTCTTCAAAAGATGTTGTTTTTAACTTAATCAATAACTTTTCTGATTTTATCAACATTGCTGCAATAGCGTAAGAAATCAACGTTACAATAACGAAAACTATAGGTACTGAGTTAATCCATATTGGCATATCTTGGAAAACGCCTCTAGTAGCAACACTAAAAAATATACAATGGATGAACCACATATAGGTTGAGCATTTACCCAACTGAGTCAATATTCTGAATGTACAGGTATTTTCTTTTCCTTGGAAAAGAAAACATATAGTAATTACCACCAAAGGAACAGCAAGGGTGTCCGTTGTAAAACCTTTGATACCACTAATGCCACAACGAAATACAACAGCAAGTAGCCCCAAAACTATCCACACATATTTTAAAGTTATCTTTTTGCTCCATCTTGAGAGCACTTGAGTCTTTGCACAATATAAACCAACTGCAAGTACTTGTGAATATCTAAAACAGTTTGAAAGAATGCTGCTTGAACTGAATAATGTTGCTAACCCTCCAAATACCACAATTGCAACTATCAATCGCCATATTCCATCGTGCAGCATCCCACGCTTCAGTAATGGTAACACCAATAATGCATAGACGTAAAAATAAATATACCAATTACCCAAATTGTATTGACACTGAAGACCAAACATATTGTATATCAGCGATTTACCCCCCCCCGCAAAATATCCTCCACATATAGAAATTGGAACAATCATCAAGAAAAGCACTATCCAATATTGCTTCAACAATTTCCAAATATGCTCCCATACATACTTCGGACTATATGACTGACAATACCAAAATCCATAACCGATTATGAAAGTGTAGATACCAACACATATCTTCATGCCAATCTGCATTCTAAGAGCCGGGAAAGTTGACAATAAAGCTGGCGGTTCAGCATAAAACTCCTTAATCAAACAATGATGGAGTATCATGAAAACAATTGCTATTCCCTTCAAAACAGTTGTCTTGTCTTTTGAAATACTTATTATCATTTCTTAAAATATTTCAAATCACAAAAACTGTTTCTCCGAGACTACCATACATTGCGCTCCTGAACCCTTTGCTGCATCAATACCAACTTGACTGTCTTCAAATATCAAAGTTTCTTCAGGTTTGACACCAAGAGTTTCCATCGCTTTAAGATAAATCTCCGGTGATGGTTTACCTTCCTTTACATCCACTCCTGCAAAAATCAAATCAAAATGTTTATCAACTCCAAGGAATGTAGCTGCATTCATGAGATTCTCCTTGCGAGCTGTTGAGGCTATTGCCGTCTTTGCTCCCATTACTTTGAAAGTCTCGATCAATGAGATTAGCACCTTATTAGGACGAAGACTGTCAAAATACTTAGGATAAGCTTCTTTCTTCGCCTTTTTGATTGCATTTACTTTTGCTACATCATTGATACCAATTTCTAACATAAAGTGCTCAAAGCGATATCCGAAACACTCACGATAGCGCTCTGGAGTAAGCGTTTCGCCTATACTGGCAAACGCTTCTTGATAAGCGCGAAAATTAGCCTCAAAAGTATCGACCAGTGTGCCATCAAAATCTGTAATTATTGCCTTAATCATAACAAATATCTTTGCAGTTCTTCGGGGGTTCCGTATGAGTAATATTCTTCCATAGGTGCGAGCCGAACGCGTTCCCCTGCTGCCAGCATATAGTTATATAGCAGGCTCACGTAGTACTCGGTCTTTTTGAACTCAGCTTCATTGAGCAACTGATGTGCGATCTCCTTGAAACGCTTACCTGTAGAAAAGAGGTAAGCACCACAAAGGGCGTGATTGGAGATGACCTCTTTCTCGGCTGTACGTATTACGTAACCGTCCTCACCTACCTCTGCATAACTGTACTTAGGCTGCTCGGACTCGAAACTGACAAGAGCACCACCGTTAGCTTCCTCCATCGACAGAGAAAGGTTCTGTTTAATGATCTCGATAAACTTCACACTCCTGAACTCCAAATCACAATCCATCACGATGACGGCATCATCATCTGCAATAGCACTCTCTGCAATCAGACAGCTCTCAACAGCTCCACGGGTAGTCTTCATCACTGAGAAGATATTAGCCTCAGGCAGGAATAATTTGATACCTGCATCGATACCATACTTATCGATGTGTTCTTGACGCACGATGAAGCTATACTTCATCTCAATACCCTCAGCAACCACACTACTGATAGCACGTTTAAACAGAGGCTGACCGTTAAGTCCGATGAGAGGTTTCGGAGTGGTCCATCCCGCATTGGCAAAGCGAGAGCCCTCGCCAGCCATAGGCATAACAATGTGTAGATGTCTCATATTGTTTATTATTTACCAAATTTTTCTTTGAATATCTTTATCATTTCACTTGAATGAGTAAAGTAATAAGAGAAAACCTTCCATTTCCTCAGCAGTGTTTGACGAAATTGATATTGCTTCTCTGCATTAAATAGCTTTACTTCATCCATATGCTCGACTCCCTTTACATAGTGAGTTAGTTCTCTATAGTATGAACAGTGTTGTCTTATATACATTCGCACAAAGTCATTCAAGGTTCTTCCAACACGTTTCACTGAGTAATAACAACATGACGGTTCTGCTAAGAAACTCTTTACTTCGGACAGATGTGTAGTTAACGTAGCTCTTCCCCATGGAACGAAAGTGTATACACCTCCTTCGGAGATGTTGATTGGCTGAGTTTTTGAGAGGTTCCGTAAAACTGTGGGGAAATATATCTCCTCACGTTCATAAAGTTCATCAATTTCCTCATAGTAGAACCGTTTCTCTATTATCTTTACCATCTGCTGGAATATGGATTTTTTGTAATATGTGCCCTCTATCTGCGACCAATATATAGTGTCTCCCCCAAGATCTTCAAGGATGGACAGTAATGCTTTGTCTTTATTAGCAAGCTTCGCTCCACGTTTTGTGGAGTCGGCACCATAAAACTTTACCCCCCCCAATCCGCAATCAAAGAACTTAATTTTATCATACAGGCCCTTGCGAATAAAAAGCTCGTTACTAGCTATTAGAGAAAAATATTCAAAGTCAATCAGACTTGATATGTACTTGAAATTGGCAAGATGTGCCTGAATAATATCAAACCATCCTGTACGTACACTTTCGGAATTGATAAAGACTTGATCAGCAAATCTTTCTCCCACAACTTTGCCAAATTCTTCTTTCGACATAGCGCTTTCTGCATTGGACTAAGATGTAAAACAACTGCACAATTCGGATTCAAAGTAAGGATATTGAGCAATTGATCCGTGATTACCTCAAACTTCTCATGTACAGGAAGCGAGAATACAATGTTATATTTCATTTAATCACATTCAATATAGGTGTAACAATTTTCTTAATTATCCACGAACCGATGTAGGTGAGTACAAAGGTCATGAAGAGAGTGTATAAGTAGCTATGTATAGAACTGAAGACCAATTGCTTAGTATAGAGGTTAACCGTCTCAGTAAAGAAGATGGCATGGAAGAACCACATATACATCGAGAGGTCGCCAACTTGCATCAATCCCTTGCTCAACCACTTCACATTGACACTATTAAAAATGCCAACAACAGCAAAGATGAGCAGTGGAGTATAGAATGCCTGTATGCAGAAGCCTGCGGTCTGGATCTTGAGAGCATTTACCACCAATACTGCTGCAATAGTAAGCAATGCCAATGGTATATGCTCCCTACCCTCAAACCATGTAGGGATCTTGCCTTGCACATTCCACATCGCACACATATAGCCCACTATAATCAGAGGTATGAGCGTACAAGTTATGAACATCATGTGAACGATAGGCATAATATCCCAATCACGAATGGAGTGAATGCCTACAGCAAGTATGTAGAATACTATAATAGCAATCAACCATCCAAAACACTGGAACTTCTGAAAAAACTTATGTAGTGCAGGCATAAGCAGCATGCTAAAGCAATAGAAGCCAACGAACCAACTATACCAATTGAGCGTCTCCACGAAACCAAACATATTGTAGAACAACTCTACAATACCATTTTTACTCCCTATTGCATTACAGTCCAATACATCATAAAATTCACCAGATGCGTATGCAGCAGGAACAAACATACAAAATAGCATCGTCCAAAAGGGTACTATCAACAGGAGTATGCGCTTGAGGCTATATTTCAATGTCTTGTTCTTTGAACAAAAGAAACCATAGCCAACAAGAAAAGCAAAAATATACACACACATTTTTGTTGATGCTACTTGATGTTCAAAATAAGAATACAATGACGTCCCTCTCTCCGACCAATACGAAGGATTACTCGTATGGTGAATAAGCATCAATAATAGAGCAATACCTTTAAGTATTTGTGTCTTATCACGACCGAAAGTTATCGTACTCATAATAATGCTTTTGTGATAAACTCTTTTGATTTCACCTGTAACATTCTTCTCTTCTCATTGACACTGTCCCATTTAATGGTTGTATTAAAGTCAATCTCCTGCAATGATTTGGCAGTAATCAATCTATCTTCCAATCCATACATAGACAAAAGACTCTGAAAACGTGCCATTCCACGACTTTCGTTACCTACCACCCAAAAAGGTTTATTGAAAATGATACTAAAAACAGTCCCATGAAATGAATCAGTAACAACCATATCAGCCTCCATGAAAGCTGATACCCAATCCTCAACAGGAGGATAAATACATTTATCTATCTTACCATAGAGATTATAAACCTCATCCGGTAACTCAGGCATTGATTCAAATGGTTTCTTCCCTACCCTTTCCGCTATTTTCTTAATTATATTATTTTTTTCTTCTGTTCTGTCTAATATATAACAAAAGAGACTACCTCTGTCTTTTGAGCATGAACCTATAATTACCTTATAATCCACTGATTCAAGCAACATTGTAGGATCAAGAACTTGTACAGCATTCACATTGAAATACTTTTTACAAAGCCCTATGGCTGACTGCTCACGTACGGAAACAGCATCAAAACGTTTAAGAAGTTTGCTACATTGAACAGTTAGTTCTGGAGAAAACAACCAATCATCACCACCAAAAGAAGCAGCATAACTGATACGCTTAATACGGCTATCCAGAGGGAGAAAATCTAGGAAATAATTGGGCTGACAAGGAGAGTAATGAGGACGCCATACTTGGTCACTACCTACAATGATAGCATCCAACTGCAGCCGTTCTACCTCGTTTCTCAATTCTTCCGTAGAATAACAATAATTAGAGTAAGGAATTATATGCTTATTTATAAACTTATATGTATTCTGAGCTATATAATCACGCTTCTCCTGAGCCACATAATAATGCCAAGACTCACGTTTACCCATCAGCATCTTCACTATATGCTTAACGTAATAGATGCAAGCCCCTTTAAAACTATACTGCCTGTTCCATTCACGCCGTACAACAATAGCTTCATGTCCCATACGTTGTAAAGTATGCTGAAGCGCATAACATTGGAGAAGACCACCATAGTTACAATAGAGTGGCTGAGTAAGAATCCCTATTCTCATATTCAATATTTACCTAACAATTTCCTGACTGTCTCTATTCCATTTTTTCCAAGAACCATACGTACAGTTCCTATAATCTTATTCTTGATGATTATCTTATAATCATTGAGATAAGTGCGCATAATCTGGATAGCATCACTCTCACCCTCAGTAGTAGTAAATACTTCAAAAATGACTGGCTTGTCACCAATAATTGGATTCAAGAACTTATCGACATTTAGAAGGAACTCCTCTTTGGTACTTGCCTGATAATACTCATAACCCAAATCTTCTGCATAATGCTTAACAAGAACTGACGATTTCTGTCCATAATGCCCAGCGGCCGCTACATATTTATCGGCATCTTCTCCCAAAATGGAACAATAATGACCATAATTTCTAAACTCGTTACCCTTACCATTATTGATAAGTAAAATACGAACATTATTACTAACATGACGATTGCCACAAACATTCATATCATAGAAAAAAGCAAGATCACCAAAAATACCGATATGTAACTTGTCAGGATGGGCTAAAGAAGCCCCCACAAGGGTTGACACACCACCGTCAATACCGAATCCCCCAACATTACATGAAGATATAACCGACTTTGGAAGAGAGAAAAAGTTGTAACTACGAAGAGAATTGTAAATCCCCATATGAAAATAACTATTCTCCGGTAATCCGTCATGAATCTGTTGAGCCATCCATACATTACTAAAAGGGAGTTCAGGAAGTTTAGCTAATGCTCCCTTAAGTTCCTGCTGACATGCATCATAAAAATTTGTACGAGGTGTGTAATTCTCTGGAGTATATACCTCGAAGAAATAACTCTCTGGCATCTCAAAAATATGAGTAAGACAACCGAAAGTATTGCGAAGAATTCCATCCTCACTAACTCGCCATACCCCACCGATACTCATGCGTGCCAAATCTCCTGAAACTTCACCAAGATGAATTAGGATATCTGCACTCAAAAAAGGCGAACGATAATTATCCTGTGTGAAAAAGAGAGAGAAATGAGTCTCGAACCTACCACGATAGCCACTAGTATGATCGCAAAAAACAACTGCATCGTGCGCTTCACAAAAGTGGTCAATGGCATTTGTCTCTTCTACTGTAAAAGGTTTATGAGCACCAATAAAAATAGCCACACGCTTACCTTCCTGAAGCTCGGGAAGTTTATCAAAAGCAGTATGTAGTTCAATTTTACGTACAATTGGTAATTCTTTAACTGAAAAATCCAGTGAATACCCCGTATGCATATTTATATGAGCAGGTCCACCACCGTGCTGACGAAGGGCAAGAATAGCTTTGATAGCCTCATTCATACAATAACATCCATCAGCTATTTCTTTAACAAGAGGAACTGTTACACTAGTCATCGCAATATCATTAGGTATGTTGCGGCGATCAATCTGCTGATCTACCAGATGTCCAATGGAAGCATCCCCACGGTGCGAAGTGATAGCTAATATGGGCAACTTGCGATAATAAGCCTCTGTGAGTCCCGGCATATAGTTTCGGGATGCGGTTGCCCCTGTACAACTAATTACTACAGGTTCACCACTTTCTGCTGCAAGTCCACAAGCGATATAAGCAGCACTACGTTCATCAACTGATGAATAAATTTCAAAGAAGGGATCATTCTGAATACTACCGATAAATGTCATGTTGGTAGTACCTGGAGACGCAATCACTTTTCGAATGTTGTAAGCTTTAAGTAATGCTATGACTATCTGCACATTCCGTTCGTTGGTATAGTATTTCTTTTTCATTATTATATCATTATTTCCATCGAGCATTAAGCGTTTTTCCTTCATTACAAACAAGTATCTGCCCATTGAGACAATTAGAAGCATCACTGAGAAGAAAACAAGCAACTTCTGCCACTTCTTCAGGCAAGTAGTAACGGTCTGTAATGTTATAATTATAGGTGAGATTTCCATCAGTTCCAGCTCCCACCATATCAGATACTGTAACTCCAGGAGCTACAGCATTAATACGATAACCTTCATTCACATAACGATAAGCAAGTCCTTGGACAAGACTATTAAGCGCAGCTTTTGTTAATCCGTACGGACGTTCATCAACTGTAATACTAGTCTCTGAAGAAGTGAAAAGTATATTTTTGGTACCTTCTGTTTTATTTTCCCTAGATTTATTGATAAAGCATTGAGTCAAGAAAAAAGCTCCTTTAAGATTTGTGTCAAACTGAGAGTCAAACTGTTTTAAAGAAACATCAAGGAAACCATTTTCATGAAGAGAAATTCCTGCATTATTTACGATACAATTGACACCACCAAGCTGTTTGTCCGCTTCATCTATGAAAGATTTGAATGAATCGACATTTTGCACATCAAGATAAAGATATTTGCAACCAATTTCTTCGGCACTTGCCTTTAATCTACCTTCGTTTCTTCCTGCAATCAGCACCACTGCCCCCTCGGCCTTGAACTTCTTTGCCATAGCAAAACCAAGTCCCCTGCCACCACCAGTAATAATAATCTTCTTACCTTGCAACTGGTGATTAGGGTGAAGATAGCTGATGTTGGCTATAGTCTTTTTGGGGTTACCATGGAGAAGAAAAGAAACCATGTACTTCAGTTTATTTACTACTGACATATTATCCTTTTTTTTATTTTTGCCCAGACTTTCCCAAATGTCATTTCACGCTCATGTTTGGTTAAACCGATATAACAAGCAGCTAATCCTACAGAAATAAAACTAACCAAACAAGAGACAATCATACGAAAGAATGACGATTGCATATGCATTACCACAAGCACAGGGAGAATAACTCCGATAATTGTAGTAAAAGTAATAGGACACAAGACATTCTTTACAAATATTATTATTGGAAAATGAAGCAACCCTTTCATGATGTAAAGACGAGTAATATCCACACCCACATAAACCAAGATATAAATAATATAAGCACTCTCCGCCGATAAATCACAAGCATAAGCAATCCAAGTAAAAGGAAAAACAAGTAAACCCACAAATGTAACCCATATCACATATCGTTTGATATTTCCTGTTGCCATACAAGCAGTATAGCAACTATTCCCAAGTATATTAACCATTACGCTTATCAGTGTAAGACGAACGAAAATGACAGTCAGTTCTGGCACAATCTTAAGCCATAAAGTAAGAATGTATTCAGTCTCAATCATAAGAGGAAGTGCAAATATTAGAAGGAGCAAATATGAAAACTTAGCTCCACGGCAAATGAGGGTAAACATCTGTTCTTTCTCACCAGCTGCATAACACTTGGTAATCTGTGGATTAATAGCAGTGGTGAAGTTGTTAACAAACTGCATTACTGCGCTTTCAACTTGCGAAGCTATTCCTCGAGTGGCATTTAGTGTAACACCAAAAAAAATATTTATAAGTAGGCTGACACCTTGAGTGTTGAAAACATATACTACATTCGTAAAGAAATTCCAACCAGCAAAACTTGTCATTTCTCGTAAAATTGCCTTATCATACTTCCATTTGTAATGACTCTCTTCAAAATAGATATTACAATAAATGCTATAAGTAAAACGAATAATGACAGATACCGCAACTATCAGAACTGAATAGAAGATAAGCTTATCCCATGGCGAAATAATAAGCATGTAGCAAATAACTAGTTTCAAAGCTGCTTCAAGAATGCTGATATAAGCAAACGCAGACATCCGCTCATGAGCAATAATACAAGCATTATAAGGAACACTAACCAAATTAATACAAAAGGTGATAAGCGAGCATTGAAAGACCCAATTAGCTGCACTAATTCGTTCAAGAGGAATGGACATCTTACAATTAAGAAAATATACACCTATAATTTCGCCAAGGAGCAAAACGATAAGAGATATTCCCACCTGAATATTGATGCTCGTAGAAAAGATAGTGCTCAACCTATATGTATCACCTCTGCCTAATTCAAAAGTAATAAAGCGACTAATAGCAGAAGAGAGAGCAGCAGATATTACTGAAAACATTGCAACTACACCACCTACAACATTATATATACCATAGTCTTCCACTCCGAGTTGATTCAAGATGACACGACTAGTGTATAGTGTAATCATCATGATAAAAAGTGTACGAAAATAAAGTAAAACAGTATTCTTCGCTATCCGCCTATTGTTTGATTGCGAATTACTTATTTGTAGTTCTGACATATATTGCAAAAAGGCTTAAAAAAATGATGTCCGTTCAAAATAAAAAAGATAGTAATATGAAAAATAAACATGTAACACAACTCTATCTATAAATATATCCTTTTTATTAGAGCTACTATAAAATAATTACTCGTTTTTAATATTCGGCTTCAGTATATTGTTTACAAGACGATATTACCACCACTCCCAATATTACTTTTAATGCAAAAAGGCAAATTACCTTCTCTAGCAGATTATTAAAAAATGAGATATTTACTTTTTACTTGACTTATGTTCTCCATAACCATAACCATAACGTTTACCATAGCCATAATACTTGCCATATTTGCCATAGCCATAGTAATAGCCATATTTCTTCTTCTGAAGATCCAAACCATTGATGGCAATACAGAGATTAGGCAGTTTATTATTTTCAGCAAGCTCGTTAATCAAAGTAAACTCTGCCTTACGGGTGTAATCTGCACGACATACATAAACGGATAAGTCCGCTACACGGCCTATTAGCAAAGTATCTGTCACCATACCTACAGGAGCAGTATCCAGTACCACATAGTCAAAATTCTGCTTCAGTGTTTCAACAGCTTTTTCTAAACCGTTACGAGCCAACAACTCTGTCGGATTAGGAGGAACTGTACCACCAGGAAGAATATATAAATTCCTGTTTATATCAGAAGGCTGCACCAAATCCATCAGATTTATAGTAGGATTTGTCAAGAATTGAGTAATACCATGCTCTTTCTTAGGTATGTTGAAAACCTTATTCAAGCCCGGTTTACGGATATCAAGACCAACTATTACAACTTTCTTGCCTAACAAGGAAAGACTGATAGCCAAATTGGCGGATATAAAGGACTTACCCTCACCACTAATAGTAGAAGTAACCAAAATTACATTCTTACCATTTTCAAGCATGAACTGAAGATTGGTACGGACATTACGGAAAGTCTCACTCATCAGATTGTTCTGATTCTCAAATACGGCAATAGCCCCTGTCTTTTCATCTGCCAATGGAATATCACCGATAACAGGGAGCGAAGTCAATTTTTCAACATCAGCACGACCTTCTATTTTAAATTTGGTCAAACTAATCAGATAAATGATACCTACCGGAATACCAATTCCAAATACCAGAGCCGCCAAATAAATCGTCATCCGCTTTGGGGAAATCGGAACACCGTCTGCCTGTGCCTCGTCAATAATCTTGGCGTTATTGGCTATAGCGGCCAAAACAATGGCATTCTCCTCACGCTTTTGAAGCAGCATCAAGTACAAGCCGGACTTGATTTCCTGTTGGCGAGCAATACTAACAAATTGTCGTTCCTGGGTAGGAGCGTCACTAATACGACGGGAATAACGACTCGCTTCACGGGCCAAATCAGCCCTAG
>OGJZ01000413.1_pt1 | contig 51937 bp, 36 predicted proteins | sample 1572321 | NCBI WGS metagenome assembly OGJZ01 (sample SAMEA2582086, study PRJEB24529) | metagenome | biome: Human gut stool | place: China | collected 2011 | reverse complement strand
GAGAAACCGATGGTTCTATAACGAAAAAGAGGATGCATCATTTTGACACATCCTCGTATAAAGAGATATTCTTCTATCAGCCCTCCCCTCAGGGAGACAACTGAAAACAGGAAGTTAAATCTTTCCGTATGCTTTAAAGTAAGATACCTGACAAACTCCGGTATCATTATTGGTTTCTGTGATGATCAGTTTGACATAACGGGCTAGCACAGGTTCAGCCAATGAAATAACTTCTTCAGCTGGAACTAACGGACTGTTTCCTGTTACGATTGTACCATCAGGAGCTTGCCATGGCAAAGCAAATGTAAATCCACCCACTTGAGTGAAATTCTCATTGTCGGTACTAACCCACAATTGCAGGGTCTTTACTGTAGGATAATTATTTTCCCCGTATGCACGACGGCCAATAGCAAAGCTGATGCATTCCAGTTCTTCCTGCATATCGATGACCAACGTATGAGGAAGCGGTGCATTTCCACCGGAATAAGCACTGTGCCAGAATTGGGTACGGTCATCGGTGAACAGACTGGGATAACCTCCTCCGTCGCCCGCTTCTACGTCAGAGCCTGTAGCTGTCCATTTGGTCCAATCGTATTGCAGTGTGGTCTGACCTTCATACTTCTGCAACACCGTGAAAGAAGTTGTACGATAGCCACATCTCACCTGAATAGTAGCAGTACGGAAATTCGAAGGATCCGGATTGGCCTTAGTTGCTTTTACGGCAATTTCTTTACCTGACGCTGATACTGTACACCAGTCCACTCCGTCTTCCATGGTAAAAATCATTTCAGAAGGAATATCCGTATCAGCCGTTATTGTCGTGGTAGAACCTTCAGCTGCGTCAAGCACGGCCCGTTCAATGATAATGTAACCCACATAAGGTTGTTCTTGTTCCTTACAGCCACAGAACAAGGCAAGTAAGAGAAGCGACAAAAAATATGATATTTTTTTCATTTTACAGTTTCTGTTATGTATAAAAAATTATGATTCCCAAATACTACCTGCCTCTCTGAGGGAAAGGCAGATAGTCCTATTTCTAAATCCTCCTATTTATGTTCATTAGGGATTCTGTCCTAAATCGTAAGGATATGCATCATATTGAGCCTGTGGAATGTACTCGCATACAGAAGGAGAATTATAAGGAATCTCCAGATAGCGGTCACCTTGTCTTAACGTATGTCCACCCGGATATTTGCGGTCGAGCGTATGACGCCAACGGAATACGTCGAATCGACGGAGACCTTCCCATGCAAATTCCAGCATACGTTCTTCTTCAATAATCTTATGTATGTCTTTCGGTTGACCATTTTCAGCTGTCTGAATATTTTCCAGTGTCCATTCTGGAATACCGGCTCTCCTACGAATCTCGTTCACATCATCAAGAGTAGTCTGTGTATCTCCACCTTTTTCCAGATTAGCCTCTGCACGAATCAGATACATTTCAGCCAAACGAGAGATAATGGGTGACCACAAGTGGAAGTACTGTTCCTGATAAGAACATTTATTGATGGCATATACCAGGAACATAGCCTCCTTCTTACGAAGCGTTTTGGCATCGTACACACGCGGCTCGATACGGCCTACATATTTTGTACCGTCCGAAGTCTGTACATAGTAGCGGGTTCCTAGATTATAAGGTTCCGACTGGATGGTCGCACTACGGAAATTGGTAGCATCATCCGCACTCATGGCATATGTTCCGTCATCCTGCTTCGTGACAGAAATCTGACGGTACTCATAATTAGCGTTAGCACCTGCCTGCTTGGCTGCATACACAAAAGTCCAGTCCTGATAATTCCGCTCTGGATTACCGGTGATAGGATACTTGGAGGTATCTGTTCCATCCTCTACATAACGTTTGGTAATGAAGCTACTACGCAAATCCTTAGGATAACCTTTATCATCCAGATACAACTCCAGCAAATTCAGGTAAGGAGCAGAAGCATACATTTCCTCCCAACCATTATTGTCTACCTGAATGTACAGACCTCCCATTCTGCCATTTCCACCATCGTCTTTCAGTTTTGTACGACGTACGGCAAAAATGGTTTCAGAGTTATCTTCAGGAGTAAACTGAGAGTAGATTTTATAATCATTACCCCGAAGTAAATCAAAACGACCAGAATTAATAACTTCATTGGCCATATCCCAAGCACCATCCCAATTTTCCATGTATAAATATACGCGTGCCAATAATGCTTGAGCAGCTTCTTTAGTGGCATAACAACTATTTTTCGGTTTAAGCCCTGATGGCAAGGTCATATAAGTAATGGCATCTTTTAAATCCTTCACAACCTGACCATAGATTTCGGCTACTGTAGAACGGAATTTTGGCAGGTCGTTCGGATCGCTAGTTAGCTTCAATGGCAGCCCTGGATTCTGCGTAGGATTATTGGAATAAGGCTGAGCGAATTCGTTCACCAACAAGAAATAAGACAAAGCACGAAGATAATAATTCTCACCGACAATGACTTTTTCCTCATCGGTTATGTCCGCACCTAGTTCGGCTCCCATCTCAATCACCTTGTTACAGTTACCGATAGTACGATAACCCAACTCCCAGGCATATTCTGTAACTGAACTGTTGATTTTACGGCTATAGTCGTAGATATCGAATTTCTCGTCAGTCGAAGTACCACCCCATGAAAGGTCGTCAGCACCATAAGCCCAGAAATAATATCCATAATCAATCAGTCCGCCATTGTATTTCAACATGCTGTAACTGCCTTGTGACAATTCCACAATGTTACGGGCTGTTACGTCCTCACCCGTCACACCGTCGTACATATTCACGTCCAAGCTACAGCCTGCCAATGCAAACGCAGCCACCAAGGCTCCTAATGTATATTTCAGTTTCATAATTTTATCTTATTGTTTTATCAGTACTTAGAAGTTAACATTCAATCCTACAGAGAAACGTCTTACGGTAGGATAGCCAAATCCACTGGCATTACCATTGTAAGAAGAGGACAACAGAATTTCAGGATCTTGACCAGAGAATTTAGTAATCGTAAACAGATTTTCTCCGCTCACACTGATATTAGCTCCCGAAATCTTCAACGAATGCAACCATTTTTTAGGAAGGCTGTACGACAAGGTCAAAGTCTTCAGTTTAAAATAGTCGCCATTTTCCAAGTAACGGGTAGAAGTGTTCGAAGCACCATTGTTACCTCCGGCTCTCAACTGAGGATGCGTAGCGATGTCACCAGGTTTTTCCCAACGGCTCCATCCATCAGGCAATTTCATAGCTGGCTGAGAAGGACGTTCTGCATCACGGTCAAGAGCACCGGCACGCATACTGTTGTAAATCTTGGCCCCAGCACTGAAAGTAAAATTAGCGTTCAATGACAAACCCTTCCAACTGAGATTAGTACTCAAGCCACCAGTCACTTTCGGAGTAGGCGAAGCATCAAGCAGCACATTCGTTGCTTCATTGTAATTACCTGTCACGGTCTTCACACCAGTATCAGGATCTACCTTGAACCAAAGCGGTGTACCCGTCATAGTATCCACTCCGGCCCATTCTTTCATATACCAGTTCATATAAGGATAGCCTACAGCAACCGCCTGCATCGTCAAGTCATCACCATCGGGCAGATAAGTCACCTCATTGCGGTTATAACCCATGTTGAAGCTAATATCCCAGTACCAGTCTTTGGTCTTAATCAGTTCAGGAGTAACAGTCAGTTCTACACCGGAGTTTTCCATCTTACCATTGTTAGCTGTCTGACGGTTGAAGCCCGTAACAGCAGGCAAGTGACGCAAGTAAATCAAGTTCTTCACTTTCTTCAGATAGTAATCGAAAGTGATATTTACACGGTCGAACAAACGGATATCGATACCGGCATCGAAGTTAGCAGTTTCCTCCCAAGACAAGTCGGGGTTACCCTGATAGTTGGACAAGAATGCGATTTCGTTGGCATACTGAGAAGTATAGCCAAAAATAGTGGCCCACTCGTAAGCACCGCCCGGCTGGTTACCGCTGATACCATATGACACACGTGGCTTCAACTCATTAATCCATTCTACCCCGCTGAGGAAGTTTTCCTTGTGCATATTCCATCCGGCACCCACTGACCAGAATGTAGCCCAACGCTTATCACTACCGAACTTAGAAGAACCGTCGCGACGGATCATTCCTTGAATCAAATATTTGCTGTCGAACGAATAGTTGACATTCAGATAAATAGCCGCATTCTTCGATTCCGATTTCGTGCCACTGGCGGTAGGATCATCCGCACCTGCATTGATAATTTCGGCTCCCTGGAAAATCTTATATGCCGTAGCCGAAAGATCCCAGTAACGATATTCATCGTAATCATAACCCAAATAAGCATTGATTTCGTGTTTTTCGCCGAAAGTCTTCAGGAAACGAAGCAACTGACTGGTGTAAATAGAACGGGTATTTGACTGTTCGTCATAGTAAGAGCCACTGGTACCCGCCCCCGCACGGCTGTTAGGATCCACGTAAGAATTAGAATAGTTATTACTGAAACCAACGCGGTTGTTAGATTCAAAAGTCAATCCGTCGATAATCTTAAAATCAAGACCGAGTCCCAGATCGATACCGTTGCTACGGGTCTTGCCCCAGTTCAAAGCTCTATCGTACAAAAAGTTGGAGTTTCCATCTGAGTACCAGTAATCATCCGGATTGGCAGTTGGAGCATCTGCAGCTGTCGGTACCCCCTGCGTACCATCCTTCAGGTTTCCTTGTGAGTCCCAAGGAGTATCCCACGGCGTATAGCTAGTATGTACCAAAGAATATTCCTGATTGTTAGTTTCCTTGTAGCTGGCAGAAATCTTAGATTTCAAAGTCAAACGGTCATTAACCACATAATCAGTATTCGAACGGATGGTGAAACGATCGTAATCGAATCCTTTGATGGTACCTTCTTCAGAATAATAATCGGCCGACAAATATGCCTTGATTTTTTCATTACCATAACGATAGCCGATGTTGTAATTCTGTGTCAAAGCATTCTGAGTAGCCAAATCCCACCAGTCGAAGTTACGGTCACGCAGATAAGGCTGTAACCATCCCTGTGCATCCAGTGTTCCAGCATTTTCGTAAGCCGTACGCACATAATCGTAATATTCAGCACCAGACATCATCTCCAGATTACCTTTCTGCAGCTGAGATACACCGAACTTAACAGACAAATCAATTTGTGAAGGGCCTGAAGTAGCACGTTTGGTGGTCACCTGAATGACACCGTTAGCACCACGCGAACCATAAAGAGCCGTAGCCGAACCGTCCTTCAAAATAGAAATAGATTCAATATCATTGGGGTTCAAATCGGCAGAAGAAGCTCCTACAACCCCATCAATTACCCACAAAGGCTCTACATTACCACGGATAGACCCAATACCACGCACACGGATGCTCACTCCGTCACCCGGACGACCAGAAGTAGGAACTACTACCGCACCGGCAATTTTACCCTGTAGCATATTAGCTACACTCGGTGTAGTAATGTCTTTCAATTTATCCGCTTTAACAGAAGAAATAGAACCAGTGATAGAGCTTTTGCGCTGCATACCATAACCCACAACTACTACTTCATCGAGTGCTTCCGAATCTTCACTCAATTTAATAGTCTGGTTATGAGCCGTCGCTGTCACTTCAATGGATTTGTAACCCACAAAAGAAATAACCAGTTTGGCACCTACCGTACCTTCAAACTCATAATTTCCATCAAAGTCAGTAATTGTACCGACAGCCGTACCTTTAATCAACACATTCGCTCCGATAATCGGCTCACCTGTCTTTGCATCTAATACAACACCCTTAAGTTTCGTTGTTTGTTGAACAACTGAAGCCATTGATTCCGGTACAGTGGATGTTGCAAATGTTGGAAGAGATGCGCAATATAAAGCACTTGCTAACACCATCAGCCGGCTAACATTGTTTGTTTTTCTCATTTTCATAATATTAAAATTGAGATTAATAGAATAGACTTATATTTAATCCGCGCAAATTTATAGAAAAAAAAATCAAATACTCCCATAATAATTCTAAAACATTTTAATATTTAACTATTCTATTTTGTTTCAAGCATGTATTACAAATGAAATTAGTGAAATAATTTATTATCCATCACTATTTATGCACTCTTCTATCAAGCCTAAAAGCCAATCAACTATAACAGAAATCACTCATATCTTTCCCACCATGCCAATAAACTATCCCACGAAAATTCACAATAAAAGCAGAAAACATTTACCTTTGTCATCAATCATCATTTCTAAACACTTAATTCACAAACTATGAAAATGAAACTAGAATGCCTGGCATTGTTTGCCGCATTATGTCTTCCTCTATGCGCACAACACGTGTATGACATGTCTCATTTCGGTATTCAACCAGGAAAGAAAAGCAACATGTCTGCCCGAATGGAAAAGGTACTTGCAAAAATTAAAAAAGAAGTAAAAGAAGGCGAAGCAGTAACCTTACGCTTTCAAAACGGGACCTATCATTTCTATCCTGAAGGAGCTGCAGAACGCACTTACTACATTTCCAACCACGACCAGAATAATCCTAAAAAAGTAGGTCTGGCACTGGAGGATATGAAATCGCTGACAATAGAAGGAAACGGAGCAGAGTTTATCTTCCATGGACAAATGATTCCGATATCTCTGCTTAGAAGTACGGACTGTACCTTGCAAAATTTCAGCATTGATTTTGCCAATCCACACATAGCTCAAGTGGAAATTATAAAAAATGAAGGAGAAAAAGGAATTACCTTTCAACCTGCTCCATGGGTAGAATACCACCTGACAAAAGACTCTGTTTTCGAAACAAAGGGAGAAGGTTGGAAACTTCGCCCGATGTCGGGTATAGCTTTTGAAAAGGCCAGCCGACATATTGTATACAACACCAGCGACATCAGCTGCCCGACCAAAGGTTGTTCTCTAGTAGGAAAGAATTTGATACATGCCCCTAAATGGAAAGACAAACGACTTCCGGCAGGGACTATTGTCACCATGCGCTCATGGGACCGTCCGACTCCCGGTATCTTCTTGTCACATAATACCCGGACCACAATAAAGAATGTCAAGGTACACTATGCACAAGGCATGGGACTGTTAGCCCAGCTATGTGATGACATCACGATGGATGGTTTTGGTGTATGTTTGAAAGGAGAAAACGACTCCCGCTATTTCACTACTCAGGCCGATGCAACCCATTTTTCTCAGTGCAAAGGAAAAATCACCTCTGTCAACGGATTGTATGAAGGTATGATGGACGATGCCATCAATGTGCACGGAACCTACTTGAAAGTGATCCAACAAATTGACACTCATACTCTCAAAGCCCGCTATATGCATGACCAAGCTTGGGGATTTGACTGGGGATTCCCAGGCGACAGCGTACAGTTCATCCGTTCAAAAACCATGGAACTGTTGGATGGAAAGAATTGTATAGAACGCATTACAGCCTCAGACAAACCGACAGCAGACGGTGCCCGTGAGTTTATCATCCGTTTCACTCAGCCACTTCCTGGAACTTTAGCCGAACAGACTGATTTCGGGATTGAAAACCTGACATGGACACCTGAGGTTTATTTTGCCGGTAATACCATCCGCAACAACCGCGCCAGAGGTTCTCTGTTCAGCACACCTAAAAAAACAATCGTAGAAAACAACCTGTTTGACCATACCTCAGGAACAGCGATTTTGTTGTGTGGTGACTGCAACGGCTGGTATGAAACCGGTGCCTGCCGGGAAGTAATCATCCGTCACAACCGGTTCATCAATGCACTGACCAATATGTTCCAGTTTACCAACGCCGTAATTTCCATTTATCCGGAAATCCCCGATTTGGAGCATCAGGTAAAATATTTCCACGGAGGAAAACCGGGTGCCATCCAGATTACAGACAATGAATTTGACACATTTGATGCACCTATTCTATACGCCAAGTCTGTAGACGGACTAATCTTTAAACAAAACAAGATTACAACAAATAATGCCTACCAACCTTTTCACTGGAACCAAAACCGATTCCTACTGGAAAAAGTAAACCGGGTAGAAATTACCGAATAGCATTTACAAAAAAACGGGGCCTTAAAGCCCCGTTTTTAATTACCATCCAGCATGCTCCTTCTTATTCTCATGCACGACAGTCCCCCTATTCTTTTCACCAGTATAGTTCCATTCTATCTCATCTACGTACTCTTTTCCCTGATAGCTGACTACAGCCTTCAATATATTCTTTCCCTGAACCAGCGTCACTTTATCAAATACATAGTGCACCTCTGTATATCCTTTACGGATACCCTCCAAAGGTTTCCCGTTCAGATATACCACCGGAGTTCCGATATTAGAATACACGGTTACCGAAGTTTCTTTTCTTTCTCTGTCCACATTAAGCCGCTGTGTCAGATAAAGTACAGGTTCCTTACTCCAGTTAGCTTTATACCAATAATAGGAATCCTTCTTAATCTTACGGTCGAAAGTCACCATTCCCTTCAAGTTACGTGCAGGAACTCCTCCACGCTCCCACATAGGCACAGCAAAATCAAACATATTCCACAAGTAAGAAGCAATAATGTAAGGATGTTCAGCAATCACGCTCCACTGATACTCATGTACTTTTGTCTGGAAAGTCTCAGGATAAAAAGGTTTTCCCCAATTCAAGGCATCTCCCAGATATTCAGTCTGATGCTCTAAGTTCGCATCCGCCCCATACTCTGTCAACATCAGTTTCTGCCAGGGGTAATTTTTTTCCAAACCTTCCACCCAAGATTTGATATCCTGTATCTTCCTTTCATACCAACCAAAGTAGCGGTTCATCCCTTGAACGTCTGCATTCTGGTTCACCGGATGCTCTGCATGTCCATACCCGTTTACAGCAGCCGTATAACGGTCTGGATCATCCGTCTTACATACATCATGCAACGAACGGGTCAATGCCGCCGTATAACCATGCGGATGATACACCTCATTATGAATTCCCCAAATATAAATGGAAGGGTGATTAAAATTCTGTCGAACCAATTCTCTCATCTGCTGATGGGCATTATCCCATTCCTGCCCCGTCACCCGATTTACAAAAGGAATCTCAGCCCAGACTATCAACCCCAAACTATCGCATTTGGCATACATATACTCTGCCTGCTGATAATGTGCCAAGCGAATGGTAGTAGCTCCAATATCCATAATCATGGCTAAATCCGCATCATGTTCCTGATTTGTCAACGCACTACCTTTTCCCCACCAATCCTGATGGCGAGTTACTCCATACATGGGATATTTCTCTCCATTCAGGAAGAAACCTTTCCCGGCCACAATTTCATATTTACGGATACCCAACGGCTGTACCACTTCATCAATCACCCGTCCCTCCTGCTTCAGACGGGATACTACCTTATATAAATAAGGATCTTTCCGTCCCTGCCACAAATGCGGACGTTTTAATTGGAAAGAAGCCGTATACGACTGCATTCCTTGCGGAGTCAGTTCCAAACTGCGTACATGCTTCTTCACCAGTTTGCCTTCCGCATCATAGATTGCATTCTCCAGTTCCAGTGTTTCCGGTTGCAAGGAAGCGTTGTCCAGTTTCACCTTCACATTTACTTCCGCTGCACTTTTCGACACATTTTTCTGGATAATATAGACCCCTGGAGAGGCATAATCTTCCACCGCAATATGACAAGGCTCTGTCACTACCAACGACACCGGGCGATAGATACCTCCGTATACTCCAAAAAGGCTATGGTTCACCGGAATGACATCCGGACGAGCTGTATTGTCTGCCTTCACCACAATCTCATTGCTCTCCCCATATTTTACCTGCTCACCAATCTCACAGACAAAAGCGGAATATCCTCCCTTGTGTGTACCCACCAGATAACCGTTGACATACACTTCCGTACAAGTCCCCACACCTTCAAAGCGCAAGAACAAACGTTTCCCCTTCATGGTCTCGGGAATCACATAAGTCTTACGATAATAAGCCGCCCCCTCATAAAAAGAGTTTGTCTTTACCTGCATATCCTCCGCATTCCAGGTATGAGGGATGGTCACCTCTGTCCATTTACTCTCCCACTGGGCAGCTGCCTTCATCACGTCTGTTGCAAACGGCCCTTTTTTAAACAACCAGCCATCATTAAAGCTGATTACCTCTCTTGAAAAAGCGCCTGTCGCACACAGACCAGACAACAGGCACGCTCCTATAATCTTATGTAGTTTCATTTTTCTGACATTTTATACAATTCACATCCGGCCATCAGGAAAGCTCCCACGCCATACACTTCCGTCATGTCGCGAGTCACTTTCCTGGGGTCGGCGCCAATAGGCTGTACATATCCCAACTTCCCATTCTTTTCTACCGCATCAGTCAAAGCTTTCCAGCCCCTTTCCAAAACCGGCAAAAAAGCATCTCTGTCCAGCAAATGCTGGTTTACCCCATAAGCAAGTGCATATACGATGAATCCTGTTGCACTGGTTTCCGGTGAAGGATAAGATGCCGGATCCAACAGACTGGCATGCCAGTAACCGTCAGCACTCTGCAATTCGGCTACTCTCGTAGCCAGTGTCACAAATAATTCCTGATAAAATTTCCGGGAAGGCTCATCTGCAGGCAATGCTTTCAGAATTTCAGCCAGTCCGCCAAGTACCCATCCGTTTCCACGCCCCCAGAATACCTTCTTCCCGTTTGCTTCCTGTTTACCTATATAGCGAGTGTCACGATAAAAGAGATTTTCTTCTTTGTCAAAAAGCAAATCGTAGGTAGCCTTGTATTCCCGGTTCATAAAATCAAGGTACTTTCTGTCTAAAGTCTGCCCGTAAAGCTTGGCATACACAGGAGGCGCCATAAACAGCGCATCACACCATGACCAGCGTGTCAAGGTTTCCATCTTGCCATAATCCAACTGCATGGAAGCCATTGGCATATTCTCTACCACCCAGTTGGCTCGTGCCATTACAGGTGTAATCATCTTCTGTTCCTTATATTTCTGATACAAATCAATAAAAGGCTGCCCCACGGCTATAAAATCGGCATGGTACATCCATTTCCCCATCTGAAAATGATTGCGTCTTCCGATTTTCAGAAGCCAGTCATAATATGCCCGGTTACCATCCTCCTTTTCTGCCAGTTCTGCCCAGTCTATCATACCCATGTATAACGCCGCATTGGTCCAGTCCAGGTCACCATGCTCATGGCGTTTGTCCGGATTAGCAATTTGCCAATCTGCCACACGCTTCATAACTTTCTTTATTTCCGATTTTCTGAAATTCGTCTGTCCCCAGACTGTGAGGGTTGAAAACAACAGACAGGCACACATCCAAAAATGTTTCATAGTTTTTCTTTAAGTCAAAGCAGCCTTTACTTACCGCCGGCTCCTTTTTTTAGGGTTTTTAATTCGGTTTTTAGTCTCTCGTATTTTTTTGATCAATGAGTAAATTCCATCCCATTCTGCTCACCACAAAAATAGCAAGGAAAAGTCTCTCCATCCCTTACTCTCCGTATAGAATCTGCTAACATTTTCTCCGTTTGGACGAATAGTGCACATTCTTCGGACGAATCTAACCTTCATTTTTTTCATCCCATCAAAAGCTTGTCTCTTTTTTCATTGAAAGTCCTTTTTCAACTACTTTTTTCTTACTTTTGCATTTATGTAAAAGTCATTCACAAGATTATGAAGAACATCGTATCAGGAATTATCGGATTGCTATTCATTTTCACATGTCAAGCTCAAAATCTTTACTTCAAACATTTAGGTATTGCAGACGGACTTTCACAAGTTCGCATACAAACCATTTATCAAGACGAAATTGGAGCTGTATGGCTGGGAACCAGTGAGGGATTAAATCGTTACAACGGTACCAGCGTCAGCACCTATGCCATCCCTGAAGATTTCCAAACTTTTTCCACAGATGGAATCGATCAAATATGCGGTAATAAAAAAGGAAAGCTCTATTTGCTGGCACAAGGAAAAGTGTGCAGCTTCGACCTGTATCAAGAGAAATTCACCATCCTGATAGAGAAAGATGTCAGAAGTCTTTTTTGCGAACAAGACACTTTATGGGCCGCTTGCAAAGACGGCATCTATTATTACACCGAACAAGAAAAAAAGCTGGTACGATTCACTCAATTCCCACCCCACCTCTATCAGGCCACTCATCTCTATGTAAAAAATGATACAATCTGGGCCATCAGTCCGGCACGTCTTTCCGCTATTCCTCGGAAAGAACCATCCAGGCAAACGAAGTTGGCAAGTTTCAATAACGATGCCAAATGCTTATTTGTAGACCATTCTAATAATGTCTGGATAGGAAGCTGGAGTGGAGTATACCGCTTCTCTCCTTCACAGAATATCATCACCCACTACACAAATGCCCAGGGTGAACTGTCACATAATCAGATACGCTGTATCAACGAGGACAATTCCGGGAATATCTGGATTGGAACTTTCAGAGGTATTGACTGTTACCATCCCCAAACTAATTCGTGGGGTCATTACACCGAATATGGAGATTCTCCTAATACATTAAGCCATAATTCCATTCTTGCCCTTCATAAAGACAAACAAGGTAATATCTGGGCTGGTACGTATTTCGGAGGAGTCAATATTTTTAATCCGGAAGCCGAAAGAAACTATTTCTATCATGCCAACCCGCTTCGAACAGACTGGCTTAACTTCCCCGTTGTCAGTAAAATGACTGAAGATCTGTCCGGCAATCTATGGATCTGTACCGAAGGAGGTGGACTTAATCAACTAAACCTACAGACTGGCAAGTTTACTCATTACACACACCAGCCCGGGAACCCCCAAAGCATAGGAAGCAACAACCTAAAATCCATTTACTTCGACCCTGAAACAGAGATATTGTATGTAGGAACACATTTTGGAGGACTTTATATCTTTGACACCCGAACTAAAAAAGGACATAGCTTGCGCCACCCAAAAGGCAATCCGTCTTCTCTTCCCCATGACATTGTAAACAGTATCCAACCTTATCGGGAAGGGTTATTGCTGCTCACACAAGGAGGAGTGGTATACATGGATAAAAAAACAGAAACGTTTTCCGAAATCAGTCAAAATCCGGAGGTAAATCAGTTGGTAAAAAAATATTTTACCTACGAAACCATTTTACTCGACAGTCACAACCGCTTATGGCTGGGATTATCGCGGGGAGGAGTCATTTGCATAGACCTCACGACCTCACATATTACAAAATACCTGTCAGCCCCCTTGTCTTTGGGAGGAGTATCGCACATTTTTGAAGACAGATATGGAGAAATTTATGTAGGTACTACTGGAGCAGGTATGTTCCATTATCAGAGAAAAGAAGATTCATTCAAACAATATAGTACACAGAATCTGTCACTTCCAAGCAATTTCTGTTATTATATAGGAGATTCTAAAGAAAAGAACTGTCTGTATCTGATTCATGGGAATGGCATTTCCTTATTTAACACGCAAACTGAAACTATAGAAAATACCTACAGGCTTTTCAATCAAAGCTATAGTCTGGGATCTTGCCTGTTTAGAGACAAAAAAGGCTATTTATATATAGGAGGAACCAACGGTATGGCCGTTCTTGAAAAAGAAACTACCGAAACCCTGCCTCCGCATCCACATTTTGACCAGCTTTCTATCTTTAATAAGACCATACAGCCTGGAGATGAAACCGGCATACTATCTTCTATACTAGACAAGACTCAAGAGATTCATTTAAAGCACAATCAAAATAATCTTACAATTGAAATAGCCACATTCAGCTACATAGACGATGTGCATTCCAGTTTTGAATACACCTTGGAAGGATTCGACCAAAGCTGGAACCGCATGCTAGGCAAACATATCACCTACACCAACCTTTCACCGGGCAACTATACCTTAAAGGTTCGTCCGATTATTTCCGGAAAAGGCAAAGTAGAAGAGACCTGTCTGAGTATTCATGTAGCACCTCCATTCTATGCCAGCGTCTGGGCTTATCTATTATATACATGTATTACAGGAGGTATAATATTTATCATCCTCTCCTTTGTCATCCGGCAAACCAGACTGCGTGCTTCGCTAGCCTCAGCACAAAAGGAGAAAGAACATATTGAGGCCATCAATCAAATGAAAATCGACTTCTTCACCAATGTGTCTCATGAGTTCAGAACTCCGCTGACTTTAATCTTAGGGCAACTGGAAACCTTGATACAAACGGACAACTTACAGAATGCCATCCATAACCGGCTGGTGCGCATCTATAAGAATGCGTGGGATATGCGAAGACTGATATCCGAACTCTTAGACTTCCGCAAACAGGAACAAGGATGCGTCACACTACGAGTGGAAGAACAGGAACTGGTGGAATTTATCAAGCAGACTTGTCTGCCATTTATAGAATATGCACACCAAAAAGAGATAAACTTCAAGATAGATGCACTGACAGAGCATGTACCGATATGGATTGATCCGTTACAAATGCAGAAGGTAATCTCTAATCTTCTATTAAATGCCTTAAAATATACTCCATCTAAAGGAAACGTCACCGTAAACATCCGGAAAATCAAGAACCAGGCTGTCATTACCGTGGCCGACACAGGGTGTGGAATGGCAGAAAAAGACCTTACACAAATATTTGAGCTGTTCTATCAGGCTAAAAATAATTCAGGCAACGTACCTACAGGTACGGGGCTCGGATTGTCTATCGCCAAAAATATCATAGAACTACACCACGGAACGATTCAGGTAGCCAGCAAACCCGGAGAAGGAAGCCAGTTTACCATCAGTCTGCCACTTGGTCAGTCGCATTTCACTTCTGACGAACTGGTTCAAGCTACCGAAGAATCCGTCATTCTTCCACAGGAAGCCGAACAGTCTCCAGTCCCGGCCTATGCAGAAGAAGCCGATGAAAAAGAAACGGAACCTTCAGAAGAACATAGCGAAAAAGAGAAACCCGTGCTTCTACTAGTCGAAGACAATGAAGAATTATGCGCCATCTTAAAAGAAACTTTGGAAGCGACCTATGAGGTACATGTAACCCATAACGGGAAGGATGGTTGGGAGAAAGCTCAGGAAATTCAGCCTGAACTGATCATTACAGACCTGGTTATTCCAGAAATGTCTGGAAAAGAATTGTGCTATAAAATAAAAAATAACATTGAACTGGCCCAGGTATCCGTCATTCTCATCACAGCTCAGATGTCTACTGAACAGATAATAGAAGCGTTCCGTTTCGGAGCTGATGACTACATCATCAAGCCGTTCGACATCCGGATGCTACTGGCACGTTGCCGCAATTTATTGAAAAACAAAAGTCGTTTGAAGGCTTATTACACCAATAAAGCAATCCCCGAAACAAGTGCCGAAGATGCCATCAGTGAAAGTGACAGAAAGTTATTGCAAAAATGCATTGACATTATACGCGAGAACTTTACGAATCCTGATTTTGATGTAGCCAGTCTGGCCAATGCACTTTGTATGGGACGCAGCAAGCTATACACCAAATTCAAGCAGCTGGTCGGCCTTCCGCCCAACGAGTTTATCCTGAAAATCAAACTGGAAGAAGCCATGTCCCTTCTAAAAGAGCATCCGGAATTAAACATTTCGGAGATTTCCATACAGGTAGGGTTCTCCTCTCCACGCTACTTCAGCAAATTATTCAAAAACTTCTTCGGAATTACTCCGCAAAGCGTGCGAGGAAAAGGAGAAAAGACGAGCTCCATTTAAATCATCTTTCATCACATAGTTCGTAAAAGTCCTTGGAAAAGAATATACTTCTCCAAGGACTTTTCTATGTTTTCTTTACCAGAAACATACGGTTTCACACAGAGAAACCTACGGCTCAGCAAAGCGAAACATTTGTTTCCAACCACAAGAACATAATACATGAAACGTAGTTTTCTCAATAAAGTGAGGTATATTCGGAATTTTTATCTGGAATAACTCTCCATCTTTCCTCCCTATCCATCCGATTCACTCCTTTTTCTACACAAAACAGATCGATTTTTACTTCTAAAATCATTCAATTCACCCTTTTATTATACACTAAACGTCCAAATTAAGGTATAATATCGTCCGCAGATATTAAAACAGAATCATCTCAGAAATTTAAAGAAAGTAAACAAAACCAAAGATTCTACATTTGCGACATCCTAATGGTCAAGGTCCTAACAAGGTCTGCCATACCTAGAGATTTGTTTACTTTTTATTAATACTAAAATTTCTGTTATGAAAAACGAAAACCTTCACACGCAGAAAAGGAGACTGATACAACCGGTTTTCTTTTTATTAACTGCAATGCTCCTTTCTCTTTTCGGATGTACAGATGATTCCGAAGAATTACAGAGAACAGACTGGGTACGCGTATTGCCCCTGCAAATTGAATTTCCTTCCAGCGGAGGTGAACAGGAAGTTACGCTTATCTTTTCAGAAGACATCGATCCTAGTTTATTGCAATGTGCCGTACCCGAAAGTGGTAAATGGTGTTCATTTGAACTAAAAGATAAAGTATTAAAAGTAACTGCCACACCTACAGCCTATCTGACCCCTAGAAGCACTGTACTGTCACTCACTTACAAAACCTTGCGTCGTGATATCACGGTAAGCCAGGCGGCATCTACCGGTTCGGACGACATCAAGATTGAAGTAGCTAGTGCCACTGCCACTACAGAAGAAACAGAACAAGAGGACCGTGGCATTGAAAAATCTTTCGATGGCGATTATTTAAGCTATTTCAATTCTAAATTCGGTGCTTTCTCTGATTGGCCATTTATCATTGATTATACATTCAAATCTCCTGCTCAGCTGGATTATATTGTCTACACCCCTAGAACAGACAACGGTACACGCTATGGAGCTTTCAACGAGTTCAATGTCTATGTCATGACCAATGGAAGCTCTGAATGGACAAAAGTAGCAGAATGTGCCCGTGGAGACAAGAACTATACTCCGACCACCATCCAACTTGAGCAAAGTTATACAGACGTCAAGCAGGTACGTTTTGAAATCCAGTCTGCCCACAACAACCGAATCAGCTGTGCTGAAATGGATTTCTACCAGACCAATCAAAACAAATTTGATTATACGACTGTATTTACTGACGAAACTTGTTCTGCCTTACGAGAAGGAATCACAGAAAAAGAGATTACTAAAATGCCGGGAGAAACTTATCAGAAGCTGGCTTTGGCGCTGTTAAAAGGAACTTACGACAAGGCTTACCGCATTGCTGACTACAGACCTTATCAGACTCCATCCATCATGGCTTCCACATTGAAGACTTCCGAATATGGATTAAGAGACAATCCTACCGGAATCTATGTAGAACAAGGTGAAGAAGTGCTGGTTCTTGTGGGAGATACTCACGGACAGAATGTGTCAATGATTGTACAGGATTTAGTAAATGGCGGCTATAACGGAGCTAGAACATACGCTCTGAAAGAAGGCGAAAACAAAGTCAAAGTAGAAACGGGAGGATTGGTGTACATTCAAAACCTCACACAAGACTACATTCCTCTGGAACTAAGCGAAGCAGACAAAGAAGCAGCCGAAGCAAAAACCGTAACAGTCCACTTCCCGTTTGGAAAAGTAAATGGATACTATGATGTACGTAATCACACAACCCAGGAAGAATGGGAAGAGATGCTTCGCAACACCCGCTGGCAAGATATCGATGTGGTTGGAAAATACGTCGTCATCACATGGGCCGTACAAGATTATATGAGTTACCAGACTCCTATCAAAGAAATGGTAGACCTTTTCGACACGGTAGTAGAAAGAGAATGGGCACTGATGGGGCTGTTCAAATACCATAACAACCCTGACAAATGCCTGTTTGCCAACCGAATGTATCTCCATATCGAACATCAGAGCAAGAATCCTTACTCTTCTACTAACCACACTGCATATGTGCCCAGCTATGCTGAAGTGTTCTGCAGCCCTGAAAGAATGAAAGCACGCTCATGGGTACTCGGACATGAAATCGGTCATAGCAACCAGACTCGTCCGGGACTCAAATGGACTGGTACGACAGAAGTTACCAACAACATTATGTCAATGGATGTATCTGTATACCTGAGTGGAGAATCTAAGTTAAACAGCGTGCAGCCTTCTACAGGAAAAACTTACTACCAGGAAGCGATTGACTATATCGTTACAGGAAATAACCCGCACTGCATGTGGAACTGGAAAGCCGACGGCATTACCGAAGAGCACATGTACACTTGCAAGCTGGTTCCCTTCTGGCAATTGAAGTTGTTTATGGATGCTAACGGCTATACAGATTTCTACCCTGATTTATATGAACACTTCCGCATAACTCCAGACTTGGATACTACAGCCAAGACACAAGGCATTTTGCAGCTGGATTTTGTACGCCAGGCATGTAAATATTCCAAGATAAATCTCCTTCAATTCTTCGAAGACTGGGGCTTCCTGACTCCGGTCGATACAGAAATCAACGATTACGGAACCAAACCCTTTATCGTATATCAGGAAGATATTGATGCATTGAAGGCAGAAATCAATGCTTTAGGTTATCCGGCAGCACCCGCTGAGTTATACAACATCACTGAGAGCAACTGGGAAGATGCAAAATGGAAAATGAATCGATAGTCTAACCAACCTAAAAACAGTAAACCATGAAATTATTAAAACCTATCATACTATATAGCAGTATATTTATCTGTGCTGCCCTGGCTGCCACAAGTTGCAGTGAAGAAAATGTAGACAACAGCATAAAAGTGACTTCCATGTCTTTCACCGAGACTGGAGAAACCAGCCATGTATCCCTTTACCCAGGGGATACGTGGACCGCTAAAATCACTCTGTTTCCGGAAGACGCTACCGATAAAGATGAATATGCTTACCGATATACCAGTAGTAATGAATCTGTGTTTACCGTAAATGAGGCAGGCGAAGTGACAGCCGTAGGCGAAGGAGAAGCAACCCTCACCGCATGGTCTACCAACAACACTGATATGTGGGCATCTTGCATCATCGAAGTAAACAAACAAATCTATTCTGTCAGTTCAATTGAAATATCAGAAGCCTACCAGGCATTAACACTTGCATCGGGTGTGGAAATCGATTTAGGAAAAGAAGTTTCTGTCTTCCCGGAAAATGCATGGAACACAGATGTCACTTTTTCATCTTCAGACCCACAAGTGGTATACGTAGACAACTACGGAAAAATCACTACAAAAGCAAAAGGAAATGCCACCATCACCGTATCATCGACAGACGGCAGCAACGTAACCACCACCGCAGAAATTCATGTGCGTGACATTGCTGGTTATACTGATATAGACCGCAACAACTGGACAATCAGTACATCACATCCGACTCCAACCGATGGTGTCGTAGGAGGAAGTGCAGAATCACTAATAGACGGGGATGAAAACTCCTGTATCTTACTGGTAAAACCAGGTAAATCATTAAGCGGAATTACTGTAGGAAAAGACGAAGAAGTTTATTTCATCATTGACATGAAAGAGCCTAAAGAATTCGACTTTTTCCGCTTACGCCACAGAACATACAAAAATACCACAGATTGGATCCGTATGAACAAAGTTTCAGTCTATGGTAGTAATGATGGTATAAACTTTACGTCTATTTCAAGCGGGATAAACATTCCTACTTCTGCTGACATAGCAGATGTAAGTATCCCATTGCCTATGAAACAAACCTACCAATATTTCAAACTGACATGTGACGGATGGCACTCAAGCGGAAATACGGTGCAGGTGTCTGAATTCAATCTCGGCACACTTCAGTTTGCAGAAAATTAATGAATATACTCAGTTAAGAACAACTTACTTAAATATCTTTTTATGAATATAAATAAAGCATTTTTGGCAACTACATTGCTATTATCACTCTGTGGTAATTCAGTTGTTGCACAAAGTTCACAAACCTCACAATCCAGTGTAGCCACTGCTGTTAAAGGTAAACCTATTAAAGTAACCGGTACTGTGCTGGATGCAGCCGGCGAACCGATTATCGGTGCAAACGTAGTAGTAGAAGGTACAACCATCGGTGTGATTACCGACATGGATGGAAAATATGAACTGGAAGCTCCTAAAGGATCTAACTTGGTTATATCTTATATCGGATTCTCGTCTAAAACTGTAAAGGCAACTACACAGCCTGCTACCATCAAACTGGCAGAAGATACTCAGTTGTTGAGTGAAGTTGTAGTTGTGGGTTATGGTACAATGAAAAAAACCGACCTTACAGGTGCCGTAGCCTCTCTGAAAGCATCCGATATGGAAAAAGAACAGCGTCAGACTCTGCAAGATATGCTTCGTGCAGGTACTGCCGGACTTTCCATCGGAATGGAAACAGACGCCAAAGGAAATACCAGCATGATGATTCGTGGAAAAAGTACCATGGCTGCAAGCACTGACCCTCTGATTGTATTGGACGGAGTAATCTATCCGGGTGAAATGACCGACATCAACCCTAACGACGTAGAACGTATCGATGTGTTGAAAGACGCCAGCTCGGCTGCCGTATATGGTGCGCAAGCTGCCAACGGTGTCATTCTGGTCACAACAAAGAAGGGAAACAGTAACGGGAAACCGACCATCAACTTCAACGCCACGGTAGGTGCGTCTTTTGTAAACCAGTTGCCTGAAGTTTATCAGGGCATGGATTACATTAATTTCCGTAGAGATGTAGAAAAAAGTATCCACCGCGATGATACCAGCAACAAATACGATAACCCGTCAAATTTAACCAACACCGAACTGGCTCAGTGGATGGGAACGGATACCGGAGACCCGATGGCTGTCTGGATGCGTCGTCTGGAGTACAACCAGATAGAAATTGACAATTTCCTGGCCGGAAATGAAGTAGACTGGAGAGACTGGATTTATCAGGATGCCGCTTTACGACAAGACTATACCGTCAGCATCTCCGGGAAAAAAGACGACATGTCATACTATTCTTCTCTGAATTACCTGAAGAACGAAAGTAACATAATTGGAGGAGGATATAGCGCCATCCGTGCCCGAGTAAACCTGGAAAACAAAGTTGCCGGTTTCTTGTCTTACGGTATCAACACACAGTTCACAGCTCGTGACGAAGGTTACATTGGCCGCGACAATTCTTATACCACCCTGTCACCATTTGGAAGCGTATACGAGGAAGACGGAACTACACCTAAATATTTCCCTAATGACAACAACAATGCTACGAACCCGTTGATTTCTCAAACTTATACGGACAAGATGAAGAAAATCTACAACATGAATGCTTCCATCTTCCTGAAAGCAGAATTGCCATTCGGATTTTCTTTACAAACTACTTATTCTCCCCGCTTTGAATGGATCAATGATTACAGCCAGCGTTCGGCAGATCATCCCGCCTATAAGACAGAAGGTGGATATGCCAAACGTAACGATTCTACACTATTCTATTGGCAGTGGGATAATATGCTGAAATGGAACAAGACATTCGGCAAACATGCGTTCGACTTCACAGGACTGTTGAACTGGGAACAGCGTAAATACTGGTCTAGCACTGGAGAAAACTCAGCTTTCCAGCCAAGCGACTTATTAGGATTCCATGGTATGGGCTTCGGTACCTCACCTGTTTTAGGTGCAAATGACACTTACCGCACAGGTTCTGCCCTGATGGCACGTCTGCATTATGCATACGACAACCGTTATATGATTACCGCCACAGTGCGCCGGGATGGATATTCTGCTTTCGGACAAGAAAATCCTTATGCAGTGTTCCCTTCTGTAGCATTGGGATGGGTGTTCAGTGAAGAAAAATTCATGAAGAATATCAGCTGGCTGGAATACGGTAAACTCCGTTTGTCATGGGGACAGAACGGTAACCGCTCTATCGGAGAATATGCCGCATTGATGAGACTGGAGCCGAGAAAATACTTCTATTATGACCCGTTAACAGGTGAAATCATCCAGGCTAATTCATTCTATAGTTACAACATGGCCAACTCAAGTTTGAAATGGGAAAACACAGAATCATGGAACATCGGTGTTGACTTCACTTTACTGAATGGACGTTTGGGTGGAAGCATCGACGTGTACACTAAAAAGACAAACAACTTGCTTAACGACCGTAAGCTTCCCGACTTGATTGGTTACGCTTCAGTGACTTCCAACATCGGTGAGGTAAATAATAAAGGTGTAGAGATTTCTCTTCGTTCTACCAATATTCAAAGAGAAAACTTTGAATGGTCTACTACCTTCAATCTGGCCTACAACAAAAATACCATCAAACACTTATACGGACTTATGGAGAATGTATTAGATGAAGAAGGTAATATCATCGGTCAGAAAGAAGCAGATGATATTTCCAAAGGATATTTCATCGGACATGCACTGGATGAAAAATGGGGATATAAGTTCCTGGGAGTATGGCAGGAAAACGAAGCTGAAGAAGCAGCCAAATACAATCAGGTACCTGGTGACCCAAAACTGTTGGATGTAGACCAGAATTATAAATACAATAATGATGACAAGGTTTTCTTAGGTAATACGACTCCAAAGGTACGCTGGAACATGCGCAACGAGTTTACTTTATTCAAGAACTGGAATTTCTCTTTCAGTATGTATTCTTATTTGGGACACATCAAAACGATGGATCGTTTCACCAACAGCAATGCGCTGCTGAATGTAACCAACTCCATTGTACGTGAATACTGGACTCCGGAAAACCCCATCAACGAATATCCTCGCTTGAAAGCTCAGGCACCTGTTTCATACAGCATCTATAAGAATGCCTCATTCTTACGATTCGACAACATATCATTGGGGTATTCATTCCCGAAAGCCATGATTCAAAGATTAAAGATACAAGCTTTAAGCCTGAATCTGACGCTGAAGAATGTAGGAGTTATCTCTGGATGGCCGGCTTATGACCCGGAAAACAGCGATGCAAATACTCCGAGAACCTTATTATTTGGATTGAACATGACACTTTAAAAACAGTTGAACCGTTATGAAAACAAAAAATATAAAATTATTCATGGCTGGAGCAGCCAGCATACTATTCACAGGATGTAGCGACTGGCTGGATCCGAAACCATTGTCTTTCTTCACTCCGGAGAATACCTACAACAGCTACAATGGACTGAAAACAGGTACAGACATGCTGAACCGTGACGTACGCTATTTCGATTACTACCCAACTTCATTCTCGGCAGACCCCTGTATCCTGAGTGAATACTTCTTCTCTGAAATGGCTGTAAACGGACGTACAGATGCAGGAAACACACCTGTCGACCTGACTGCTCTGATTACTCCCAGTGCGAACTTAAAAGGTAATAACAGCCAGATTAACAACTACTGGACTTACCTGTATAAGGGTATCAAAGATGCCAATACATTGCTTACACACTCTGAAACCGCAGAATTTGAGAATGAAGACCAACGTAAGGAAATTGAAGCACTGGCTCATTTCCACCGTGCATTCCGCTATTACCGCCTGGTACATCAGTATGGTGATGTTCCTTTTATCGTAGAAGAAGTAACCGGTCCACGCTATGACTTCTATTCTACCAAACGAGAAGCCATCCTGCGCTGGTTAAAGAATGACCTGGAAACCACTGCACCCTATCTTTCGAATGATGTAAACATCGGTCAGGTTACTCAAGCTGCTGCCTATCATTTGCTTGCCAAAATAGATCTGGCTCTTGGAGAATTCGATGCAGCTATTGAGGCTTGTAACAAAGTTATCGGTGACGGAGTACATCATTTGATGACAGAACGCTTCGGAGTAGACAAAAATGACCCGACAAAAAATGTGGTATGGGACTTGCATCAATCTGAAAACAAGCATTTACCAGAAAACAAAGAAGTACTCTATCTTGTATTAGACAACTATGATGAAACGGATGCACGTTCAGCTACTGGACTGGAAATCAAACGACAAATCCTACCTATGTACTCCGCTACTACAAGCAACATCAAAACACCCAATGGTAAAAAGGCTTTTGTTGACAATGATGAGAAGAAAAATCCATACCTGTTAGAATATGGCCGAGGTATCTGTACGCTTAGACAGACGTGGTATGCTACTCACATGATCTGGACATTGGATAATACAGACTTACGTCATGCTCCCGGAAACTGGATGCGAATGGAAGATTTGACTTATAACAATCCGGCACTGGCAACAGAAGACCCTGAATGGTATGGAAAACCTCTTCAGAAATATGACAGCAAAGGCAACCTGCTTCTGAATGATACTATCCGCTCTTGGTGCGAATGGCCACACTACAAAACAAACGTAGCAGACCAGAAAGCAAACAACTGGCGTGGAGGATGGGCAGACTGGTACATTTTCCGCCTGGCTGAAACCTATTTGTTGAGAGCTGAAGCTTATATTTGGAAAGGAGAAACTGGAGCTGCCGCTGCAGACATCAACGAAGTACGCCGTCGCGCACAAGCACGTGAAATCAGCGCCAGTGAAGCCACCATCTCGATGATATTGGATGAACGCGCCAGAGAGTTGTTCTACGAAGAACCACGTAAGTGTGAGTTAACACGTATCGCTTACATCTACGCACAGACCGGAAAAGCTGACGATAAAGGAAGAACTTATTCAATGGATAAATTCTCTCAAGATAACTTCTTCTATAATCGCATCATGGACGTAACAGACTTCTACAACAAGGGAGTTAAAAACGCATACGGCTTGACTTATACCATACAGCCTTACCATGTATTGTGGCCAATAGCAGAAACTGCTACATCTGTAAATGTACAAGGTCACATCAACCAGAATTATGGTTATGATGGCTACGAAGACAACGTAGCTCCGCTGGACGGTCCGAACGAATAAACGTACAATAAGTATCAGAGAAAAGGAAAATACTTAGTCAATATATCTTTATAGAGCTGTACTTAACAGAGAATATCTTTGAGGTACAGCTCTATTTTATTTATCTTTACATCATAAAACTACAATTCTATACAGACTATGAAAAAACTTTCATTGCTTTTTTGGCTTATACTGTCAGGATTGTGCCATCTTAACTTACTTCAAGCCCAACACATCTCGCAAAAAGATGAATTTGAAGCATTGATGCAAAAAATACGGCAGGATTTCGCACAAAATCCGGACATTACACAAGGACTGGAAAAGTATAACGCTCAAGACGGCTCCTTCACCGATGTAGATTATGCCAGCATCCAGCGTACCAACTGGCCTCCACTGGTACATATCAACCGCATTTCGGACTTCGTTTTTGCCTATACTAATCCCGAGAACAGATATTATCAGAATGAGGATTTGTATAATAAGATAGAAAAAGGACTTGAGTACTGGCATGAACGAAATCCATGGTGCCATAACTGGTGGTATAACCAGATTGCAGAACCGCAGGCTTTAGGCGTGTTACTCATCCAGATGCGTACCGGCAAAAAACAACTTCCTCATGAATTGGAAAATAAACTATTGGAACGTATAAAAAAAGATGGAGGGAATCCGGCCAAATGGACGGGAGCCAACCGCACAGACATTGCCCTCCACTGGATTTATCGCGCATGCCTTTCTAAAGATGCCGAAACGCTAGAGTTTGCACTGGAAAATGTCTATAACCCGGTAGTCTACACTACAAAAGAGGGATTTCAGCATGACAACAGCAACTTTCAGCACGGACAACAATTGTATATCGGAGGATATGGAGATGAAATACTGAAGGGAGTCACTCAGGTTGCAATGTACACACGAGGCACACGCTTTGCCATGCCTCAGGAGAAACTGAAACTTATCAGCAAATTCATGCGAGAAACCTATTATCCGACCATACGAGGAAAATACATGCTGTTTGATGTCATGGGACGCAGTGTGAGCCGACCGGGTGTTCCCGACAAATCGCATACAGCGTTATTTGCACAACGTATGGAAATTCTGGATACAGCTCATGCACAGGAATTCAGAGAAATCATTTCACGCTTGAAAGAGGAAAAACCGGCTGATTATGCCATCAAGCCTCAACATACACATTATTTCCGCGGAGATTATTCACTACATGTGTGTCCTGAATACACCTTCGATGTGCGACTGGTTTCCAATCGTACAGCCCGTTGTGAATATGGCAATGGGGAAAACCTGAAAACTTACTTCATGTCCGACGGATGTACCAATATCGTACGCAGAGGAAATGAATATGAGGGTATTTTCCCATCGTGGAACTGGAGCCGTATTCCAGGTACTACGGCCCCGCAACTGAAAGAAATTCCACTTGCAGCCAACGACTGGCAAACACCGGGAACTTCCGATTTCGCCGGAGGAGTGTCCGACAGTTTGTACGGAGTTACAACCTATCGTTACATGGATAATTATAAGGACATACAGACCGGAGCACACAAAGCCTGGTTTTTCTTTGATGAAGAAATCGTATGCTTGGGAGCAAATATTTCTTCTACAGCTTCTGAAAAAGTATATACCACAGTCAACCAATGCCTTGCATCTTCTGAACTGGCATCTATTTCCCTTTCCGGGAAGCTGCAACCCATAGAACAAGGAGAAAAACATTATAAGAATCCTGAATGGATATGGCATGATGGCATAGGTTATCTGTTCCCGAAAGGAGGAAACATTGTGGCCGGTCAGCAAATACAGAGTGGAAGTTGGTACGATATCAACCACAGTATCAACCGGAAAGAAGAAATACAAAACGATGTTTTCACCGTATGTATAGACCATGGTCCGCAACCTAAATCCGGGAACTATGCATATATAGTACTACCTGATAAAAAGACTCCAGAAGCAGTAAAAAAAATACAGTCGTAACAATCTTGTAGAAATCCTTCAAAATGATGCTGATATACAGGCTGTCAGACACAAAGGGCTTCATATCTGGCAAATAGTGTTCTATCGTGCCGGTCGTTTTCAGCACAAAGAGATGACCATTGAAGTAGACAAACCTTGCGCGTTGATGATTAAGCAAACCCAAGGACACGCTCCTGTTCTGCACATAGCCGATCCAGGACAAACAGGGCAAGCAATTAATGTCATCATACAGCCCCGGAAGAAAAAAGCATATACCATTCGCATACAGCCCGCAGAGAATCCGATTTATGCAGGAGCGACTCAATCATTCATTCTACAATAAGCCATGAAAACAAACCGAATTTTCTCTTCCGCAATCGTACTGGGCACAGGAGCATGCAGTCTTCCTCATGCCCTTATGGCCCAGCAACAGCCTCACATCATCCTGATAGTATCGGACCAACATCGAGGTGACGCCCTGAACTGCATGGGTAATCCCTCCGTCATCACCCCGAATCTGGATGCACTGGCGCAAGATGGTACCTTGTTTACTAACGGCTACTCCTCTGCTCCCAGCAGTACACCGGCCCGTTCCGGTCTGCTCACAGGCCTGTCTCCCTGGCATCATGGCATGCTGGGATATGGAAGAGTAGGCAGCCAGTACCGTTATGAAATGCCCCAAATGTTACGCGACTTGAATTATTTTACTTTCGGCATCGGAAAGATGCACTGGTTCCCGCAAAAAGCATTACATGGATTCCATGGTACACTCGTCGATGAAAGCGGCCGCGTAGAAACAAAAGACTTTATCAGCGATTACCGCCTGTGGTTTCAGATGCAGGCTCCGGGACTTAACCCAGACAGTACAGGTATCGGATGGAATGACCATGGTGCAGCAGAATATAAACTGCCCGAAAAACTTCATCCTACCGCATGGACCGGAGAGATGGCCTGTGAAATGATTCATAACCATAAGAAGGGCAACAGACAGCCTCTTTTCCTGAAGGTTTCTTTTGCCCGCCCGCATAGTCCGTATGATCCGCCCCAGCGTCTGTCTGATTTATACAAAGGACGTGACGTACCGGCTCCATTCATTGGAGAGTGGTGCAAAGAGAAAGACTATGCCCGTCTGACAAAAGTAGAAGATACCCCCAAGGATGCTGCCTTCGGAAACTTTGGTGAAGAATATGCAAAGAACTCACGCCGTCACTATTACGCCAATGTGACTTTCATTGATGAAGAAATCGGGAAAGTAATCGAAACCTTGAAAGAAGAAGGTATGTATGACAATGCACTCATCTGTTACGTATCAAATCATGGCGATATGCTGGGCGACCATTTCCACTGGCGCAAGACTTATCCTTATGAAGGTTCCGTACACATCCCCTATATTGTGAAATGGCCCGCTGGATATCAGTTTGATAAAGGAGGAAAAATAGATGCACCGGTTGAACTTCGCGATTTACTTCCCACTTTTCTGGAAGCTGCCGGTGGTACAGTTCCTAATGACATGGACGGACAATCTCTGTTCCGTCTGATGAAAGGGGAAACATGGCGTACATACATCGACCTGGAACATGTCACTTGCTATAGTCCGGATAATTACTGGTGTGCCCTGACTGACGGTAAAATAAAATATGTATGGCGTTTCCATACCGGAGAAGAAGAACTGTTTGACCTGATAAATGACCCTCATGAATTGAAGAATGTGGTACATGAAAAGAAATATCGCAAAAAATTACAGGAACTTCGCCAGGCAATAATCAGTCATTTGTCTGAACGCGGAGAAGAGTTCGTGAAGGATGGAAAACTTCAAATACTGAAACGTACCGTACTATACAGTCCTTTATTCCCGGACAAGAATCCGGTAGATACGGGAATCTGATACAAAAAAATAGCGAGGCTGCATATGCGTAAGCCTCGCTATTTTTTATCTATCTCTTATTTTCAAGCTTTCTTTTCCTTCACATCCCGATGAGCCTCTACCACATTCACCGCATAATCGCCTAATTTTTCACACTCGGCAATGATATCCATGTAGTGTACACCCATCTGATAATCATATTTCTTTTCGTTGACGTCAATCACATTCTGAATCTTCAACTGGTTACGATAGTTGTTGATTTCCGTTTCAATGTTAAACGACTTGTTGACATCCACCTGCTGATGCACATCTTTCACCAGGGCAATCATCTGTGTCAGGGCATCGTCGGTCAACTGGAACATCTGTGTAATATGTTCATATTGTGCACTCGTGAAGTCCTCATTTCCGCGACGCTTCCGGTTGATGGTACGAGCCAGATTATAGCAACTGTCACCAATGCTTTCTATCTCTGTGACTTCGCGGAGCATACCTCGAATCTGTACCTTACTTTCAGAACTTAATCTGCCTTCCGATACCAATGTCAGGTAGTTGGCAATCTCCACTTCCATGTTGTCGCTGATATTCTCGTACTTCTCAATCCGGCTGAACAATTTGTTGAAATCATTTTCATTCTCCGTATGCAAAAGGTCACGTACCATGCGGAACATACGCTGTATACGTTCTGCAAACAGATTGATTTCTTTCCGTGCCTGAAGGATAGACAATTCGGCCGTAGAAAGCATACCGCCCGTAATAAACTGCAAACGGTATTCTTCTTCCTGCTCCTTCTGAGGAATAATCTTGCAAACCGTTTTCTCGATAAAATGTACAAACCATATCAGAATCAGTACATTACACACATTGAAGCAAGTATGAAAAGCTGACAATTTGAAAGATACAGCTACTCCGTCTGCCTCGCTCACGTTCATAAAGTCAGAAATAATCCAGTCTACCATCGACAGGAAAGGCTTAAATAAAATCAGTACCCAAAGCACACCGAAAACATTAAACATAAGATGAGCTAAAGCTGCACGGCGTGCCTGCGTATTAGCAGTCAACGCAGCCAGATTAGCCGTAATGGTAGTTCCGATATTCTCACCTAATACCAAAGCAGCTCCCAGTTCAAAACTAATCCATCCATTGGCACACATAATCAATGTAATAGCCATAGTAGCTGCCGAGGCCTGCACAATCATGGTCAGCACAGTACCAATCAGCACAAAAAGCAGAACAGAGAAAAAGCCCATGTCCGTATAATTCTGAACAAAGGCCAGCATATCAGGGTTTTGACTCAAGTCAGGTGCATTGCTTTTCAATAGATTTAATCCCATGAACAGAAAAGCAAATCCGAAAATGAACTCACCGACAGATTTACGTGTACTTTTTTGAGAGAAAAGCAGTGGAATACCAATCGCCAGAAGCGGCAGAGAAAATGCAGATATATCTACTTTAAAACCGAGAGCTGAAATAATCCACGCCGTCACCGTGGTTCCGATATTCGCTCCCATAATCACCCCGATAGACTGAGAAAGTGTCAGCAAGCCGGCGTTTACAAAGCTGACCACCATTACGGTTGTAGCCGAAGAGGACTGAATCAGAGCGGTAATCAACATACCTGTCAGCACTCCCGTCACACGGTTTGTGGTCATTGCGGTTAAAATACTACGAAGGCGGTCGCCCGCAAACTTCTGAAGTCCCTCACTCATGATTTTCATTCCATAAAGGAACAGCGCCAGTGATCCAAGAAGCGCTAAAAAATCATAAAAAGAATATTCCATTTGTAATTAGTTAAGTTGGAAAGAGGCTTTTAATTGTTTAATGAGTAAATTAACTGCCTATTCACAAGGTTAGTAACACATATTACATTTATGCTACAAATATATTGCAAAAATAATAATTCGACAAGAGAATTCCCGGAGGGAAGCTCACTTTTGGATATTTATAACGGTTTTAATCTGGCCATGCCCTACGGTCCGGTCAGTGCCAAAGTCAACAATAAGGTAGAGAGTCTCGACTTCCGGGTGTACTACAATAAAGATATTGAATTTCTTGACATTGCCAATTCTTCCGGCATGCGAACTTATGTCCGTTCGCTCTTTTTCATCCTGGTCAAAGCGGTAGAAGAACTCTATCCGCAAGGTAGTATTTCGCTGGAACATCCCATCTCAAAGGGATATTTCTGCAAACTGCATATTGACCGTACCATCGGACTGGATGATGTGCAGCGCATCAAACAGAAAATGCAGGAAATCATTGCAGCTGATATTCCCTACACACGCACTGAAAGTCACACGGAGGAAGTGGTTCGTCTGTTCGAAAAACGAGGGATGATGGATAAGGCACGACTGTTGGACACTTACGGTCAGCTTTATTCTTACTACTATCAATTGGGCGACACGGTGGACTGTTATTATAGCAGCCTGGTACCCAGTACAGGCTACATCCGCCTGTTCGACATTGTGAAATACTACGACGGACTATTGCTGCGTATCCCCAGCCGGGAAAACCCGACCAAACTGGAAGAGGTGGTGAAGCAGGAAAAAATGCTGGAAGTGTTTCAGGAATATCACCGCTGGAACCAGATTCTAGGCATCAGTACGGTGGGCGATTTGAATGTGGCCTGCAACCACGGACATGCCACCGACCTGATTAACGTCTCGGAAGCCTTGCAGGAAAAGAAAATTGCCCAGATAGCGGATGAAATTACCCACCGCAACCAAGACGGGAAACGGGTAAAGCTCGTGCTCATATCCGGTCCGTCCTCTTCCGGAAAAACTACTTTCAGCAAGCGACTGAGTATCCAGCTCATGACCAACGGCCTGAAGCCCTACCCCATTTCACTGGATGACTATTTCGTCAACCGGAACGATACCCCGCTGGACGAGAACGGCAAACACGACTTCGAATCCTTGTATGCCGTAGACCTCCCCTTCTTCGAAGAACAGTTGACTACCTTGCTCAACGGAGGAGAGGTGGAACTGCCACGCTATAACTTTACTACCGGAAAAAGAGAAATGAGCGGTAAGAAACTCCGGATAGACGAACACATGATACTGATTATTGAAGGTATCCATGCACTGAATCCGGCACTGACTCCGCACATTCCCAACGAAAACAAATACAAAGTGTATGTGTCGGCACTGACTACCATCCTGCTGGACAACCACAACTACATCCCGACAACTGACAACCGTCTGTTGCGACGCATCATCCGCGATTACAAGTACCGCAACTACTCGGCCGAGGAAACCATTGCACGTTGGCCAAGTGTCCGCGCCGGAGAAGAAAAATGGATTTTCCCCTATCAGGAAAATGCCGATGCTATGTTCAACTCGGCCCTGCTGTTCGAACTGGCTGTATTAAAAGACTACGTGGAACCCGTTTTGCGCAAGGTGCCCAACCGTTGTCCGGAATACTCCGAAGCACACCGTCTGCTCCGCTTCCTGAACTACTTTGTTTCCGTACAAGACAAGGAATTGCCCCCTACTTCCCTGCTACGAGAGTTCTTAGGAGGCAGCAGTTTCCAATATTAAAAATTTTGCCTTTTTCTTTGAAGTTCATTTTAATTATTATTTTTGCACGCTGTTAACTCAAGACAACAATAAAAATGGTACAAGGTTCACGTCAGGTACAGACACAGGCGCAACAACAAGTACAGACCCTGTCTCCTCAGCAGATACTGGCTGTCAAGTTGCTGGAACTTCCAACTCTGGAGTTGGAAGAACGGATTCACGCTGAATTGCTGGATAATCCGGCACTCGAAGAAGGAAAAGAAACTTCCGACGCTTCTGATGCCCTCAACGATGAGTACAATACGACTGACCAAGACGGAGAACCTAATACCGATTCAGGTGAAGACATCGAACTGGGCGATTACCGCACGGAAGACGATATTCCAGATTACAAATTGCAGGAGAACAACCGCTCCAAAGAAGACCGGGCGGAAGACATTCCTTTTTCGGACAACGTATCTTTCTACGAAACACTGAAAGAACAGCTCGACATGCAACACCTCACTCCCGAACAGAAGCAATTAGGTGAATACCTTATCGGCTCACTTGATGACGACGGACTGCTGCGTAAATCCACTGAAACGATCCTCGATGAACTGGCTATTTATCAGGGAGTCTACACTTCTGCAGAAGAGCTGGAGCATGTGCTCTCAGTGATTCAGGACTTTGACCCTGCCGGCATCGGTGCCAGAAGTCTGCAAGAGTGTCTGCTCATCCAGATTCGCCGGAAAGAAGATTCTCCGCTCAAGCAGATTGAGCTGGACATCATCGGAAAGTGTTGCGAGGAGTTCACCCGCAAAAATAAAGACAAGATTATTCAGAAACTGAATATTACAGAAGAACAATATAATGCGGCTGCCGCCGAACTGACTAAGCTGAATCCGCGACCGGGAAGTTCCATGGGAGAAGCCATCGGGAAAAACCTGCAACAGATTATCCCTGACTTCCTGGTAGAGACGGAAGACGACGGCACGATTAACCTCAGCCTCAACAACCGGAACGTACCGGAACTGCGACTGAGCCGGGAATTTACCGAACTGCTGGACGAACACACACGCAACAAGCAAAACCAGAGCAAAGAATCAAAAGATGCCCTGATGTTCCTCAAGCAGAAGGTAGATGCGGCACAAGGATTCATCAATGCCGTGAAACAACGCCAGCAGACGTTACTCAGCACCATGCAGGCCATCATCGACTTACAACGCCCGTTCTTCGAAGAAGGAGATGAGTCGCTGCTCCGTCCGATGATTCTGAAAGACGTGGCTGAACGTACCAAGTTGGACATTTCCACTATCTCTCGTGTGAGCAATAGCAAATATGTACAGACCAACTACGGCATTTATCCGTTGAAATTCTTCTTCAGCGACGGCTACACCACCGAAAACGGTGAAGAACTGTCCGTCCGTGAAATCAAGCGCATCCTGAAAGAATGCGTGGCCAGTGAAAACAAGGAAAAGCCTTACACTGACGATGAGCTAGCCGATATGCTGAAGGAAAAAGGATACCCCATTGCCCGCCGCACTGTGGCCAAGTACCGCCAGCAACTGAATATCCCCGTAGCAAGATTAAGAAGATAACATATTGATATGGAAGAAACCAGTATCCCCGATGAACTGACTTATCATGAACCGGCTCCCCGCCATGCTGGGGAACCTCGCGATGCCCTGTTTATGACTGCCCGCATCGTATCTCTCATCTTTACGCCGTTCATGGTACCGTTTGTGGCATTCTGCCTGCTTTTTTTCTTTACTTATCTGAACATCATGCCCCTGCAGTACAAACTGACAGTCTTAGGGCTGGTGTATTGCTTCACCATCCTGCTACCGATGCTGGGCATCTATCTGTTTCAGAAAATCAACGGCTGGACACTCCACGAACTGGGACACCGCGAAAAGCGCTTTATCCCTTACGGAATGACCATACTGAGCTACATGGCCTGCCTGCTGACGATGTATCGCATACACCTGCCACGCTATATGAGCGGCATCATCGTAGCGACCCTGATTTGCATGGTCATCTGCACAGCCATCAATACACGCTGGAAAATCAGCACCCACATGGCCAGCAGCGGCATGATGGTGGGCGGACTGCTGTCCTACAGCTTCATCTTCCAGTTCAATCCGGTGGAATGGCTCTGCTTCTTCATCCTGCTTGCCGGCATGTTAGGTTCAGCCCGTATCATCGTCAAGCAACATACTTTAAATGAAGTGACAGGCGGGTTTTTCGTCGGTTTATTTTGTGGTATCACGGGAATTTTGTTTATTTGAAAACTGATTATCTTAAACTTTAAATTTATTCAATATGGAATTCCCAACTAACATTAAGTACACCAACGAACACGAATGGATTCGTTTGGAAGGCGACACTGCCTATGTAGGTATCACAGACTATGCACAGCAACAGCTGGGCGACATCGTTTTTATCGACGTAACCACGGAAGGTGAAACACTGGATAAAGGCGAAGTATTCGGTACCATCGAGGTAGTGAAAACAGTTTCAGACCTGTTCCTCCCCATCGGAGGCGAGATTCTGGAAGTCAACCCGCAACTGGAAGAACATCCGGAACTGGTAAACCAGGATCCTTACGACGAAGGCTGGATTATCAAACTGAAACCTACGGATGCCAGCGAACTGGACGATCTGCTGGACGCTGCAGGCTACAAAGAGATTATTAACGAATAACTAAAATAAAAACAACGAATGAAGCCAATTGTAAGTATCATTATGGGCAGTACTTCTGACCTTCCAGTAATGGAAAAGGCCGCCAAGCTGCTCGATGAAATGCAAGTCCCGTTTGAAATGAATGCCCTGTCGGCTCACCGCACTCCTGCTGAAGTAGAGAAGTTTGCGAAAGAAGCTGCCGGACGTGGCATCAAGGTAATCATCGCGGCTGCCGGAATGGCTGCTGCACTGCCGGGAGTAATTGCAGCCAACACCACCCTTCCGGTTATTGGAGTGCCTGTAAAAGGTTCTGTACTCGACGGTGTAGACGCACTCTACTCTATCATCCAGATGCCTCCCGGAATACCTGTGGCTACAGTAGCCATCAACGGTGCCATGAATGCTGCGATCCTGGCCGTACAGATGCTGGCCCTGAGCGATGCAGAACTGGCTCAAAAGTTTGCAGCTTACAAGGAAGGTTTGAAAAACAAAATCGTAAAAGCCAACGAAGAGTTGAAAGAAGTCAAATACGCTTATAAGACAAACTAACTGAATGAATTACTTCAACTATTCTCGCCGACAGGCGAACGAGGTATATGTAGGCGCCACTCCTATGGGTGGCGCTTATCCTATCCGTATACAGAGTATGACGAATACCGTCACCATGGATACAGAAGCTTGTGTGGAACAGGCCAAGCGTATCATTGAGGCGGGAGGAGAATACGTACGTCTCACCACACAAGGAGTACGTGAAGCAGAGAACCTGCAGCATATCAATGCTTCTCTGCGTGCCCAGGGATACCAGACTCCTTTAGTGGCCGATGTACATTTCAATCCGAAAGTAGCCGAGGTAGCGGCCTTGTACGCTGAAAAGGTACGTATCAACCCGGGCAACTATGTAGATGCTGCCCGTACCTTCAAGCAACTGGAGTATACGGATGAAGAGTATGCAAAAGAAATCCAGAAAATACGCGACCGTTTCATCCCCTTCCTGAGCATCTGTAAGGAAAATCACACAGCCATCCGCATCGGAGTGAACCACGGTTCGCTGTCCGACCGCATCATGTCACGCTACGGAGATACTCCGGAAGGCATGGTAGAATCGTGCATGGAGTTCCTGCGCATCTGTGTGAAACAGAATTTCATGAACGTGGTCATCTCTATCAAGGCTTCCAATACGGTCATCATGGTACGCACCGTCCGCCTGCTGGTAGAACAGATGGAAAAAGAAAACATGGCTTTCCCGCTCCACTTAGGAGTAACAGAAGCCGGCGACGGAGAAGACGGCCGTATCAAATCAGCCTTGGGTATCGGTGCCCTGCTGTGCGACGGACTGGGTGACACCATCCGCGTATCACTGAGTGAAGCGCCCGAAGCAGAAATTCCCGTAGCCCGCAAACTGGTAGATTATGTATTGAAACGCGAAGGGCATCCCTATATTCCAGCTACCGAAGCTCCGGAATTCAACTACACGCACCCCAGCCGAAGAGAAACCGTAGCCGTAGGTAACATCGGAGGCGACCAGCTTCCGGTAGTCATCTCAGCCCGTCTGAACAACGACCTGGAAGTAAGCGAACAGTTCAAGCCCGACTACCTGTACTGTGGCCAACGCTTACCCGAAAACCGCAGAACGGACATCGGTTACATCGTGGATGCCTGCGCATGGGACGGCAGCGAGCACACCTATCCGGCTTTCAACTACCAGCAGTTGATTGAGCTGCATCACCATCCGGCAAAAATGAAATTCCTCTTTACTTCTTATTTAGGACTGAATGAAGAGGTAATGGCTTGCCTGCGTCTGCATCCGGAAGTGGTCATCGTGGCTCAAAGCAACCACTACAACCGCTTAGGTGAGTTCCGTGCATTGGCACATCAGCTGATGAACCAGGGACTGAAAAACCCGTTGGTATTCTTCCAGCTTTATCAGGAAACCGAAACAGAGGACTTGCAAATCAAGTCGGCTGCCGACATGGGTGCCCTGATTATCGACGGTCTGTGCGACGGTATCCTGCTCTACAACCACGGCAACCAAATCAGCAACCTGAAAGTGGACGAAACCGCCTTCGGTATTCTGCAAGCAGGACGTATCCGCACCTCTAAGACTGAATACATCTCTTGTCCGGGTTGCGGACGTACATTGTACGACTTAGAATCAACCATCGCCCGCATCAAGGCGGCTACGGCTCACCTCAAGGGACTGAAAATCGGTATCATGGGCTGTATCGTCAACGGCCCGGGTGAAATGGCCGATGCCGACTATGGCTATGTAGGTGCCGGAAGAGGTAAAATCAGTCTGTACAAGAAGAAGGAATGCATTGAAAAGAACATTCCGGAAGAACAGGCTGTAGAAAAACTGATTGAACTGATTAAGGCAAACGGAGATTATAGAGACTGATTCTCCCTAGCCGACACATAACAAAACCGTCTGCATGCATCGTGAAGATTTTCTTCAAGACATGCAGACGGTTTTATTTTAGGCAGAATAAAAATAGAATATGTGCTTCCTTTGAAAAATATCCTACTTACTCTCAGGCATCATTACCAGAACTCTATAGTTATTCTGCTTCATTACTTCATTCACATAGCCGGAGATTTCTTTCGGGGTGATGGACTGGATGACCTGTTCCGCCTTCACACAGACTTCAGAAGGCAGAAGCTCGTTGCCGGCCATCATGGAGCACCAGTAGCTGTTGGTTTGTTCGTCTCCAGTAATTTGCTTCACCATAAACTCCTTCACCTTGTCAAGTTCTTCCACGGGCGTTTCCTTTGCCAGTTTCTCAAACTCGCTGCGGATGATCTCAAGCGCACGGTCTTTCTTTTCAGGCTTCACCTGGAATATGGTCTGATAGACAACAGACACTTCAGACAACCGGTCCTGAGAGCCCTGCGTATATATACTGTAAACAGCTCCCTCTTTCTCACGGACTTCACTCAAAAGACGGGCAGAGATAATCTGTGCCGACATGGAAGCCATCAGCCTGTTCTTGAACGAGTAAGGCATCTTTCCGCTAATGATAACCGCCGCACTACCCTGAGGCACTTCCATCTTCAGGGAAAATTCCTTTTCCTCGTTGCCCGACTTGATTTCAACCGCAGGGCTATGCTTCAATTCCTGTTTCTTTCCCTTCACCGACGGCAAGGTGGCGATGTACTGCTCAACCAGTGCCTTTAATTCCGCTTCATCAAAGTTTCCACTGAATACGAAGGTAAACTCGGCTGCGTTGGCAAGCTGCTCACGGATGATGGAAAGGATATCCTCACGGTTTGCCTTCTCAATGTCACTCACACCAAACACCTGCTTGTTGGGCGAAGAATAAAGGTATTCCTGCACCTTCTTCTGGAAAACGAAGTTAGGGTTCTGTGCCTGATTCTGAATCAGTCCTTTATAGAGATTCTGCATGGCGGTAAATTCATCCGGTGTTACTGTCAGTCCGGTGAAAGTCATGTAAATCATCTCCATGTAAGTCTTCAGGTCCTTAGGAGTCGTATTTCCCGACAATCTGCGTACATAATCATCCAGACTTACTTTGAGCGAAACCTGCTTGCCGGCCATCAGCTTGGTCAGCTCCGAATTGGTGAAACTGCCCAGACCGTGCTGTTCCAGTACAGCAGGCATAAACATCAAGTCCGCAGCCTTGTCGTTCCCATAAACCGAAGTACCGCCTTTTGCCACGGCCATCATATTGATTTCATCCGCCTTGAAGTCGGTCTTCTTCAATATCACCTTGGCACCGTTTGAAAGAATCCATTCCTTGGCCCCGAAATCAGAAAGCACGTTTTCCTTCACCACCTTTCCGGCTGCCGGCAACTCGCTTACCAGAGGTTCATCCTTCACATTGTCCACGTAAGGAGCAATGTTTTCGGCTTCCACCTGAGAAAGCAATGCAAGGATATCTTCATCCTTGGGACAGGACTCACCTTCGCGTGCAGGCATCATACCGAGAACCACCAGATTCTTGTCCGAAACAATCTGCGAAAACACCTGATTGACAGCTTCCACAGGAATCTGGTTCACAATCATGCTCATCATCTGATATTCCGTCTCGATACCCGGTATCGGCTTCTTGTCGATGAAATTACGCACATACGATTCTGCCAGCGTCTTGTTCTCCTGCTGGTTACGGTTATTGTATGCCTTTTCAAGCTGAGACAGGTATTCCGTGCGGCAACGCGCATATTCAGTGGTGGTAAATCCTCCCCTTTTGGCACGGAGAGCCTCACGATAGACCGCTTTCAGTCCTTCGTCGAAACTGTTACCTTTTGGAAGCATAGCAAATTGGAAAGCCTGTTTCGTCTTTGCCATAATAAACTCACCGTAAAATGCAGAAGCCGCCGCAAACGGAGCATCCGCCTTCTGTCCCTGTTCGTTCAGTCTTACCTGAAGCATCATCTGGGCCATATCGAGCAGATAAGCGGTTGTGACATCCGCCATTGTGCCCTTCAATGAATCGGGCAGGGCATCATACTTGAACATAATCTGAGCCACATATTTATCCTGCTCCTTATCCGAGCCGAAAGCGACAATAGGCTTTTCATTGTCGGCCACCGGGAAATAAACCCTCTCTGCCAGATTTACAGGCTTCTCAATCTTTGAGAACATTTCCTTGATCTTGCCTTCTATGCGGTCCACATCAATGTCACCTACCACAACTATACCCTGCAGGTCAGGACGGTACCATGTTTCATAATAGTCTCGAAGAGCCTGATGAGGGAAATTATCCACCACTTCCATAGTTCCTATAGGAAGTCGGTGCCCGTATCTGCTGTCTGGATATATCTCCGGAAGCAGTTTCTCCATTATTCTCATATTCGGGGGCAGCTGGCTTCTCCATTCCTCATGTATAACGGAACGTTCCTCGTCTATCTCCTTGCCTTCGAGCAAAAGGCCGTCAGCCCAGTCGGACAGAATCATCAGACATGAATCCTGTACCCCGATACGTTCTGTAGGTACGCTGGAGATACGATATACAGTTTCATCAATGCTGGTATAGGCATTCAGGTTATAACCGAACTTCACACCTACAGACTCCAGCCACTTGACCATAGAGTTTCCCGGAAAGTTCTTGGTCCCGTTGAAACACATGTGTTCAAGGAAATGCGCCAATCCGCGCTGGTTGTCCTCTTCAAGGATACTACCCACTTTCTGGGCAATATAGAAATCCACCTGGTTCTTCGGATATTCATTATGACGGATATAGTATGTAAGTCCGTTATCCAGTTTACCGATTCTCACTTCCTTATCCACCGGTACCGGAGGCATCTGCTGTGCCCTTACAACTGCCGGCATGCAGACAAAACCTGCAATGGCTACAAAAGCCAGTCTCATTATTCTTCTCATAATTGAAATGTTTTATGTTATTTCGTTATTCTTATGCTGCAAAGGTAGGCGCAAAGCACAAGAGTTTATGTTATCGCTACGTTATCTTTAGGTTAAGAAGCTTTCTGCAAAAGCTTTAGTGACATATATGCTTAATCTTATTAACTTTGCAATAAAACTGCCAAATGAGAAAATATATAAAAATAATAACGATATTAGGTCTTTTTATTTTGGTCCTAATACAAATTATCTGGCTACATAGTTCATATCAATTTAACAAAAATGAAATAGTATTTAAAACAAGTCATCTGTTAGAGAATGCTATTAATGCTGAAACATTTTCCAGATTGGGTTCTTTACCACAAGGAACAATGGTTAAAAGCAGACCCCAAAGTGATAGTGGAAAAGATATACCGGAATTTGCTTATATGCAAGAATCATTAGATGAACTTGGGAAACCTATTTCATTGGATACAATAGCAAAATATTATAAACAAATTCTGGGAGAAGCAAATATTAATAATGGCTTTTGCCTATATCTATTAAAAGGGGATAGTATTATACAAAATAAAGGAAAAGCACATTATTCATTTTTTTATATTGAAACACAGAAAATCCCTATAAGGAGTGACTTCTCATATACAATTAAAGCCCAAATTATTAATCCCAATAACTTCTTTTTTCAAAAGATGGGACTACTTCTTATATCGACAACAATACTTCTCATTTTTGTAGTATTCTGCATAATCTACCAAGTAAGAATAATATCAAAAATGAATACGATCTCCCAAATCCGTGAAGACTTCTCATACGCTATGGTACATGACATGAAAACACCCCTAAGTACTATTATGATGGTACAGGATATGTTGGATAGCGGAAGGCTTGATTCCAAACCGGAGATAAAGAACAAATATATGAGTATAGCAAAAAGCGAGACAGACCACTTGTTTGCTCTCACAAACAAGATACTGACCATCTCCAAGCTGGAGAACCATAAACTGGAGATGAACAAAACAGAAGTCGAGCTTACACCAATAATAGAGAAACTGACCGAGAAATTCAAGGCTAAAGCGCAGAAGCCTGTAAACTTTATCATCAGCTTGCAGGCCAAAACTGCTTATGCCGACAACGATTACGTGAGTGAAGTATTAAGCAATCTGATTGACAATGCCATCAAATACTCCAAGGAGAGTGTGGAAATACACATCACGACGGAAGAAAGCGAACGCTACACCATCCTGAAAGTACGCGACAATGGGCTGGGCATATCCGAAGCTGACCAGAAAGTCATTTTCCAGAAGTATGAACGCGCTGCGGCAGCAAAGCGCAGCCGCCGAAATGGAGCTTCAGGCTTCGGACTGGGCCTGAACTTTGTTGACCAGGTGATAAAGGCGCATGAGGGAAGAATATTCGTCAACAGCACAGAAGGAGAGTTCACGGAATTTACCATCTATCTGCCGCTTGAAACTCCAAATAACAGACATAATCAGTAAAACACAAAAATATTTAAGTGTAATTGCTGCTTTCCAGATAAGCCGTGTGTCAATGTAACGAGAACGATTGACACACGGCTTACCTTATTCTGAATTCATCAGACTTACTCTAATTTTAACAACAAATGCTCTATCGAACCTTTCTAATATGTTTAAGTAAAAAAATCACTATCAATGAGATAAATGAACCTGCTGAAATCCAAGCGATAGCAGCTAACGCTTTTTCCGGGTTAAAGAAATACCATAGGAAGGAATATAAAACAGCAAAAATTGTTGAAATCAACCATCCCCTGTAAATATTTCGTTTTTCAAAAATCCTTCCTAGTAATAAAATAACAGGAACGAAAACAATATAACTTATATTAGATATATTGATATTCTTTAATAGGATTCCAATAACCATCAATAAAGAAATTGATGCAATTATTTTCCATGTTTTAGTCTTATCCATTGTATGATTTATATTTTTAGGTATATTGATAGAACATGCCAAAATTTTATATATCCCTGATATCCAGAATAAACCATACAGAACATCAGGGATTATAGAGTTAAACTTTTAAGAGAGAATTGAAGGCTCTTGATATCCTCCTTCGATTATTTAACTTGAGAGAGATCTTCATTTAATATTCGCTCCAATTGTGGTGCTAATGGTGTTATTATTGTATTATCAATATTCCACTCAACCAGAGGTTTGTTTGATTTTGACTTCAATGCTTTTTTATACTGTTTCATTTCGTCTTTTGTAATATACTTGTGTTCCAGAACATACAGTTCATCAAAGATTTCAATCATCTGTTCTTTGGGATCTTTCTTGTGGCTAAAGAACAACTTTCTATAGCTCTTTCTGTTTATTAAATCCATATAGGACTGATATTCTGAATTATAGATGTAATTCTCCGTCTGATAAAAGCTTTCGAGGTGTGTAGTATAACCAAAAAGTGTTTTAGGCTTTTTTCCTTTTGTTGCAAGAACATCATATTCCACTCGTAATACTTTCTGTATAGTATCCATCCTTATTGCACCTCCAACTGTTTCATTTAACAGAAGTCGGCTGTCTATACTATCAGAATTATATTTCCAGCCTTCTTTTTTCAGTGTTTCCATCAAAGTGAGTCCGTCCAGATTAGGAGTATAAATGTATTTATCCACAAGAGTATTTGCTCTTTCCTTGTCCTTACCAATCAATGAATCGTTCTGGAAGTTACGAATCTTTATAACAAGTTTTTCCGCATCTTTATGTTTTGTATCAATAAAGAAATCCAGGTATCCATCCCTGAAATATTTCATACAGGAATCATTCAATTGATAGCTTCTGAAGTAAGTCCTTAGATGAATGTACTCCCTATTCTTCGCCGTAACTGTCACGGCATCCAGCTGATACTCGATTGGTGTCAGATAAATAGGAGTATCTTTCTTAAATAGAGATGATTTGACATTCTCAGGGTTATAGGCAATATGTTGGATAGTAACAACCTCGTCATTCAAGTCTTGAGGTAAGTTACCCTCTATATCTGTTGTACCTATGACTGCTCCCTTATTGTTTAAAATCTGTGCAAAAGATATACATTGACCGGTAGTTTTATCAAGCAAGACAGCCTGTCCTGAAACATTAAGACTCACAAAGAGTAATAAAATGGTAAAGATCCTGAACTTCATACTTTTAATAGATTAAATTTATATTTTAAGCGTAGCCTACACTAATAGGCTAAAACAGAACCAAGAGTTGCTATAGTTCTTATGCTGCAAAGGTATGCGCAAATAACAAGAGTTTATGTTATCACTACGTTATCTTTAGGTTAAGAGATTTAGACTAAAAGATTTATCAAACTATGTATAAGGATGACATAAACAATATTTCTGCTTTGAGTGAATATAGCCCCTAAGAAAACAGACAAAACAAAAGCATCAATAATTGAATACAAATTATCATATATTGTCTCTATTACATTATAATGCATCAATGCAAATAAAACACTTGAAATGAGAATAGAACATTTGGCAGAATAGCGTTCAAGTAATCCTGACAATATTGTATATCTGAATATAAGTTCCTCTATTATTGGTCCATATACAATAGCACCAATTAAAAGACTAATCTCCCAATCACCATTTTCGTTTCCTGTAATATGTAAATATTTTTTTTAATAGTTATAGAGATTATTGAATAAAGGATAATGGACAAATGTACGATCTTATTGTCCTTGATTGTTTTAAGATAGTTATATGAATAATCAATATTGGAATTACGTTTCCTTATCCTGTTAACGATGAAAGGAATGGCAAATGTTACGATAAACAACGACAAAGTAGAGAGATATAAAGGTACATCATCACCAATTATAAAAAGTGGTAGAACAGATGCCGCCATTCCTGAAAATAACAGGAGAATACACTGATATATTTTATTAGGGAACAACATAAAAATGTCTTTTTCCGGAACTTTTAAATGTGATGAAGGTGAATTTACCATCTATCTGCCGCTTGATACTCTAAACAACAGACGCAATCGGTAAAACACAAGGCTGCTTATTATTATGGCAATAATATCATATATATCAAAAGTGCCATGTATATGGAAAAGTCCGAGAAACTCATATGCAATATAGGCTATTGCAGCCTCAATTGTGTAATGCTTTATCGAGTATCTGCTATCAATGCCATAGGCGCATAGTACTGCAGCAGGTACGCACACGACACTTCCTATCACATCTGCCAGATGAAAATCATTGATATGGTTCTCATACACATACGGACGGTATGTGTGTGACAATACCAGCCCGATTACGGCAATCAGAATGCCTGATAGTATAAATTTTATTCTCATAACCATCGTGAATCTTTATTAAACTATTTACAGCAATATATCCTACAGTTATCCGAGTCAATATATACGGATGAAAACCGTTGAAAAAAATCAAGACCGAGTATATTTCTATCCGCTGAAAAAGAGAAAGTAACATCTTCAATATATATGTCATTCAGAAGACATTTGCTCTTACTATAGATTTCATATACCTCCTTGGCATTGGTAAACGAAAAACATGTGTCAGTTTTACTGAATTCAAAACCATTCAACCTTTGCCTGAATTTATCTTCAAGTACAAAATCACTACGACTGTATCCGGTATCTATCATAATATCCTTGACACTCAAATTCCCTATCTTCATGTCTGCATAATACAAGTTGTTCTTTACATTATATTCCAACATAAAATCGCAATGTTCCGGTATAGTTGAACCAGCCATTATCTTCTTCTCCTTAAAATCAATGCACCAGTCCGCTCTACTTATAACATCCGTTCCCAATATACCGCTGACGTTTCCAAACAAATACTGTTTAGGTTTTATCATGCAAGTCTGAAACCTTGTTTCCAACTCGCCTAACTTAAAGTGATTTAAAAGATATACCTTTCCATGGGATTTATTGCCATGTATATCTGTAACATTCTTTGATAAAGAAAAAACAGAGTTTCCTGGTATTGTGTCCGAGCAAATAACAGTAACATTCGCCCCTGTGTCAAACACATAATGCTTATTTGATAATTGAATTTGTAAACAATCTTCATTATTTAATGAAGCACAAAAATGAGATATTGGTGTATTATAGCATATAAGGAAGTACGACATTATAAGTATTCCAATTGCAGAACCAGTCATTAATCCATAATAAAATATACGACTGTATTTATAAGATCTTTTTTTCATAGGCTATAAAATATTACATTATTTTATCATAAAAGCTAATAATGCTCCAACTTCTTTTCCAATATAATATAAAACACAAGATAGAAATGCAAAGATTCCAATAATAATAAAGGTCTTTGCGAATTCGTTTCTGATTATTATTTTATGAATTTCCGAAAATAAACTTTGTATATTCATAGTTGTTTCATTCTTTTTTATGTCCTTGAATATTTTAAGATAGTTATACGAATAATCAATATAGACATTACGTTTCATTATCCTTTTTATGATGAAAAGAATGGCAAATGTACGATAAACAACAAAATAAAAGAACTCCGAAAAGTATACCAAAGGCTATTCCTATTTTAATGTTTCCAACATTTGCTCCGATTGCTGCACCGAGCATAAGGCCTAAGGCTAAAATCGGTCCACTGATCAAATAGTATTTATATTTATTGTTCATACTTTTTAGTTTTTCCAGTTATTATTATGCAACAAAGGTATGCGCAAAGAACAAGAGTTTATGTTATCAGTATGTTATCTTTAGGTTAATACTTCCTGTTAAGAATATCCTGCTCTATCTCATCAATTGACGCCTGGATATATCTTTCCCGAATGGTATGACCATCCAAGAAATCAATCTCATCACAAAGTTCGTGTAAAGTATTGATAAGATGCGATGATATTATGACAGTCTTCCCTTTGTCCTTCAGTTCGCGAATGATTCTTTTAAGTTGGATGCATCCGCAAAGATCTACCCCGTTGAAAGGTTCGTCAAGGATGTACAGGTCATTTTCCTGAAGGAGCAGGGACATAAGTGCAAGCTTTTTCTTCATCCCGGTGGAATAGTCCGAAGCGAATCTTTCCAGTGGCAGTTGAAAGACTTTATTCAATGAATCTATGGCTTCAGCATCTATCTTCTTCCCTTTGGCTTTAATACAGAACTCAAGATACTCCTTTCCTGTGATAAGGGAGTAGAAGAAACTTTCAGCCGGCATATAGCCAACGCTTATCTTGGAGGACTTCCTTATCTCACCGTCGTAATCGGTTACTCCCATAATGCAATTGAAGAGTGTAGTTTTCCCGGCTCCGTTTTCTCCCACCAGTCCGTAGATTTTTCCGGATTCGCAAGAAACGGAGAGGTTGTCAAGCACTCTCGTCTTACCGTATGCCTTGCTCAAATTCTTTATATATATCAGTTCCATAGATGTTTAAATTTTTTCTTGACTGAAAGTGTAAGACCGATATTCAAAGCCAAATAAGGAATCAATACGACAGGGGTTTTAATCGAAACTAAAAACAACGGCAACGGGAAAAGCAGCCAGTATATTCCCATTACTGTTTGTGTCTCAAAGGAGAATCTTGCCATGCCCATATTCCACTGGTATAACAATGTCGAAGGAAACAATACAAGACAGAAAAGTATAGCTTCTGTATCGTGTATCAACACAAGAATAAGTACAATGAACGGGAATATGGTTATAAAGATATTCCTCAGCCCTGATTTGACCAGTATCAGCTGATACATTCCGAAACTGTTATAGACAGAGAGTTCATGCTTCTGTGATGTCACCATATAAGCAGTTCCCTGAATAGCTCCCCACAGTATCAGGCATACTTTACAGAGATTGACATTATCATGCAGTACTCCCATGAAAGCCAGAAAGAGCAATACCGCATACAGGGATACTTGTTTCCGGAACATCCTTCTATACAACAAATCCCCACTGTATAATAAAGGCATAGGCATAGCTATAGAATGAAACCTGACAGGGTGAATCCACGGCATAACTACCGCAATCAGTATGATAACCGGTAAAGAAATGTAATTTGCAGCAATTATCCCCGAAATAATAAACGGTAAACCGAGCAATAAATATTTTGCCGTAAACAATCCTTTGATTCCTTGCACCTGTAAAGACAGAAACTCCTTGTCTTTTCTACTGTTATGATACAGCCAAAGTATGAGCAGATAACACACTGGCAATATCCATACGCTTGTTACTTTCGCAAAAGCATAAAACAGGATGGCAGCGATACCGATAAGAAACAGACACCGGAACGGTCCGATGCCTGCAAATAGACGCACAATCTGTTTTGAGCGTAGATTCATATAGAGTAATAAGCTCTCTGTCATAATCTCGGATAGTTATTCTCTATCTGACTTATATCTGCACAAAGCCTGTCCGCTGTAATGGCGCAGTCTCCATACAAGACTGGTTTCATCAAAGAAGAACATGATTGACAAAAGACCAAAGTAACATATAGAAATATCCCCTATAATAAAGCCCAACAACAAAGGGATGTATCCACATATCCAATGCGCAAGAATATTAGCTATACGGAAATGAACTATTCTCATATCTCCGTTATAAAAAAAACGTATGGTATGGTTTCGCTTATTATGTATTACTGCAAATTTACTATATGACCGAGGATTGATTATAATATAAACGATGGCCTGAATTAACCAGTTCAATAAAATACCACAAAGCACACTGGAGAATATTACATACCGGCCTTTACTGAAATAATTCTCTGATGTGACATTCAGACTGTCAATTCCATAAATGACAGAAAACAGCCACATCATAACCGGCAGGATAATAATGAATGCTATAATTGCTTTTACATTTATTCGTTTAGGCTCCGTGATATCTATCATCACTTCCTCACCTTCAGGCCCTCTTCCGTATGAAATCAATGCCTTCCGCTGAACTGATTCTTTATTAATTTGTTTATCTGATGTTTTTGTTTTCATCTTGATTATTTTTAATGTAGTTTTATCGTAAAACCATACTTAATATTGAAATAAGAATAGACAATATAAACAGTGTATATTTCAGTTTCTTATTTTTTATCATACAAGCTATTGCTATTTACGATTCTTTTTATATCCATATCCTACTTTTTTTTAATGATAATCTTAACAAAAATCTGTATTGAACTTTCCACTTCTCCACTGGATGAAAATCTCCATTTATATTAAATGCTTTTCAAGCCTTCCTTTGTTTTACTGTTGCAAAAGTAACCAAGCATCGGCAAACATTAGGTTATCCTTATGTTATCTTTACGTTAATACTTCAGTGTTTCGATTTATGTTCATAATCCAATTATTATATTTGCATTGAAAGAACATTAAAAAATCATATAATATCATACATGGAGACTTCAAAACGAAAGAAAAACATATTATTCATTACCATACTGTCTGTCGTAGGACTTATCGGGGCTATGGCTTTGCAGATGATATGGATATATAATTCGTATGAACTGATAAGAAACGATTTGCTCAAAGTAAGTTCTGAAGTATTTGAGAAAGCTCTAAGAGAAGAAACGAATTTAGCCTGTAAGGAAATTCCTGAAGGTACAGAAATATTAGCCGGTCCTGAAAGTGATTCCATACCTTCAATAACATATCTGTATGAAGGCATACAAGATATTGGCATTGAAATGTCAATCAACAGAATGGATTCTTTAGTAGAAATATTTCTGAGAGACAAGGACATAAGTAATAATCATTATATAAATATTATTGACATTAAGAATGATACTATCATAAAAAGTACTTCTGAAAATCAAGCTGATTTAGACGACAGATTGAATTCTAAAATCATTCCTATAAAAACAGATTTGTCACAAGGAGTACAGTTGGTATTATTAAATCCTTATATTTATATTTTCAAGCGTATGGGCCTGATGCTTGCCGGCACATTCATCATCATGCTACTCGTAATCGTCTGCATCAGCTATCAGGTAAGATTCATTTCACGCTTCGAGAAGATTTTCCAGATTCGCGAAGACTTCTCATACGCCATGATACACGACATGAAAACACCGCTCACGTCCATTATCATGGCGCTGAATTTCCTCAGAAGCGGAAAGCTTGACAACAGGCAGGAAATGAAGAACAAATATTTCGATATTGCCGAAAACGAGGCAGACCATCTGCTTACCCTCACAAATAAAGTGCTGACAATATCCAAACTGGAGAACCATAAACTGGAGATGAACAAGACAGAAGTTGAGCTTATTCCTATAATAGAGAAACTGACCGAAAAATTCAAGGCGAAATCGCAAAAGACGGTGAATTTCATTACAGATATAAAAGCCGAAACTGCCTATGCCGATGCTGAATATCTGGAAGAGGTAATAAGCAACCTCATAGACAATTCCATAAAATATTCGGGTGAGAGCGTAGAGATAAGAATAAACACAGCTCAGGATGACAGATATACCGTACTAAAAGTTCATGACAATGGTTTTGGAATTTCCGATAAAGATATTCATCTTATTTTCCGAAAGTATGAACGTGCATCAGCCGTAAAACGAAACCGCCGGAAAGGTGCTTCCGGTTTCGGACTCGGACTGAATTTCGTTGATCAGGTGGTTGAAGCACATCACGGAAAAATATTTGTCTCCAGCATAGAAGGTGAGTTCACGGAATTCACAATCTATCTGCCGCTGGCTGAAGATAAGAACCCGATGCAAAATGGCTGACAAAGCGTTTCACAAGTAAAGACTGACGATATACACAAAATCTGTTTCTGAGATGCCGTATATTCCACATATTTCCATACATTTGTTTCATAATTGCAAAAACAATGATAAAACTGTTATTGGTAGAAGACGACAAGAATCTGTCATACATCGTACAGTCCGGCCTCCAGGACATCATCGGGGGATATGAGGTGATTACCGCTTGTAATGGGGAAGAGGGATTGGAAGCCTGGAAGGCACATCGCCCCGACATCATCATCTCCGACATTGATATGCCGGTGATGGATGGCTTTGAAATGGTGCGGCGCATACGGGCAACCGACGTGGATACCCCCATTCTTTTCGCTTCCGCACTTACCTCTCCCAAGGATGTCAGGAAAGGATATGATATCGGCGTCAATAATTACGTGAAGAAACCGTTCATCCCCGATGAACTGGATGCACATCTGCACGCCATCCTGAAAATGAAGGAAGGAAGTAAGGCCCGCAACGAAGAAGGATTGTGCAGGTTCGGCCATTATACGCTGGATGCCGAACATGCCACACTCTATAATCACGAATCGGGCGATAAAACGGATCTTACCGTAAGAGAAGCTCAAATTTTACAGTTGCTCGCGCAAAATAAAGGTGATGTGGTAACAAGAGAGACCATTTTGGGCCGTTTTTGGAATACTGACAAGGATTATTTTGCCTCACGCAGCCTCGATGTGTTCATCACCAAATTAAGAAAGCTGTTTGCGGAAGATCCTCATATAGAGATTGTCACCAAAAGAGGTACAGGGCTTATACTTATGGTCAATAACTGAGTTTATATCCTTTTCAGAGATTACCGTTCACTGGGAAATTGGCTAACTCTACTTATAAACTGAAAGAGATAAAATTGTCTTGTAACCATAAAAAAAGGACTACCCTATAGGGCAGTCCCTTATCAGTTCCTTTTATAGTGCAGTATGAAAGCCTATAGCTGACAAGTGCACTTTATCTGGGACAAAGATAAAAAAAATTTCTTTTGCCACCAAAAATTAACTTATAAATCATTTGGCCTGAATCCAGAGTTGTTATATATGATATCCTTCACAGTTGGATATGTAACACGATTAAATGCCTTTAACAACTCCGATTTCATCTCTGTAACTCTATTTTGTGATATTCTGCCCAAGAAGTAACAAAATACCTTATAGGCACCAACTAATATGTTCTTTTGATTACCTAAATACCCCAGAGGTCCATTGCTGATTGCTTCGGGAAGTGTCATGTCAAAAAGAACTTTTCCATGAGCACAATAATTCCTGAGTCTACGCACTGTATTGATATAATTTGAAAACTGAGATGGAGACTGCATTCCATAAGCAACTGAAATACCATGTTTCAAACCACCATCCAGTAGATTATCATATATGGAAATGACAACACCAAAACTCATATATTCAATAGCTTTCCATGCAGGAGCATATTTTCTTTTATGCGTTTTTAAATCCTGTTTTATCACAGGCTCGCTATTCACATCTTTAATGGACTTCTGAAAAAGGTCACTATCAATAAAGTCCTGCTTTAATACCTTTGGATTGATGTACCAGAATGAATCGTCCTTGTACTTATTCGAAATCATATAAATTAAAGTAGTCCTGAAATTTATTTCAATTCTACTTATATAACGCAAGAAAAGGTTTCTCAAATCAAAATCAAAGTAATAAAGCTTTATGACATAATCAAAATTTGTTCCCTCTTTGAATGTATGATCTCTTTGTTCCTTTCGTGGATATGTTTTCTCAAAGGGAAACCAATAAAAACCTAACCGATAATAACCGATGTCAGAAAGATTCTCAATGGCTTTCCCTTCATCGTCAATACTCATACCTCTTTTCCTTAAAGTCTCAATCTGTTCTTGTATAGTTGTGGCTGTTTTCGAACTTTCCATACGTCATATATTTTCTACAAAAATACAACAAATCTTCTTTGATAAACTAATGTGAGTTTTTTTTAAAATTTAGTATGGAACAAACTGTACATGAGACAAATAAAAACGCCGAAGCGTTTCAACTCAAACGCCTTTACGTTTTCTCCAAAACGTAAGGACGTTTTACTTCAAATGCACTTGCGTTTGAAACAAAACGTACTTGCGTTTTCCGGGCCTTACTTAAAAGCCTGAAGTGTACTGAAAATAGTTGTCAGTTTGAAGATTAATTCCTGACAAAGTTGAC
>OGJZ01000387.1_pt1 | contig 53780 bp, 44 predicted proteins | sample 1572321 | NCBI WGS metagenome assembly OGJZ01 (sample SAMEA2582086, study PRJEB24529) | metagenome | biome: Human gut stool | place: China | collected 2011 | reverse complement strand
TCCGGGTGGTGCCATAGGGCGGATCGGTCAAGAGCATATCCACCGAATGACGGGGCAGAGAGCGCAGCCCCGCGATGCCGTCTTGCAGGAACAGGCCCTCTGGGGATTTCTGGACACTTTGTCCAGAGGTATCGAATGTCGTTTTTTCCATTGAAGCGCCTCCTCTCAATGCGCCCCGAAGATGCGCTGGGCGATGCCGCCCGTCTTAAACAGCATAAAGCAGAGCAAAACCGTGTAGCCCACAATGCCCCAAATCGCCCCAATGGGATCTCCGCTGGTGACGATCCCCTGGACGAGCACCGCATAGATGGCAACACACACCAGAATGAGCATCCCTTGAAAGCCCACGGCGAACAGGGAACGCAGATAATTCTGGCCCGTCTGCCCCACCTCCCGGTGGGCCAGGGTAGCCATAGGGATGGGGGCCAAGCTGGTCAGCAAATAGATTTCCAACATCCTGCCATAGACCAGTACAAAAATGACAATGCCCAGCGCCCACATGGTCACACCGATAAGAGAGGATTGGAGCCACAGGCCGAGAAGCGGGCCCAACTCCATGCCCTCCAGGGTGGTTTCCAGCTCCGCCATCATATCCGGCGTAATGTCCGTGGAGCCCTGGATGAGCCCGCCCGCCTGGGCGATCACAGACTGCGACACATCGAACACCGCCATCACGATATTAAAGGTATTGGACAGGATGAGGATGGCACAAGCCGTTTTGAACATCCATTTATAGATATTCGCCACATCAAACTCGTGCATATTGTTCTTTTCCAAAAGCATCTGTATCAGCTCATAGGTGGCAACAAAGGTCAGCACCAGACCGGCAATCGGTAAGATCACCGTTTCGGAAAGCTGGCGTATAAGGGAGAAAACCCCGGCGTTCCAGGCCGCCGGGGTAGTCCCCACTTGTACCGCGATCTCCCCGACCTGGGCGTTGACGTAATCGGTGAGCCCCTCCAGGTTGCCCATGATCCCGCCAATCAGCAGCTCTTTGAGCCAGTTCGTGAGCCAGTCGGTGAGAAAATCCATAAGCCGCTACCTTAAAACAGACCGGACAGCAGGGGGATCAAGGTGGTGCCCAGCAGGATGATGCCGCCGCCCGCCATGAGCTGCTTCATGCCCTGGCTTTTTGAGCCGGGATTATCCGAGCCGTAGCCCTCCAGCAGATTGACCACGCCCCACACGCCAAGACCAGCGCCGAGAGCCACAACAAGAGTCTGCAAAGTATCAATCGCGGAAGAAAAAAACTGCATAGAGCCTCCATTTCTCCGGGGAATACCCGGCTATGAAAAAAGCCGCCATTTCTGGCGGCAGGTTACGACCTCTGGACACTTTGTCCAGAAGTGGGATTTATACATAGGCGTCCGGGTCATCCACATCATCATAGTTGAGGATGTCCTCGTCCTCGCCTATGGGCCCTGTGTCTGTCCCGTCTGCCTCGTACACCTCGCAAGCCTCGTTCAGCCCAGGCCGCCTGCGGCGGTTGATGAGCTGGTCGAGGGAAAAGGCGTTTTTCACTTTATCGGCCTCAGCCGTATATTTGTAGTTGGGGTGCTGCTTCAAGTCGTACTTTGGGGAATAGAACGGGGGCAGGCCCCGAAGCTGTAAAATACAGCGATCCCCTGGCATAGTGGCAAGCTCGGCGGGAGTCATCAGCTCCCGGCCAAGCCGCTGGGTGTTCTGGTTGTAGCTTTCCGACTGACCCTTAGAGCGCCCGTCCGTCTGCATATAGATGGTGGACTTTCCCAGCCAGTTTTCCGAAATCTCCTTGATGGTGGAGCTTTCCCTGCCGCCCAGGAAAACCACGCTGTCCATATTTCCCATGATCGTTTCCGCGTGCTTGTCATAAATGGCCTTGCACTGCGCCATCTGCTGGTAAAAGAGTGTCAGAGATATTTCACGGGAGCGGATAACGGCCACCAGCTTTTCCAGGTTGGGCACCTGCCCTGTATTGGCCGCCTCGTCCCACAGCACCCGCACATGATGGGGCAGGCGGCCCCCATGAACATTGTCGGCCCTCTCGCACAGCAGGTTGAACATCTGCGAAAAAGCCAGAGCCACAAGGAAGTTGTAGGTTGGCGTAGTATCGGAAATGGTAAAGAAAACCGCCGTTTTCCGATCCCCGATGCGGTCAAGGGACAGCTCGTCATAGCTCATGATCTCCCTAAGCTGGGGGATGTCAAAGGGGGCCAGCCGGGAGCCGCAGGAGATCAGAATACTTTTGGCCGTTTTGCCGCTGGCTAATTTGTACTTTTTGTACTGCTTCACCGCAAAGCAATCCGGCTTGCGCTTTTCCAGGCCCTTGAACATATAGTCCACTGCGTTCATAAAGTTTTCGTTGTCCTCTTTCACCTCCATGCCGGAGATCATATCCACCAGGGTATTCATATTCCGATCCTCGGCGGGGCCCTCGAAAATGATATAGGCGATAAGGGCGCAGTACAAAAGCGTTTCCGCCTTTGTCCAAAATGGATCACCCTCCTTGCCCTCGCCTTTGGTGTTGGCTATGAGGGTATCGACAAACTTTAGAATATCAGCCTCGTTGCGGATATACGCCAGGGGGTTATAGTGCATACTTTGGGAAAAATCAATGGAATTGAACACCTTGATCCGATAGCCCCTCCGTTGTAGGAAAGCCCCCACCTGGGAGAGAACCCCGCCCTTTGGATCGACCACCACAAAGCTGCACCCGCCCTTTTTCTTCGCGCTGGCCTGGAGAAGCTGCGGGGTGAGCCAGAACCGGGTTTTGCCGGAGCCGCACGAGCCGATCACACAGGCGTTGAGGTTGCGGGCGTTGGCCGGATTTTTGGGGCGGGTGTTCATGGTAAGAAGCTCCGTCCCGGTGAGGATGACATTGTTTTCAAAGACGGGATCGACGAAAGGGGCTATATCTTTAGGCCCGCCCCAACGGGCGCTCCCGAACTCCTCATCCCGCCGGAATTTCTTTGCGTTCTTGCTCTTGAAGTGGATCAGCAGCCGGAAGCCCACCGCGCCCACAATGCCGATGAGCCAGTCAAGGGGATGGAGCCCCGGCGCAAAGTCGGCAAAGGCCGGGCCGATGCTCCGGCCCAGCCCCAGCAGCTTTTCACCAAACCCGGCCCCCTCTGCCAGACGGTAGGCCGTCCCCAGCTTTAGGCAGGCCCACAGCACAAACAAATAGGGGATGTTTGGTATCACATATTTTTTGACGCTACCTGTCCTCATGCACCGCCTCCTTTGTGCGTTCCAGCTTTTGGGCGGGCTGGCGGGCCGCTTCTGCGGCGGCCTCCTTGATCTGCTCCCGGATGGGGGCTTTTGCGGATTTGGTGCGCTTTAGCAGCCGTTTGGAATACTCGGAGAAACAGGCTGTGATCGCGTCGGCCTGCCCCGCCTTGAAGAACAGCAGGTGCTTATCCGGCGCGACTTGATAAAAGGCGTAGTCCACATTCCATTTCCGGGCCACCCGGTCAAAGAGGGCCGGGGCCTCCACCTCGATACTGTTGGTGGCGGCCCCGTGGCCCATGAGCTGCCCCACCGTCTGCCTGCCGTGGGGCGTCTGCTTGGCCCGGTGGTGTTTGGCGATCTTCCGGCCTACCGCCTGGAGAACATAGGCAAGCCCCCGCGCCGTGAGCTTGCTTGCCTTAATAGATACTGCTATGGTACGTCTGGAAACGTCCTCGTCTATCAGCCCTTATCCCTCCTTCCACACGAAAAAAGCACTTCTGGACAATGTGTCCAGAAGTGCCGCTATCGGTCTGTATGGCTTTGCTCCGGGCGGGGGCGTTCCGCCGCCTGGGGAAAACGGTCAATGACTTCTTTATAAGCCGCCATCTGCTCCCGGATGGAAAGCTGCGGATAAGCAAAAACCTTGTGCTCGTCTGGAATGTCCTCCAGCCCGTGGTAGTATTCAATAAACTGGCTGCCGTTGGGGAGGAAAAAACCGCCTTTGACAAACCCGCCATCCTCATTGATCCGCATATCCCGGCCATACGCCTCATAATCGAAATAATCCCGCAGGTTTTCGGGAATGTTGATTAGTTCCATGTCCTCCGCGTAAATGCGGCCCAGGGTTTCATCATCAGACACGCCGATATAGAAATCGTAGCAATCCAGATTTTCCACCAGATTGATGAGGTCGCCCACGCCGGAGGTATGCTCGCCGCTGGCAACAGCCGCCTCAAACTTTTCCAAATCGCTTTTATCCAGCTCGGAGAGCAGGCAGGCCAGATGGTTGAGCTCGTCAATGCTTTCGTATTCTCCCAGGCAGGCGTTGAGTTCCGGCAGGTCGCCGTCATAGTCGGCAATAAAAATCTCCTCATACTGGATATTGTCAACGCCGATCCGTTTAAGGAGCGCCTGTACTTCCTCGGTAGTCGTGGGGAATTTCAACGGCTCACTTGCCAGCTCACCCTCGTTGTATTTCCCCAGGTTGGTGACATACGCCTCAATGAACGCCATATCAGCACTGCCTCTGGCCCTTGACGGTGAGGATGCCGTCCAGGGTGGTGGCGGTGATCCCCAGCCGCTGGGCCACAGCGATGTCATTTTTCACCGCTTCATTCACATAGCTCCCGCAGACTACCAGCACGCGGGAGCGCCGGAGCAGGTCGCGCCCCATATCAATACCGCTTTTATGCTCCTCCGGCACCGCGTCATTGAGGAACAGCGGCAGATAGAGCATAGGGCAGATGGGGGAATATCCCGCATCATAGACAATGCGGCAGTATTTAGCTGCCTGCTCCATGACCTCGCACTCGCCTCCACGCCATGCAGCGGTCACATACGCAAGGGGTCGTTTCATAATCAAAACCTCCGTTTCTTTCATATAGGTAGGGGCAACCCTATCCCCCCGCCCTTTCCCTATCCAGGGAAAGGGGGCGGCTCTGGAGGATATACCCCCGCCGCTTGCCGGAAATAGCACAGCCGGGGCAGGCCGTAAAGGGCAGGCCGCCGCAAACGGCGGGCGTTCCGCCCCTTGACGGCCCACTCCCGGCTGTGCAGCATAAACCCCGGCGACGGGGGATATATCACCGCAGAGCCCATCCCAAGCGCAGGGCGCGTACCTCTGGACAAAGTGTCCAGAAGCGGGGCCCGGTCACTTATCGAGCTCGTTCTTCTTCTCCGGCTTTGCCAGTTCGGGCGGCTGTTTCTCTTTCCACTCGTCCAGCAGGGCTATGATCTGCTCCTTCATTTTGGCAGGAGTGACCTCCTTGCCGAAATACTTGTTGAGTTCGTCGGTACTGATGATCACGTTGTCAACCTCCCTTTTTTCTTCGCTCAAAATGCCGTCAATAACATCGCCGTTGAGCAGGCCCTCCTGGTCGAGCTCCCGAAGCCGTTTTGCCTGTTTGACCGATGGGGAGGACTGCTCCCCATCAATGGACACGGCGATAAGCCGCTGGTTTTCCGGCTTGATATACGACAGCTCCACAGCAGGCATAAAGCCCATATTTTTAGCGTCCACCTTTTCCAGAAGCTCCGGAACAAGATGGTTAAGGCGAACATAGCGGAGCACCTTTTTATAGTTCATATCATGCTCCTTGCCCACGATCTCCACTGAGAGCTTACCCAGGGCCTCTGCCTCCTTGTCATTTTTGGGCCGGGCCCCCTGGCGCTTGATGGCCTCCAGCTCCAAATCCAGGAGCTTTGCCAATTCGCTGGGGAGAGGGTCGCCCCGCTGCTTGTTGCTGTTCTTCATTTCACGGACAGCCTCAAGATCGGTCATCTCACGGACAATGCAGGGAATTTCATCCAGTCCAGCCCGATCACCACCATGACAGCGGCGGTGGCCCGCGATGATCTCATAGCCCTTGCCGTCCTTTTCCGGGCGGACGGTAGCGGGGGTCATAATGCCGTGTTCCTTGATCGTCCCCACCAGATCGTCCATCGCCTTATCGTCCTGCACCTTAAAGGGGTGATCCCGCAAGGTATGGAATGGATGAAGCTCTGACAGTTTCAAATAGACGATTTTTCCCTGCTCCACCGGGCGGGGCGGCACCTCCGGCGTAGGCGGCAGCTTAATCTCCGGGGCGGGGGCCTCCGCCTCCTTGACCGGGGCAGGTTTGCCCTTTGGAGCTTTCACACCGGGCCCAACACCCCCGGAGCCTGTTTCTTTGTCCTTGTCCTTTTTCACACCTCTGGACACTTTGTCCAGAACACCATGGGACGGGGACTTGCCACGGGCCGCCTTGTCAGCCTTAGCCGGGCGGCCTGTGCGGGGCCCCGTCCCCTTTTCCGGTTTGTCCCCCTGGGGAGAATCCTGCTCCTTGGGGGGACGGCCCCGGCGTTTTGCCGTCTTTTCCTCCGGTTCCACTTTTTTATCCTGGTCGGGGGATTTTTCCACCTTATCAGCTTCAACCTGCGGCGCAGGCTGGGCTGGAACATCCCCGCCCATTCCAGGGGTAACAGACTGTTCCGGCTGGCGTACCGGGCCGGTGCCAGCTGCGGGCTCCTCTACCGTTTCCGGGACAGGGGGCTTCGTCACAGTTTGAGCATCCCCAACAGAGCCCTCGCCAGGGGACTCCGGGCCTGCTTTCAGTTTGTCATCTGCCATTCGCTAACCTCCTTGTTTTGAAATGAAAAAAGCCAGACCTCTCAGCCTGGCTAACGAAAAAACTTCCCCCTTTCTTTTTTAGATTATATGGTTGTCACCACTCCTTTCTCAGTCCGGGCCATAAAAAAACGTCGCTTTTCACAAAGAAATAGCGACGTTTTAGTGTAGGTTGGCTCGGTTTTGTTGTGTTTTATAATTATGCCCTTGTATAAAAACCTAAGCCTACGCCGAAGATAAAGACCTGATGCGGATGCACTTTTATAAGCCGGATAAAGTGGCAGCTCTGTTCCAGCAGTTTGCAAAACCCTATCAAAACTACTCGGCGCGGGATGGCTTTCACTGGAATGAGTACAAACGATTTATCACGGAAGATGAAATCAATGGATATTTCACGCGGGGAAGCAATTATTCGGACAGTCGGCTGGCAATCTATTCGTTCTTCCTGAATCATGAGGACAAGAAAGAGCGGGCTGACTTCCTGAAAGACCATTACGGAATCGGCGGCAGCAGCCATGCACTCTGCGGGGCAGACGATTCTCACGAAGATCACGATGGCAGGGGTATTGCTTTGGAGCGTGGCTCATACGGAAACCCGTATGCCAGCGTTCATCTGAACTGGAATCAGGCCGCAGGCCGGATTGACCAGCTTATCCGTGACAGTGAGTATTTGAAGCCGGCAGACTACTCCCGGATGCCTGCTTATGAGCGCGAGCGGATGGCAATGCGGGTGATGGGATTCTATCACCATCTGCCGAACGACGTGGAACGGCCTTATCTGCAAGACCTTTACCATGAAGAAGGACGAAAGGCTCTCGTTGAAAAGCTGGAAGCCCCTGAACAGGCGGTGGAACTGCTGGAGCAGATGGACAATGCACTGCTGTCCGTGCCGCTGGATTCGGGAGAATATGAGCGTAAGGCAGAATCCCTCTCTATCCTGCACCAATATGTCGAGGGAACGTACACGATTTTCCCGGAAAAGAAGAGGGCTGTTGAGATTGCGGTTCCTGAACAGGGGCAGATGTCCATGTTTGACTTCATAGAGCAGGAGCCGCAATCGAAAGAGCAGTCAACCGCCGCAGCGGTTGAGAAACCCCAAAAGGCAAAAGTCGTTGCGCGGTATCAGTCAACGGTGATGATGCAGGAGGGATATATCGAGGATATTGCAATTCTGCAATATCCTGATGGCAAGTTCTATAACCATTATAACTATGACGAAGAAAAGGGCACGGGTGCTGCAGAAACAGGGCCGTTTAACAGTCTGAATGATGCAAAGTCTGTCATTCGTCAAACGAGAGAAGATGCAAAAGCAGTAGAATCGTTTGAAAATCAGCCTAAGCAAACGTACAGCAGAGAAAACGGCAGTTTTCTGTATCTGGAAAACGACCATCTGTACCGCGTTGAGCGTTCTAATGCCTACGACGTTTATCTGAAAGATATGGAAAATTCGGCGGTGGCTGGCCGGGTCATTCCGTTACCGTCATATAGCGAAACGCTGGCGAAGAATCCGCTGAACGATTTCCTGAAACTGGATGCAGACCACACGCAGAAAGACAGCCGCTGCGTCTATAAAGAATGTCTGTACACGCTGCTGGAAAAGGTAGAGCGCAGCGAAATCTATCCGCTGCTGCGTGACCGCGATACCACCGAGGAAGAAGCGGAAAATCTGATTCGTGAGAAAATCGAGGATTTGTTTGCTTCCGGTGAGGTGGAAAATGCTACTTACTCCGAGGCTATCGACACATGGGCGCACTTTGGAGAGTGGATTCAGGAAGATATTTTCCAGCGCACCTATCAGGACGTTATTACGGACAGACGGGATGCCGTTGCACTGTATCAGGATAGCAAGGACGCACCGCAGTGGGTGCGCGGCATTATGGTTCCGTATGCAGCGGAAGAAAAGGCCGTTGAGCCGACCTTGCAGCCCCTGCCGCTGGATGAAGCCAACGAGTATAATGCGCTGAAAGAGCGTTACCCGGATGCTCTGGTCGGCTATGAGCAATACGGCAACTTTGAGTTCTACGGCGAGGATGCAAAGCGCGTTTCGGAACTGCTTGGCAGTAAGCTGTTGGAAAAAGAAACTGCACTCGGCAAAGTTGAGGTATCTGGTTTTTTGCGTGAACAGTGGATTTCGCAGGCGATGAAACTCTGGAAACAGGGGGAGAGCGTCTATCTGTCCGGCCAGCAGGAAGATGGAACCCATGCGCAGACAAAGTATTTCCGCAGAGAGGAATATCTGCCAGTCAATACCATCATTGAATTGGACGATAGAGAGTTCCGTGTGGATTCGGTCAACTTTGAGCAGGGAACGGTCAGCTTGCAGGACATGACCCTTGCGAAAGAAGCCCGGTATCCGATCTTCCGAACGGAACCGCTGGAGTACATTCGGCATCTGTACGAGCAGGCAGATGTGCCGATGGAAGAAGCGGTGGAAATCACGGTCTTTACTGCTCTGCACAATGCTGGTGTGGCCTACGAGGATTTTTCCCCGGAGCAGATGGATGTAATCTATTCGGTGGCAGAATCGGGCGGCGAGTTGGAAGAACTGCTGAATCCCGACTTCCCGCCGGAACAGATGCAGCTGATCGCAGATGTGCAGAACCGAACGGATGCCATCAGCCGTGCAGCAGCAGAGGAAGCCCTTGAACCGCTGATCCAGCAGCCTATGACTCCGGCAGAGGTCAACCATGCACGGCGGCAGCACAATCTTCCGCTGGACAGTGGAGCAGAAACGGAACATCCTGCACAGCTCAAACAGGAGCCTATGAACTTCCGTATTACGGACGATGATCTCGGCGCAGGAGGGCCGAAAACAAAGTATAAAGCCAATGTGGAAGCCATTCGGGTGCTGCAAACGCTGGATGCAGAGCAACGGCAGGCTACCGCAAAGGAGCAGGAGATTCTTTCCCGGTATGTGGGATGGGGCGGCATTCCGCAGGCGTTCGATGAAAGCAATGCGGAGTGGTCGAAAGAGTATGCCGAACTACAGTCCCTGCTCACGGCAGATGAGTATAAGGAAGCCCGCGCCAGTACCCTGAATGCGTTTTACACTTCTCCTACGGTCATCAAGGCAATGTATGAAGCCCTGGGCAATATGGGATTGTCCAAAGGCAATGTGCTGGAACCGTCCTGTGGTGTCGGCAATTTCATGGGTCTGGTGCCGGACAGCATGGAGAAGATTCGGATGTACGGCGTGGAGCTGGATAGCATTTCGGGCCGCATTGCACAGCAGTTGTACCAGAAAAACAAGATTGCGGTGCAAGGCTTTGAAACAATGCAGTTCCCGGACAGCTTCTTTGACTGTGTTGTGGGTAACGTACCCTTCGGCAATTACAAAGTGCCGGATAAGCGGTATGACCGCCACAATTTCCTCATCCACGATTATTTTATCGCCAAGAGCCTTGACCTTGTGCGTCCGGGCGGTGTGGTAGCAGTGGTAACGTCCAGCGGTACGATGGATAAAAAGGATTCCTCTGTCCGTGAGTATCTTTCTAACCGTGCCGATCTGGTAGGCGCGATTCGACTGCCGAACAATGCGTTCCAGCGCAATGCCAACACGGGCGTGGTTGCTGACATTCTGTTCCTGCAGAAGCGTGACCGTGCAGCGGTGGAGCGGGCAGAATGGGTGGATCTCGGTGAAACACCGGAGGGCTATTCCATCAACCAGTATTTCGCACAGCATCCTGAGATGGTGCTGGGGGAGATCACCACGGAAAGCACCCAGTACGGCAAGCAGGAAACTACGGTCAAGCCCATCGAGGGCGCAGACCTTGCCCAGCAGTTAAAAGAGGCAGTCAGCAACATCCAGGCTACCATCACGGAGCCGGAAATTTCCGATGATGAACTGGATGTGCAGGAAGAACCTATCCCGGCAGACCCAAGTGTGAAAAATTTCAGCTTTACGAACGTAGATGGGCAGATTTACTACCGAGAAAATTCCTTTATGAATAAGGTGGAACTGCCTGCCGTGACAGCAGAGCGAGTGCTGGGCATGATCGCTCTGCGGGAAACCACCCGGAAACTGTTGGATTGTCAGCTGCATGATGGCTCGGATGCGGAAGTACAGCTTTTGCAGAATGAACTGAAACAGCAGTACACCGCATTTAAGGCGCAGTATGGTCTGATCAACAGCACTGCCAATAAGCGGGCTTTCCGACAGGACAGCAGCTATTGTCTGCTGGCATCACTGGAAATTCTGGATGAGGAGAAGAATCTCAAACGGCTTGCCGATATTTTCACCAAGCGCACCATCCGTAAGCCGGAGCCTGTTACCTCAGTGGACACGCCAAGCGAAGCCCTGGCACTTTCCATTGGAGAAAAAGCAAAGGTGGATGTGCCGTTTATGGTGCAGCTCTGCGGTAAACCGGAACAGGAAATCACGGATGAACTGGCAGGTGCGATTTTCCGAAATCCTGTGACACAGCAGTGGGAAACCTCGGATGAATACCTGTCCGGCAATGTGCGTGAAAAACTGGCCACAGCAGAAACATTTGCTGCGAACCATGCAGAGTATCAGATCAATGTGGACTACCTGAAACGGGTACAGCCCAAAGACCTGGACGCTTCGGAAATCGAAGTGCGGCTGGGTGCGAACTGGGTGAAGCCGGAGTATATCACGCAGTTTATGAAAGAAGTGTTCAAAACCCCGAACTACTATGCCGGGATTGACATTAAGGCAACCTATTCCGAAATTTCTGGTGCATGGAACATTTCGGGCAAGTCGCTGGATCGCGGCAATCCGCTTGTCACCAACACTTACGGAACCCTACGGGTCAATGCCTATAAGCTGCTGGAAGATGCACTGAACCTCCGGGATACCAAAATCTACGATACGATTCACGATGCGGATGGAGATCACCGTGTGCTGAATAAGCAGGAAACCATGCTTGCACAGCAGGCACAGGAATCCATTCGGGAAGCGTTTAAGCAGTGGATTTTCAAGGATTTAGACCGCCGCGAGGATTTGTGTGCGACCTATAACCGGATTTTCAATGCGATTCGTCCCCGTGAGTACGATGGCAGTCATATTCGTTTTGAGGGCATGACCCCGGAAATCTCTCTGATGCCGCATCAGAAAAATGCCGTTGCGCACATTCTGTATGGCAACAATACGCTGCTGGCGCATTGCGTGGGTGCAGGCAAGACCTTCCAGATGATTGCTGCCGGCATGGAGAGCCGCAGACTGGGCTTATCGCAGAAAAACCTCTATGTGGTACCGAATCACCTCACGGAGCAGTGGGGCGCAGATTTCCTGCGGCTCTATCCCAATGCCAATGTGCTGGTGGCAACGAAAAAGGATTTTGAACCCAGCAATCGAAAGCAGTTCTGCTCCCGCATTGCAACCGGCGATTACGATGCCATCGTGATCGGTCATTCGCAGTTTGAGCGAGTGCCGCTCTCCCCGGAACGGCAGAAAGCCATTGTAGAGCGTCAGATCGACGACATTACGCTGGCTCTGGCAGATGCCCGGAGTGAGGACAGCCGCAGTTTTACGGTCAAGCAGATGGAAAAAACAAAGAAAACGCTGGAAGCAAAGCTGCAAAAGCTGAACGACCAGACGAGAAAGGATGATGTGGTTACATTTGAGGAACTGGGTGTGGATCGTCTGTTTGTGGACGAGTCGCATTTCTATAAAAATATGTTCCTCTACACAAAAATGCGAAATATCGCAGGTATCGCCCAGACCGATGCACAGAAGTCCAGCGATATGTTTGCAAAGTGCCAGTATCTGGACGAACTGACAGGTGGCAAGGGCGTGACCTTTGCAACCGGAACCCCGGTCAGCAACTCGATGGTGGAGCTGTACACCATTATGCGGTATCTCCAGTATGACACCCTGCAGAAGATGGGACTGAGCCACTTCGATGATTGGGCGGCATCCTTCGGTGAAACCGTCACGGCAATCGAACTTTCGCCGGAAGGAACCGGCTACCGTGCGAAAACACGTTTTGCCCGGTTCTTCAATCTGCCGGAACTGATTTCTCTATTCAAAGAGTCCGCAGATGTGCAGACAGCAGATATGCTGAACCTTCCTGTGCCGCAAGCAGAGTACATCAACGAGGTGCTGAAGCCCAGCGAAACGCAGGAGGAAATGGTAAGTTCCTTTGCAGATCGCGCCGAAGCCGTGCGCAATGGCAATGTGAATCCCAGATTCGATAATATGCTGAAGATAACCAACGATGGCAGAAAACTGGCACTCGACCAGCGTCTTATGAACGAGATGCTGCCGGACGAGCCGGAGAGCAAGGTGAATCGCTGTGTGGACAATGCGTTCAAGGTCTGGAAAGAATCTGCCCTGGATAGGGGAACACAGTTGATTTTCTGTGACTTATCGACACCAAAAGCCGATGGTACATTCAATGTTTATGATGATGTGCGGGAAAAATTGGTGGCGAGAGGTGTTCCCCGTGAAGAAGTGGCGTTCATTCATGAGTATAACACTGAAACCAAAAAAGCAGAGCTTTTTGCAAAGGTACGCGCCGGACAGGTGCGTGTCCTGATGGGGTCTACACCGAAACTTGGCGCAGGAACCAATATTCAGGATCGGTTGATTGCCCTGCATCATCTGGATTGCCCGTGGAAGCCGTCTGACCTAGAACAGCAGGAAGGACGTATTCTCCGGCAGGGAAACCGGAATAAGCAGGTGAAAATTTATCGTTACGTCACGGAAAATACGTTTGATTCGTATATGTGGCAAATTCTGGAAAATAAGCAAAAGTTCATAAGCCAAATCATGACTTCTAAATCGCCTGTCCGCGCCTGCGATGATGTGGACGATACCGCGCTGTCTTATGCCGAAATCAAGGCACTGGCAACGGGCAATCCCTACATCAAGGAAAAGATGGACTTGGATATTCAGGTCAGCAAGCTGAAGCTGCTGAAAGCCAATCACACCAGTCAGATTTATAGCTTGGAATCGGATATTGCCCGTCGTTATCCGCGAGAAATCGCTGTAGCACAGGGTCAGATCGAAGCATTGAAAACCGATATGGAAGCGGCAAAACCGCTTCTGGCGCAGGATAAAGACTACTTCTCTATGGAAATCAGCGGCAAGGTGTACACCGAACGCAAGGAAGCGGGTGCAGCCATCATCGAGGCTTGTAAGGCTCTGAAAGCAGCTGGCACCGAGGGCAGGATCGGCAGCTACGGTGCATTTGAACTGTATTCCCGGTTTGACAACTTCGATAAGGCGTTCCGCTTATCCATCAAGGGCGCATGGAACTACTCTATGGAAGTCGGCAAAGACCCGCTGGGTAATATCCTGCGCGTTACCAATGCACTGGCAGGTATCGAAAGAGCATTGCCGCAGGTAGAACGCAGACTGGAAAATCTGGAACAGCAGTTGGCGCAGGCAAAGGAAGAAGCCAAACGTCCTTTTGCGCAGGAAGCGGAACTGGCCGAAAAATCTGCGCGGCTTGCGGAGCTGAACTCTCTGCTCAACATGGATGAAAAGGGTAGTGAGGATGCGCTGGGAGTGGACGAGGATGCAGCCGAAACCGAAGTGGCGGATAAGCCGCGCCAGCCTGTGAACTATGCAGGCCGCGTTGCCGAGCGCACTGCGGATAATATGCGGAAACCTTCTGTGCTGGCACAGCTTCATGCAAAGCAGGCAGAGCGCAGTGCAGAACCGCAGAAATTCCAGAAGCGGAAAAGTCATAATATGGAACTGTAAATAGGATAACCCTGTTAGATCTCTGCAAGGAATCTAACGGGGCATTTTTGAAAAAGGAGGGCCTTTGCTGACATTAACACCGACCAATCTGAAAACGGCAAACGCATTTGTGCAGCAATATCACCGCCACCATAAGCCGACGCGAGGGCATAAGTTCTCCATTGGCGTATCGGAGAATGGCGCATTGGTGGGCGTTGCTATCTGCGGCAGGCCCGTAGCGCGGAGGCTGGACGATGGCTATACGCTGGAAGTCAATCGCCTGTGTACGGATGGAACTCCAAACGCCTGCAGCATCCTGTATGCGGCGGCGTACCGTGCAGCACGGGCCATGGGCTACAACAAAGTTGTTACCTACATTCTGGACACGGAGAATGGCAGCTCACTGAAAGCTGCCGGCTACACCTGTGAGGGCAGAGCCGGAGGCTTGGAATGGAACGGTGCAAAAGCACCAAAACAGGCCGACCAATATCCGCGCCAGATGAAAACACGATGGGTCAAGAAAAAGGAGGGCTTGCATGGCAGTTGACCGCAAACAGCAGATGAAAGAAATCACGGAACGGTTGGAGCAGGGTGTAAAAGACATTTTTACATCGGAAATGTACACGACATACCTGCGCACGATGGCAAAATTCCATAATTACAGCTTCAATAATACGCTGCTGATCGCTATGCAGCGGCCTGATGCCACACTGGTGGCAGGGTTTAACGCATGGAAGAATAAGTTTAACCGCTACGTCAAAAAAGGCGAAAAGGGCATCCAGATCATTGCTCCGGCTCCCATCAAGGAAGTGGAAGAACGCGAGAAAATCGACAAGGATACGGGCCTGGCTGTGCTGAACGAAAACGGTGAACCGGAAATGGAACGTGTAGAGTATGTGGTTCCGCGCTTCCGAGTGACGACGGTTTTTGATATATCGCAGACGGATGGGGAACCGATTCCGTCGCTGGAAGTGAACGAACTGACGGCCAGCGTCAAAGACTATGCGCTGCTTACGGCGGCAATCGAGCAGGTATCACCTGTGTCGATGCGGCTTACTGAAATCGAAGGGGATGCCAAAGGCTATTACAGTGATGCAGACAAAGAAATCTGCATCCAGACAGGTATGGGCGAGAGCCAGACCATCAAGACGATGATCCACGAAGTCGCTCATGCGATGCTGCATAACAGCGATTTGATGAAGCAGCGCGGCGAAGAAAAAGACAGGCTCACGAAAGAAACCGAAGCCGAAAGTATTGCATTTACGGTCTGCTCGGCTTTGGGTATTGATACGTCCGATTACTCTTTTCCGTATGTGGCGAGCTGGGCCAGCGGCAAGGAGATGAAGGAACTGAAAGATTCGATGGATACGATTCGATTGACCGCAGCTGACTTTCTGGAAAAGCTGGAAGCGGCAGTCACGGAAAGGAGCGCAGAGCGTATGACTGCGATGCAGTATGCGGAAAAGTTGATTGCCAATAAGGAGCAGGAAAAGACGATTTTCGATGATGAGCAGCGAAACCTCATCGTGAATTTTGCTTTCAAGCTGGATGACCGGGCAGCAACGGAAGAACTGGTGAACGGTATTGCAGCTGCACTGGCCGAGGATGACAAAGAAGAAGTCAACCGCCTGATGTACGAGGCACAGGAGAAAATCGAAAATCTCCCGGATGGGATGATTGGTTTTTCGGAAATGCACGACTATGGCTACCGGAAAGATGATGTGCTGCCGCTGACGAAAGAAGGCGCACGGGAGTGGCATCGGCTGGGTGAGAGGATTTATCCACTGTTCCGTGATGGCACGGCAGGTGATTATGTAAGCCAAGAGGAAATCGAGCAGCACGATGGCATTTTCGGCATTAAGGCAGACGCATGGGATGCGATTCTGCTGGAGCAGCGGGAAGATTATGCAGAGAACGAGTATGCGCGCCCGGATTTTAAGCTGACAGTAATAAATCGTGAACAGGCTCTGCGGCTGTATGACGAGGGTAAACAGATTTATCTTGTCCGCATCAGCCCGTGGCCGATTCTTGTCACGGCGCGAGAGGAAATCGAGCGCGGAAGTGATACCTTCCAGATTGCAATAGCAGATTTGGAACAGGAGCGGAACATGACAGAACAGGAAAATATGCTGCTGTATGGCAGCGAGAGGCAGTTCGGTATTTATCAGATCACAGAGCGTGACCCGGAACACGACTACCGTTTCATGGGGCTGGACTATGTGGAGAAGAAAGGCATGACAGTTGCCCGTGCAGATTATGACCTGATCTATGCCGCACCGCTTACGGACAAGGATACGCTGGATGGCATTTATGAACGGTTCAATATCCAGCGTCCGGCAGACTTTACGGGGCATTCGCTGTCGGTTAGTGATGTAGTGGTACTCAATGATGGCAGTACGGTCAAAGCCTACTATGTGGACAGTATCGGTTTTGCGGAACTGCCGGATTTTTTCAAGGAAAGGAATATGGATTTGCAGAAAGAAAACCTTTTGAACGAAAAATTGCAGGAAATCGAAATCTTTGATAAGTCTGGTCTTTTCAGCAATGGCCGACTGCGGGATGAAGATGTGCCGGAGGGCTTATATCGCTATGATCTGCGCGGTTCGGACTATGACCCAGGCCAGCCCATTACAGTGGAGAAAACTGTGGTGGTGAACCATGCGGCATCTGTTCTGATGGCCGAAGAACTTGACCTTGGCGCAGAGGGGCGGCTGGAACTTGGCGAGGAAGGGCTGAACTTCACAGGCGCAGAGTTGACCGTGCGAGAGTTCATGGAGGAACAGCAGCAGAAAAACAATGCGCTGATCCACGGAGATTCCGACCACATCGCAGTCGAGGGACATCTCGGCACATGGTACGCCATTGATGAAACGGAAATTGGTGGCGAGAAGTTCTTCCTGCTGGAGCATGAGGAACACGGCGATATGGCGGCCTGTGTTGCAGTCAATGAGCAGGGCAAGCTGGTGGCAGAGGATTTGTGGAACGGCTTCGATGAAGATTTTCAGGAGGCCGTGCAGAAATATCTCTCTGAAAAATGGAATATGCCGAAAAAAGAAGATGTGGTATCGGAGATTATTGAAAAGGCTGCGCCTGTGCTGGACAACAGCGCACAGGACTATTCGGATGTGCCTGTCTACTATGAGCCGTTCAGCTATGCCAAAGAAAATGACGAGGTGGATTTATACCGCACTTCCTATCGGCTGAACAGCGAGTGCAAGCAGGCAATCCATGAAGCGATTGCGGACAACTATGACGGAATGTACCTTGGCGATGGCGCGGTCGATCAGGTGGTGCGGCAGTACGGCATGGAGCGTGTGGGCTATATTCTGGCGAATACTCTGCACCATAAAAGCTACGATGGCCGCTTTTCTCATAGCAATAAGGAATGGGCAGAGCAGGTCAGCACCCCGGAACATAATGCAGACCGCATGACCTTCCGCACGGACTGGGTGGTTGACAGCCACCCGGCTATTCTGGATGGCTTTGTGACGATGTTCCGGGAAGAATTGGAAGCGCAGAAAAAACTGGAACAGGAGCAGCCCTTCGTAAAGCAGTTCTATGTGGTCGAAAATTTGCAGGCTGCGCCTTTGAAAATTGAGCGGTTCGGCAATCTGGACGATGCAATGTCGCAGTATCAGGCACTTCCGAACCATTACATGAAAGCCTTGGGCGTGGAGAAGAATCCTAATCCTCTGCCTGGTTCACTGGATGTTTTGCAGTGCAGGAACGGCATTGACACCATCGTAGAGGACTATAAAACGGTTCCGGGCTGGGATAACCCGTATATCCAGAATCATGTTGTCCAGCCGTTGCAGGGGGCCTTAGCCGTGCAGGATGTGGAACTGGCCTACGAATTGCCGGATGCCTATTTTCACATCCAGACCTGTGACGATGGCTTTGACTATACCTTATATAATAAGGACTTCACGGAACGGGATGGCGGTGTCCTTGAAACGGATGGAGATAAGCCTGTGCAGGAGGCTATGACGGAGCTGCTGGCAGAGTTCGGCTGCGATGTGGCAGAGGGTAAAGTCATGGATGCGGCAGAACTGCGGGAACAGGCTGATACGGTGACTGAACAGCAGGCAGAGGTTTTGAAAGAAAAACTCGCTGCAGAAAGACCTGCGCCGGAAGAAACGCTCAGCTTTTATGTTGCGGAGTGTTTGGAGTTTACGTTTGCAGGAGAGTTCCACGACCATCTGACCATGGAAGAAGCCTTGGAAACCTACGACAAGATTCCGTCTGAACGGATGAACGCCGACAAGTGCATTGAATTCTGCATCGAGGAAAATGGAGGCTTTGTTGGAATGTATGAGCTGGTCGTGAACGATAAAGTGCAGCGCGAGAACATCAATTCCATCAACTACTTCAGGGATGATAAGCTGGTGCAACAGGCTATCTCTGATATGGAAAAGCTGATGGCGGCACGACAGCAGAGTAAGGAGCAGGAACGCGGCAGTACGAAAAAGTCTGTTCTGGATGCCCTGCGCAGTCTGAAAGCCAAGAAACAGGAGCAGCCTGCACAGGAACAGGATAAGCCGAAGAAAGCGAAAAAGAAAGGGATGGAGTTATGAGCAATGTACGCTTTGATGAACTGGAATTGATGCTGATGGCGATGTTTGAGCAGCCGACACTCAAAGATACGATTCAGGTGTTGACGGAAATCCAGCCGCTTGTGGCAGAGGATGCAGAGATGGCTGCGCTTGTCCAGCAAACGATCCCGAAGATGCAACAGTTGACTGAGCTGCAGTTTAAGGGGCTGGAACTGGAATGGCATAGGCCGGAGGATGATGCAGGAGAATGAGTTCAGATATATTTGTGATTTACCAGATCGACAATTCTGAGAAAAATCGTGAGTATCGCTGCCGCAGTTATGCGTATCAGATTGAGCATGGCTTTATGATAACCGCAGATAATTATGGTACGGGCTATTCTGGTACGGCTACGCGAGGAATGGGCGCGGAAGCGATTCGTAAAAAGATGGAAAGCATTAACCCGGACAAATTCAAAATTAGAAAATTTGGGGTCAGTGATGTCATCGGATTGACTGCGGCAGGCAAAACATCTTTTTTCTATGTTGATAAGGATAGGTTGGTGAGATTCAACGGCTTTTTCCCAAAGCCCCAGAGCGGCACATACCTGATTCTTGATGAGGGCGGCTATCAGGTGGCAGGACAAAAAGGCACATGGCTGGTATCGGATGAAGTGGAGGTCGATGGTCAGCGGTTTGTTCAGATGAGAAGTGAACAAACAAATAATCCGCCGCCGAGTATTATTCTTCACGAGAGCGGAGCCTTTGTGACGCAGACAGCTTTAGGTTTCGATGGAGAAGCTACCAGAAAGATGCGCGCTTTCTTGCAAGACCCAAAGCCTGAACTGTTGCACCACCAAAAATTCTTTGAAAACGGCACAGCTGAACGTGCCAAAGAATCCGGCACAGAGCAAAATTACAATATGATAGATGGCTGCGTCAATAATGTGCCGAAAAAGCCCCGGCGCATTGGCGGCAGGTGGTCGGTGCTTGATCGGCTGCATATTAAGCAGGCTGAGCGGCGACAAAAAGACAATACGCCGCAGCAGGAACAGGAAAGAAGCCGAAAAAGTTAAAATACCGTAATATCGTTGAGATGGCTTCCCCAAAAAGGAGGCCATCTTTTATGCACGAGTTGAGCCAGAGAAGCTATCCATCTGATGGAATCCTCAGCGTATACGATTTGATTCTGATACCAAAGTGGGTAATGGAGGAAATTGAGGATTCTACATACAGAAGCACCTATGTTGAGCAGCTTCAAGCACAAGGGTATCCTATTCGTTGGATTGATGAAACAAAGTAAGAGTAATATGGTAGAAAAGGGTCAGCCCTAGTCTTTCGCAGGAAAGACCAGGGCTGGCTTTTTGTTTTATAGAGAGTGTTCGTTCTTTCGGGATTGCTGCTGTTTGCGCTGTACTTCTCGTTCTGTTCCTAGAATGTTATCTACATTGGCGCATACAGTCTGGAGTTCCCTGTGGTAATCTTTGAAATAGTGGTATGTGTCATACTGCGCATCTTTCTGAATGGTAAGCTGTTCCTTTTCGGCCCGGAGGTCTTTCATGGTCGGGAACTTTCCATCTGGGGAGTGCTGCTTTAGAATGCGGAGGGCTTCTTCATATTTTGCAATATCCTCTGCATGAGCCTGCCGGAAAGATTTCTTATTGCCGGATTTCAAAAAATCACCATAGACTGATTTGGTGGAAAGGTACTGGCCTAAATAGCAAATCTGTTCGTTAACCTTTTTCAATTTGGCTTCGGTGAATTTGGCATCACTTCGGGCTTTCGCCATTTTGGATTGGATGGTGTTGGTGGTATCAGAAAGTTTTTCATAAGAATCGTATCCATGCTCCTGCACATAAGCGACTGTCCGTGCCATCTGCTGCAGGTTGGAAATCTTGACTTTCTGCGCATAAGCGCGGCTCTGCTGTGCTTTAACGCAGGTCTGCAAGTCAACTACAAGGCGCAGATCGGACTTGATGAACAGAATGGCCATAGGATCATCTGCTGCCCAATGAGGGTTGTTCCGTTCTTTGTTCCGCGCATTTTCTGCAAAAATGCGGAGAAGCCTGTCGCGGTCATAATTAGAACCGAGAGCGCGGGCAGAAATAAATTTCTGTCGGTCAGCAGGAAGATAGCTGAATCGTCCACGATGGTCTTTTACCAAAATTCCGTATTCCGCTTTTAATAACCGTTGAAATTCATCAGAGGATGTGGCACGTTCCGCAATGTCAGAAATGGCATTGCGGATTTTTTCTTTATCGGTTTCAAAGGTGGTGTGCATGGGGGTGATGCCATCGCCCAGAAGTTCCATGTTTGCAATATCCAGATTCAACTGCCCACGCCGCTGCGCATGGTACTCCTGTTGTGTGATTTTATCCGCAGCAGGGGAGAGCAGATCGACCTGATGCAGCCCTTCGCGTTGGCAAATATCCATCAAAGATTTTTGCAGGTGCTTCAAATAGTCTTTGGTAAGGTGGTGCTTGTATCCAGCCTTGCAGTCGATTGGCCGTTCGGTGTAGGTCTGAGGCTCTATATCGAATTTGCGCAGGCTGTTGATTATGATGTGGGTATGGATGTTGCCTGTTCCGTTATTGCCATCTGTATGGGTGCAGACCAAAGCCTGATGCCCCGGAAAATTAGCTTTTGCGTATTCCAGCCCAATGGCCTGTGCACGTTCTCCTGTTAGATCGTGGTCGGCGTTATCTCTGGGGTCATGGCTGATAATGTAGTGGTGGCTTTTGATTTCATCATAGGTGTTGTTCTTATGGTGCTGCTGGTTTAGAAGCTCACATTCAAGGTCAAAGGTTTCGGGATTGCAGTTCAGTCCGTCGAGATAAAATTCTTCCCGAAGCAGCATATTCCCACTTTCATCCAGAACGGGAACCAGATGAAACTCGTCATGCTGGTATTTCAGATAGTCGATGGCACTCCCGTAATTGGAATTTTTACTTGCGATGTGTTTTAGAATTGCCACGGTATACACCTCCAAGCTGAACGATTTCCTGCCGCAGTTCACGGATTTCCGCAATGCACTTTTTCAGTTCTTCCAACATTCCGCGCGATGCCAGACCGCCGCCGTGAAAATAGCGGGCAATCTGGTTGAGATTATTTCCAATGCCTGCGGCCTGAGCAGTCAAATTCTGAATTTCGCCAATATCGGCAACGATGTTATAGTTGACAGTCACTTTTTCAGATAGAGCCTGCTTGCGCACAAAAGTGGAGATGGGATAACCGGAATCTTTTGCATATCCGGCCACCAGTTCATATTCAATGCTGCTGAAACGAACCATTACATTGCTTGTGCGTCTGATGCTTTCTGCCTTTTTTGGTCGTGCCATAGTGTGATCCTCCTGCGTTTTTATAGTTGCAAAGCAACTCCCGATAAGCCGTAGGCGTTCGGCTGCGAACACATTCATGTGGAGCCAGATAGCCAAAATCTGAGATTTTGTGCGTACCGTGGGAATGGGGAACGGAATCCCCATCAAGATTGCCAGGAACGAAAAATCACGAAAGTGAGTTTTGAGTTACTATAGGCGAATCTTGCGCTAAGAGAGAAAAAAGCCCCACGACCTGGAAAATCGAGAATTGTCCTTATACCTATAACATTCTGGAAGCACCTTTTGGCAACCACTTGAAAAAATATTTTTGTGAAATTTCAAAATTTGGTTGCCAAACACCCCTTTTAGAATGCTATAGGTGAAGGGAGGTATTTGATGTACCAGAAAATGACGCATACACTTGAGGATTTGAAGAAATTGGCAGCGATGGAACTTCGGGATGTGAACCGTGAAGAACTGGTGGACATCAACGATGTGGAAATCAAGAAAGACCTGTCGCAGCGAGAACGGATGGTTGATTTTGTTTCACAGATCAAGAACCCTTACTGCTATCTTGACCGGGGAATGGTCGTAAAGATCAGTTTTGCCGGAGAGAATCGATTGGAGGACACGCTGAAAAAATGCGCAAGGACACACCGGAAATGAAAAAAGAAGAAAGCAGAAGAAAATTTGCACTTTAGCACATTAAAGCGTTGACATAAACCGTGAAATATGAGATAATGGCTTTGGGTCAAAACAGAATATGCTGATAAAGCCGATAATTTCTTGGTTTATTGTCTGAACGACAAATAGATTAGGAGGTTATCGGCTTTTTATGTTTTTTCAGGGAAATGAAAAATACAACTGCGCCACATATCTTCGTTTGTCGCGTTCGGATGGCGACCAGCAGGAGAGCAACAGCATAAAAAATCAGAGAGCGTTGCTGAACGATTACATGGGGAAGCACCCGGAATTGCACAAGTTCGATGAGTATGTGGACGATGGTTACAGCGGCACAAATTTTGAACGCCCGGATTTTAAGCGGATGATGCAGGACATTGAGAAAAGGAATGTCAACTGCATCATCGTCAAGGATTTATCTCGTTTCGGCAGAAACTACATTGAAACGGGTCGTTATCTGGAACGAATCTTTCCATTCATGGGTGTGCGCTTTATCGCCATCAACGATCATTATGACAGTGCAGAGGAAAACGATGATAAGGGCCGTATTCTGATTCCGTTCAACAATCTTATCAATGACACCTACTGCCGGGATATTTCGCTGCGCGTTCGCAGTCACTTGGATGTGAAACGAAAAGAAGGTCAGTTCATTGGCAGTTTCGCAGGGTATGGGTATCGCAAAGACCCGAAAGACAAAAATCATCTGATTATAGATGAATACGCTGCGGGCATTGTGCAGGAAATATTCAAATCAAAATTGAACGGAATGAGTTCACAGCGCATTGCCAGCCACTTGAATGAACTTGGGGTCCTGCCGCCGAACGAGTATAAGAGAGCTAATGGATTCAACTATACCTGCGGTTTTCAGGCTGGGCTGAATCAAAAGTGGACAGTGGTTTCTGTTAATCGTATTTTGAAAAATGAATCCTATACGGGAACATTGATTCAGGGCAAACGCAGGAAAATCAATTACAAAGTAAAAAAGAGCCATGATGTTGGAAGTGAAAACTGGATTCGGGTGGAAGATGCGCATGATGCCATTATCAGCAAAGGCGAGTTCCAACAAGTACAACAGTTGTTGGAACTGGACACTCGTACCGCACCATCGCAGACAACAGTTTATCCATTATCAGGTTTTCTGCGCTGTGCAGACTGCGGGCAGAATATGATTCGCCGCACGGTGACGAAAAACGGAAAGAAGTATCAATACTATCACTGCTCTACCTATAAGAATGGCGGTGGCTGCACACCGCACATGATAAACAGTGAGAAGCTGACGGAAAGTGTTCTGGCTGCGATTCGGCATCAAGTGACACTTCTTGTAGAAGCGGAAAAGGTACTCTCCAATGCAGAGCTGGCAAGCGGCGAACAGATTGGCATAAAGATTCTGGACAGCCAGATCACTGCACTGGAAGCTGAATTAGAACGGTACAGTAATTTGAAAATCCGTCTGTATCAGGACTTATGCGATGATGTTGTCAGTCGGGAAGAGTACGGAGAAATGAATACTCGCTTTGCGCAGAAGATAAAAGAGGCACAGGATAAGATTCAGGAAATCCGCGAAAAGAAGCAGGAGGCATTAAAGCACGACACACTGCTTCCTACTTGGTTGGAAGAATTTAAGCAGTACGAACATATCAAAACGCTCGAACGCAGGGTCGTGGTGGAACTGATCGACCACATAGATGTTCATAGCAAAACAGAGATTGAAATTCATTTCTGCTTCGAGGATGAACTGCACAGTATCACAGAAAAATTTATGGAATATCAAGCACATCATGGAAATGAGGTGGCAGAGGAATGAAATGGGTCAGTTATACAAGGTCGATTTCCAGTAGGATCGGAGAAGAAAATCCATCCAATACGATTGCGGAGCAGAATGAGCGAATTGCACGGTATCTAAAAAAGCTTGGGTGCAACGTATCCGAAAAATACAGTGACCGAAAGAGAACAGCAGAAGCCACAGAGGGCTTTGACAAATTGGTACAGGATGGGATGGCTCGGAAATTTGATGCAGTTGTTGTGGATTCTATCTTCCGCTGTGGAAGAACCCTTCCGTTTGCCATTGAAGCACTGCAGAGGACGTTCTATCCACTTGGTATCCAATTTGCAGTTGTGGAAGATGACTTTTGCAGTGCAGACAAAACTGCCGAAGAAGTTGCAGAGTATTTCAATGGAAAGACCATTGATAAGATTCGTTCGGAATTTATTACCAATCGCCAGAATCACTTTGAAGAAGGTACATTGACCCATCGACAGGCTAAATATGGTTATGCGCTGTCGGAAGATCGCAGAAACCTTGTTCTTAATCCTGAGAGCGCACAGGTTGTAAAGCTGATTTTTCAGATGTATCTGGAAGATATGAAAATCCCGGAAATCGCAAGAGCATTGGATGCACAGGGCGTTCCATCTCCACAAATCCAGATGGCAAAGAAAAAAAGGTCAAGAACAAAAATCAAGTGGCCGGATTCAACCATTCGCTTGATTTTGAAAAATCCACTCTATATCGGAAAGTGTACGCTGACACTGGCAAAGGCAAAGCGAGAATTGGAGGTTCCGGCGATTGTTTCAGAGACGGAATTTCAGAAAGCTCAGAAAAAGTTGGAATCTACGAGGTTGCCTTCGAGGAAAAAGGCACGAAAAAAGCCAAACCTGCTCTTTAAAAAAATCTATGACAAAGAAAGCGGAAAAGGTCTGCTGTGCAGAACATCAGAAGATGAAAGCCAGCAAATCTATTCGTTTGACAAGGGGTATAGATGCTTCTCTGGAAAAGCCCCTTTCATCGAAAGCGAGAAAATCTTTCGAGAGATTCTTTCAGCTTTGGAAAAAGAAAAAATGCAAGCTGCGCATATTGATAGGGTGCTGGACTTGAATCCTGAGAAAGTCAAGCAGTGCATGGATGCTGGACTGTTGCAGTACAGAAAAAAAGCAAATGAGATCGTTGCGCACTTGATGGCCAAGGACGATGAACGAACAGCAGTTTATCGGGAATACGAGCAGGGATCAATTTCGCTAGAACAGGTAGAGGAGTATGAACATCAGTATCAGGTAGCAGTCCAGAAGCAGGAAGCGGACTTTAAAAAAGTAATGCTGGCTGTTAATGATATAGAAAAAGCATTTAGCCATGGGAATCCCTGGTTGATGAAGTTCCGAGCGATTTCAATTCCTGAAAAATTGGAGCGCACACATCTTAAAGAATGGCTTGACCATGTATGGATCGTAGATTTTGAACAGGTAGAAGTGATCCTACAAGAAAGTAAGTGGAAGGGATTCTTCCCGGAAGAATGGCTGAACAACGGAGAGGAAGATTGTAATGGCAAGAAAGAGTAGAAAGAATCTGATGCCGCAGGCCGCTGCGCAGGAGGCCGTACAGCAAAACGAAAAAGAACTTCTGCGCACGGCAGCGTATGCGCGGCTGTCGGTTGAGAACGGTGGGCATGAAACAGAAGATTCCCTGCACACACAGATTTTGCAAATTCATAATTATATCAGGGAGAACCCGGAACTGACGCTGACCGATACCTATGCAGACAACGGTTTTACGGGAACACGTTTTGACCGACCAGAATTTGAGCGTATGATGCAGGATATACGGACAGGCAAAATTCAGTGCATCGTAGTGAAGGACTTATCTCGATTTGGTCGTGACTATATCGAAACGGGAAGCTATCTGGAAACTATTTTCCCGATGCTCCATGTTCGCTTTATCGCCATCAACGATGATTTTGACAACATCCGGCAGTCGGATGTGGATAGTCTTGCGGTTCCCATCAAGAACATGGTAAACAGCTTGTATGCTAAGGACATTTCAAAGAAAATCAGCCTTAGTTACCAGATGCGCCGCGAGAAGGGAATCCCTACATCGTGGTGTACACCGTATGGCTATCAGTTGAACCAACAGGGAAATAAGTTTGAAGCGACTGAGGATGCGAAGTGGGTCAAACTGATCTATCAATGGTATCTTGCAGGAGTAAGCACAAACGAAATTGCCCGCAGGTTGGAGTTTTTAGAAGTAGCAAGGCCGAACGAACGGCTGAATCGCAAATTACATGAGGGAGATGACCCTACCTATAATAAATGGCACCCCAGTACGGTTCTTCGTATTTTAAACAGCAGTGCCTATATTGGAGAACTGGTATCGGGAAAAACGCAAACAGCATCATACAAAGGGATTGGCCTCCATCCTGTGGAAAAGAAGGAATGGCATATTGTTGAAAACGCTCATGAAGCAATCATTCTGAAATCGGATTTTGAAAAAGTGCAGGCACGGCGGGAGCAGAATAAGGAAAAACGGGAAAGGGCGATGGCTCGTTCCAAGGCAACCAGAGAAAAGTGTTATAACCATCTATCGGGAATGGTTTACTGTGGCTGCTGCAGGCGCAACATGACGTTTGAACGGCGTGTGCATGGTACGGTGAAAGAAACGCACTATGGAGTGTTCATTTGCAAAAGAAAGAAGAATACGACTCCCTGCGCCTATCATGCGGTGCCGGAGAAAATGCTGATGATGGTGGCGATGGATCAGATTCATCATCTGGTGTCTACCATGTGCGAAGAAGAAAAGCTGGTAAAAGACATGATGCGCGGTAGCAATCTGGATTCTGCCCGTTCCATCAAGATGAAAGAAAATTCAATCCTGTTTCGGATTCAGGAAGCCGAAGAACGGCGGTTGCGCTTATATGAGGACTATAAGGCTGAAATTCTGGACGAAGATGAATACAGTCAGCTAAAGGAACATTACATAGCAGAAAAGCAGCGGTTGGAACATGAACTGCAAAAGCAGCGTCAGCGCGCATTGGAACTGGAAAAGAGAATCAAAATCTGCGATGCTCAAATGGAACGGATGCGCGGGATTCTAAATCAAAATGAATTTGATGAAGAACTGGTGCATGAACTTATCAAGAGAATCTATGTAGGAATGGACAATTCTGTGGAGGTCGAATTTAAGTGTAGCGACCCCTATCAGGAAGTGCTTGCAATCATGTCGGAGGTTCAGAATGAATAATAAAATTGCAATCTATCTCCGCTTATCATTGGCAGACGGAGATTTGAAAAAGGGCAGCAAGGATGAAAGTAACAGCATTGAGAACCAACGGATGCTGCTCCACGATTACATTGGGAAGCAGGAAGATTTATTTGGCGAGATTGTAGAATATGTAGATGATGGCTATACTGGCACCAATTTTAATCGTCCAGCTTTTCAGAAAATGATTGTGGATTTGAAGCAGGGCAATATAAAAGTCATCATGGTAAAGGATTTATCCCGTCTTGGTCGTGACTATATCGGTGTTGGCGATTACATTGAGCAGATTTTTCCGTTGATGGGAGTTCGGTTTATTGCCGTGAATAATTCCTTTGACAGCATGAAACTGAACAACGGAACGCCGGGAATCGAAGTGGCGGTCAGCAATCTGGTGAATAATATGTATAGCCGGGATATTGCGAAAAAGATTCGGGCTGCTCTGGAAACGAACTGGAAGAACGGGAAAGCCACCTGCACGAATGTTCCTTTTGGATATGTGTGGAACAAGAAAGGTGGGCGGCGGTGGGAGATTGACCCGGAGGCTGCAGTCTGCGTGAAAAAAGTATTTGAATTAGCATTGTCCGGCTGCAATACAACGCAGATCGCCTACGGCATGAACGAATTAAATCTTCCTACGCCGGGATTGTATGCGAAACGAAAGAATCTGCTGATGGGCAGCAATCCTATTATTGCCCCGGACAGTGAAATGTTATGGAACGCAGCAATCGTATGGAGAATCCTTAGACGGTATGAATACACTGGTGCGCTGGTTATGGGGAGAAGAAAGAAAATTGACGTGAATACTACCTCTGTTCGGACGCTCCCGGAGGATAAGTGGATCATCGCAGAAAACGCTCATGCGGCCATCGTGACAAGAGATGAATACTATCAGGCACAGAAAGCGATCCGTAACGTAACTCCAATTCAATATAAGGTGGGCGATGATTTTGCGTTAAAAGGAAAAATCTGCTGCGGAAACTGTAATCGGCAGCTTCGCCACGAAAGGCAATATGGGGAAATGGTTTTCTATTGCGGCTATAAACGGTCAGCCGGAAAGTTCTCTAAATGCTACGGCGGCTATTACAGAGAACATTCGGTGAACGCAAAAGTGGCTCGTGCGATAAAAACAGTATTCTATGCGCTGGATGTGGTAAATCAGGGGATGCAGGAAAAGCAGTCTGTCACGGTGCGCTGCATGGACATTGAGGACTTGGAAAAGCAAGCAGAAGCCATTCGGGTAGAACAAATCAAACTATATGAATCGTATGCGGACGGTGTGCTGCGGCGAGATGCGTACATAGAAAAGAAAAAGATCCTTTCGGAAAAACTTGTCGCATTGCAGGATAGCATACGGACAGAAAAGGAAGAACAGGAGTGTGCCGATGAATTGGATGAAGAAATCCGCGCTCTGACAAAGCAGGCCAGCGAGAAAACGTACATCGGCGGGCTGACAAAAGAATGTGTGGATGCTTTTGTGAGCATGGTTTATCTGTATGACGATCAAACGATGAAAATAGAGTTCAACTGTGAGGATGTGATTCGGAGAGCGTTGGAAAAGTATGGCACATAATTGGATGGAAGAAGTGGTATAAGAAAAAGAATACCCGTCTGGGTGAGAGGATTCAGAAAATCTTCTCGACCAGGCGGGTATTTCATTCCGCAGGAATGACTTTGACCGTATAAGCCACAGACAGCACCCCGGTGTAATCCGAAGTGCAGCTGTGTCTTATGCGGGCTTTTTTGTTATATGATCAGCGGGCTACAAAATCAGATTCCCAAACCGTACAGTATGGCTTTCATCTCTCTTACCATCCGAGTGAGAATTTCCTGTTCGATTTCATTGCAGTCCAAGAGAAGACGGTGAATTTCGGAATTTGAGGTTGAAGTCGAGTGCATCAAACTATCTACCAGCAAATCATCAGTCGATACGTCAAGAGCATTGGCAATATCAACCAGTGCATCAAGACTTGGGCGTTTGATAGCGGATTCGATTACGCTAATATGTTTTCGTGTCATGTTAAGCTGCTCTCCAAGGGCCTCTTGCGTGATACCAGCTTGTTTTCGGGCATTTGAAATGCGCTTGCCCAAAGCTTTATAATCAGTAGCCATGTGCTTTTCTCCTTATGATTCCCCGCATAAGGCAGTACAATTATCTCGCATGATGGTAGGCAGAGCAACTCTATATCAAAGGTTCTAAGACCGCAAAGGGACACACTGCTAGCTGCTCTGTGGTCTTAGGCTGTTTTGCTACCTACTGGGTAGCAAAAGGCAACTCATGCTACCTGATGGGTAGCAGTCAAAACGCAACGAATGCTTTATAATAGAGGTAGGAAAAGACTGCAAATAGGAAGGAAAGACGATGGCGGACAAGGTAGAAAAAAGAATTCTTACATTATATAGTGATGTGCAGGCAACTTCTGTTCACTGGTTGTGGTATCCATTCATTGCAGTGGGAAAGATAACATTGCTACAAGGCGATCCCGGCGATGGAAAGTCAACCATGATGATGAATCTGATTGCGGAACTTTCTAAGGGTGGGAAAACACCGGATGGAAAGCCTGTTGGGACGCCGCAGAGGGTTATCTACCAGTGTTCGGAAGATGGAGTATCAGATACCATTAAACCCAGACTGGAAAGATGTGGCGCAGATTGTAGAAAAGTAGCTTTTATCAATGAAGAAACATACAGTGGTCTAACACTGGATGATGAGCGTATCCGTCAGGCAATCATTGAATTTCGCCCACGGCTTGTAGTTATAGACCCGATTCAGGCGTATTTAGGAAGTGATTCTGACCTCCAGATTGCAGGGAGAGCCAGAAAACTGATGCAGCGTCTCGGAATGTGGGCTTCAGTATATGATTGTGCCATTGTGCTGATTGGTCATCTCAATAAGAAAGAGGGAACGAAAGGTTTGTACCGAAGCCTTGGCAGCATAGATGTGGTTGCTGCTGCGCGAAGTGTTTTGCAGGTGGAGCGTGACCAGAAAGATACAGATATTCGTATTGTTCGGCAGATAAAAAACAGTTTGGCTCCGTCTGATGGAGAAATTCGGTTTTCTATAACAGTGGAGATGGGTTTTCAATGGTTGGAGTGCAAGAGCACATTCGTTTCATCGGAACAACCGAAAGTGCCGGAATTTGAGTCAAAAACAGAAAAGGCAGCATATCTGATAAAAAAGTTGCTTTCTGATGGCGATATGAGAGCAAGAGAAATCTATATGCGGATGAAAGATGAAGGAATCAGCCGCAGAACCGCAGAAAATACGAAGAAAGAACTCGGTATCCGAAGTTATCGGAAGATGCGACAGTGGTATTGGAGCATCCATACGGGAGAATGAGGAAAAGCACATGATTACCGGTGAAGTAGAAGCAGTAGACCGTAAGCAAAAAATCAGAGACCGCTATAAGGGCGTAGATATATCGGAATTGGAAGTCATTCCCGCCAAAATCATAGAGGATTTGGAAACAAGTTCTGTGATTCGGCGTGTGGCAGCATATATCCGTGTTTCCACGGATAATGATGAACAGACTTCTTCGTATGAACTTCAGAAAAACTATTATACGGATTATATTCAGGCACAGCCGGGATGGGTATTTGTTGGAATCTATGCGGATGAGGGCATCAGCGGCACATCTCTGGAACACCGAAAAGGGATGCAGCAGTTGATTGAGGACTGCAAGGCAGGCAAGATTGACCTTGTTCTTACAAAATCCATTGCCCGCTTTGCTCGAAATATCGTTGACTGCCTTTCTGTGATTGAACTTCTGAAAAATCTGAATCCGCCTGTGGGTGTGAAATTTGAAGCAGATAATATCTATACGCTGGACAGCAATGGACGCATGATTCTGACGATTCTGGCATCTGTGGCAGAGGAAGAATCGCATTCCAAATCTATCATTATGAACTGGTCGATTGATCGGCGGTTCAGCCGTGGCCTGTTCCTGACCCCTGCATTGCTTGGATACGATAAAGACGAGGAAGGCAACCTTGTAATTAACCCGGAGGAAGCACAGACGGTAAAGGTGATTTACTACCTGTACCTGAATGGATATTCGCTTACGGAGATTGCAACTCTTTTGATGGAGTATAGCCGTAAGACGAAGTTGGGACGTGTGGAGTGGAATCCCGGTACACTTGCAGGTGTTCTGGCAAATGAGCGCCATTGTGGTGATGTACTGGCAAGAAAGACCTTTACACCGAACTTTTTGACGCATAAATCAAAGAAAAACAACAATGATCGGACACAGTACAGGCAGAAGAATCACCATGAAGCCATTGTTTCCAGAGAAGTTTTTAATGCAGCCAATCATCTGCGGGCATCCCGCAATTATTCAAAGAAAAACAGACCCTTGCCCGTGTTGAGCGTGGTTGAAGATGGGATTTTGCGAGGATATGTGCCTTTTGATAAGGATTGGACAGGTTTTTCGGCAGAAGAATACAGGGAAGCCTCTGAAAGCGTGATGAAAGAACCGGATGTCACTGTTACTGCGGATGTGAAAAAGCGTCTTGATCTGACGGGCTATGAAATAGTCAGGGTACAGTATTTTTCTACTATGCAGAATCCGGCTATGACGATTTCTAATGGACGATTGCGCTTTAACACCGCTTGCTTGAAAAAGTTTGAAAATGTTGAATATGTGGAGCTGCTGCTAAATTCTGTTGAACGCTGCATTGCCATTCGCCCCTGTGACAAGAATAATCCAAACGCGATCCGTTGGGGCAGACTGAAAGAGGGACGTTGGTGTGCAAGCACTTTGGGCTGTCGTGGACTTGCAAAGACTTTATTTGACATTATGGAATGGGATGAGGATTTGCGTTATCGGTTCCGTGGCCAGTTTTTGGAGCAGGGCGATAACAAAATGATGCTGTTCGCATTTGATGAGCCTGAAATGATTAAGGTGGAAGAAATCGTTCTGCCTCCAAAGGAAAACACCGAAGAAGATGAGGGCGAAACGGTCAAAAAGAAGATTTACATTTTTCCACCAGAGTGGGCTGGAACATTTGGACAGCCGATTACAAGTATAGCACAGGTGGGTATCTTACGGCAGGAGCATTATGCCGGAAACTGGGATGTATTTCGTCCTGCGACGGAGATAGAGGAAATGAACATATTTACGGCAGAAAGTCTAAATGAGTTGCTCCGTGAAGCGGAGAAGATAATGGAAGGATGGACTGATTATAGATGAATGAAGAAAACACAACAATCATGCCGCCAGAGAAGCAGATTGTGCAGGATGATAGAGACGCACGGGCGGAAGAACTGGAAAGTGCCTTTTCGTATGATGGCTACCAGGTCGTGCGAAAGGAATTGTTTGCCCATCTGCGTGACCCGGCAATCGTGATTCGTAAAGATAGTATCACATTCAATACAGCCTGTATCACAGGGCTGGAGGATGTGGTCTATGTTCATGTCATGTTCAACAATGATTTGAAGCGTATCGTTGTTCGTGGGTGTGATGAAAATGACAAGGACGCTCTGCGTTGGTGCGTGGCAAAACCGGATAAGCGCAAAAGCCGGAAGATGTCCTGCAAGCCATTTGCGACTTTAGTTTATCAGAAAATGGGATGGGACAGCGAGTGCCGATATAAAATGCTGGGGTACAGGATTACCTTTGAGGGTGAAACTCTGTATGTTTTTGATCTGCTTGTGCCAGAAATTTTTCATGAAGGACAGAGAAAAAAGAACGCAGTCGATTCGCAGGATAATGCTGCGTCAACAAAACCTGTGAACAGCCGAAAGGGATTTTACCTGGATGATATTGTGGGAACTTTTGGTGTGCCTGTGGAAGAACACCGGAAAGAATCTGAAGTCAAGCAAATGGATGGGTATGTGTCAATGGGGATTCTGACAGGAAAGATTGCTCCTGAAGCTGGAAAGGACTAATTGACAGGTTGTACAAGGGGAGGGTCTGTCCATTTGTGGGAGGTGAGCAATATGCAAAAAACAGAACAGAAAACGGAGCAACAGGCAGGACTTGGCATGAGTTTCTGCGAGGAAGAGGGACGAATCACGGTCTTCAGAAAAACGCTGGAAGCGTTAGAATGGCCGTCACACTATCGGTTTCTGTATAATCGTAAAATGAAACAGATAGCTGTACAGGCGTGTGGAGCAGAAGAATCAGGAGCGCATCGTGTGGGAAAACCAGACGAATCTAATAGCGGCGAAATCAAGTGTATGGCATTGGTTCGCATGATTTACGGGGATTCTGGGTGGGACAAGAAAATGTCCTATCGGCTGATCGGAAGAGCTTTTCCACAGCAGCGACTTGTTTCGTTTAAGATAACGGATGCGATGCAGATAGAAAACGGGAGAGTACTGACTGAAATGTGAATCTCACATTAGTGGGTTCTGAAATAATTAGTTGCCTATGATATAACAGTGGCGAAGAATGCAATAATATGGACAACTCCGTGCAAGGAAAGTTTACAGTTGGTTGCTTGATATGGGCGGTGAATTATGGTAAGATGGAAGCACGATAGGAGAGTTTACGCTCTTGTTGAATCTACTGCGAGGAAGTGAATGCCGATGGAAAAACAAGGCACGGTGGAAAATCAGCTTGCCCACACGATAGATCAGACAGAGTATGATTCGAGGTATGACAGAACAGCGAAAAAGCTGTTGGCAAACAAACAGATTCTGGCACAGATCATGAAAGGCTGTGTGAATGAATACAGCGATTGCACCGTAGATGATATTGTTGAGAAATACATCGAGGGAACCCCGGAGGTTGGCTCTGTTGGTGTTCATGTCGATGATACGAACAGACCCAAAAAGTCAACAGATGTAATCAAGGGTAGTAACAACGAGGACTCTACGCTGACCGAGGGAACATTGTTCTACGATGTTCGCTTTGACGCAATCGCACCGAAATCTGCGGACAGTGCAGAACAGGAAGAAGTCATTCGTCTGATTATCAATGTGGAAGCACAGACAAAATTCAAGCCGGGATACCCATTGACGAAACGGGCAATCTATTATTGTAGCAGAATGATTTCTGCACAGCACGGTCCGATTTTTACAAAATCTGAATATGGGAAGATTCGTAAGGTCTACTCCATCTGGATTTGTACTCAGCCGTCAGATGGTTTTGAAAATACGCTTACCCGGTACTCCATCAAACCCGAACAGTTGATTGGAGAAGCGCAGGAAGAAACCGAAAACTACGATTTGATGAGTGTCGTAATGATTTGTTTAGGCAAGCCAGGGACGGAGAATCATAAGGGAATCCTGAAATTTATGGAAGTGCTGTTATCTTCCACAAGATCAGGTTCGGAGAAAAAGAAGATTCTGGAAGAAGAGTTTGGCGTTGCAATGAGCGAAGAACTGGAAAGAGAGGTGCTTGAAGTGTGCAATCTTAGTCAAGGCGTAAGAGCCGAAGGCCGTGAAGAAGGCCGTCAGGAAGGCAGAATCGAAGGCATCGGAATTGGCGAGATTCGGATGCTGGTTCAGCTTGTTCGAGAGGGTGATTTACCGCTGGAGCGTGCTGCGGCAAAAGCAAAGATGACAGTTGAGCAGTTTAAGGAAACAATGGAGAACACCCCATTACAGGCAGTGTGAAAACAAAATAGCATAAGATAACGGATAGCCCTACAAGGCCCTGATGATTCAAAGAATTGTCAGAAAAGCCTTGTGGGGCTTATTTTTTTGCTTTTTTTGAGAATTTTTTTGTCCCTATCTTGACATCAGGGGGCTATGTTGGTTTGTCGATTGCGACTCTGCTTTCCCAGCACAACAACCGGAAGTCTCCGATTCTGGATGATTACATCGAAAAAATCTAGGTCCGCCTGAAACCTTGGATGTATGCAAAGGCTGCTTATTCGGATGCGGATTTTGTTGTGATTGCGGCCCCGACAAATGTCTACTCCAAAGAATCAGTTGAGTTTTGATGGTTGTATGGATGGTGGGAGATACATAGCAAAAATGGATAAATGTATCATGCAAAAATGCTGTTTTTTTCAATAGCATGAAAAAATTCCACTATTGGCAGTACAAAAAGCAAAACGAGGGTACATATAGAAACGCTAAGTGCTGAAGTGTTAAGTAAAGGTAGTTGCAATGATAATATCATACAAAAACAACGGTATTGCGATAAATAAGAACTAAGTGCTGATGTATTGAGTAAAGGTGCGAAGATGTCGACTTGGGGTTAATGAATTGAAAATGGACATCGCACTACAAAGCAACACTTGCAGAAGAGAACACAGCAAAATACAACCCGATACCGTACAGCCTTGTACTTGCGTTTGTCTCGTGAGGATGGCGATAAGACAGAGAGCGACAGTATTGCAAACCAGCGCACACTACTGGAAGCCTATGCCATAGACCACCCGGAACTGTGCATCGTGGATGAGTTTGTGGACGATGGTTACTCCGGCTCGAACTTTGAACGGCCTGCGTTCCAAAACCTGTTCAGGGAACTGGAACAAGGGACTATCAACTGCATTCTGGTGAAAGATCTGTCCCGCTTTGGACGGAATTACATTGAAGTGGGACGCTATCTGGAACGGATTTTCCCGGTCATGCGGGTCCGGCTGATTGCTGTGACAGACAACTATGACAGTCAATCTGCGTGGAAGACCAGCGATTCCATCATGGTTCCGATGCGGAACTTGCTCAACGATGCCTACTGCCGGGATATTTCCGTCAAAATCAAGAGCCAGCTTGCGGTTAAGCGCAAGCGCGGCGATTTTGTGGGGAGCTTTGCAGCGTTTGGATACCGGAAGGATCCTGCCAATCATACCAGGCTAATTGTGGATGAACTGGCAGCGGAAACGGTGCAAGATATTTTCCGCTGGAAGATCAGCGGCATGAATAATCAGGGTATTGCAGACCGCTTGAATGCGGAAAAGGTGCCGTCTCCAGCCGCGCGAAAGCTGCAGAGCGGCGCAAAGCTGAGCCTGCATTTCCGCAAGAGCGATGAGCCGCCGTGGTCTGCCAAGGCAGTGGACCGTATTCTGCACAATGAGGTCTATACCGGGAAGCTGGTGCAGGGAAAGACCCGGCGACTGGATTATCGCTCCAAAAAGAAAATGAATGTGCCGATGCGGGACTGGACAAACCTTTATTGACCGCATCGAGGTTTTCAACGATGAGCGCGTGAAAATTCGCTTTACATTTGAGGATGCATTGAACAGTTGTGAGGAAAAGTAAGTGCAGCGATTTCTTGATTTAAGGTAAATACAGAATTTCAGAAGCAAAAAATCGAAGGCTCGCGTAAACCACAAACAGCACCCAGGAGAATTCGAGGGTGCGTCTGCAGCTTATGCGGGCCGTTTTATTTTGTGCTTTTTACTGCGAAATAATGTTAAACTCCAAGGCTGACAAGAGTGGCCTTTAACTCCTTTGCCATGCGGATAATGACAGTCTGTTCAGTTTCATTACAGTCCAACAGCAAGCGATGAATTTCAGAGTTTGCTGAGGAAGATGAATATTCAAGACAGTCGAGCAAAAGCTCATCCGCGGAAACGGATAACGTGTTGGCAATTTTGACAAGAACAGAAAGGCTTGGAGCCTTTGTGCCATTTTCGATTTGGACAATGTATTCACGACTGCAGTTGACTTTTGCGGCAAGAACTTCTTGCGTCAGATTCGATTTTGAACGGTAGAAGCTGATTCGTTTTCCTAGAGAAGTGCGATTTACGGACATATAGTGATCTTCCTTTCAAATGCCCGCATAAGATACTTTAATTATTTGACTTATGGAGAAATGAATCAAGAGGAACAAAAGAGGCAATTTGCATAGAAGTCAGAATTCTTATTTTTCCCCTTTAGCGGAGATGGCTTCTGAGGCCAAAATGTGAACCAGCAGTTCACATTTTGAGCAACAAGTGAACTGATGGTTCACAGAAAAAATCATCTGAAAAGAGTATAATAAAAGCATGAAATCAAGCTGCGAAAATGAAGTGGGGAAAACGAAATGGAACGGCTGCTGACACTGTATAGCGAAGTTCAGTCAACGGATGTACGGTGGCTGTGGTATCCCTTTATTGCAATCGGGAAAATCACACTTCTGCAGGGTGATCCCGGCGATGGAAAATCTACCATGATGATGAATCTGATTGCGGAACTTTCAACAGGAGGTAAGACCCCGGATGGCTGTAAGATCGGCGTGCCGCAAAAAGTGATTTATCAGTGCTCCGAGGATGGCGTTTCGGATACGATAAAGCCCCGATTGGAACGCTGCGGGGCAGACTGCAGGAAGATTGCTTTCATCAATGAAGAGGTTTATAACGGCCTCACATTGGACGATGAGCGCATCCGTCAGGCAATCATTGAATTTCGGCCTCGATTGGTCGTGATCGATCCGATTCAGGCTTATCTTGGCAGCGATTCGGATTTGCAAATCGCAGGCAGAGCGCGGAAACTCATGCGCCGTCTTGGAATGTGGGCTGCTGGCTACGACTGTGCCATCGTTTTGATTGGCCACCTTAATAAAAAAGAAGGTTCCAAAGGGCTGTACCGCAGCCTGGGAAGCATTGATGTTGTGGCAGCAGCACGAAGCGTCCTGCAGGTGGAGCGAGATACCGAGAATCCTGATATAAGAATCGTACATCAAATCAAAAACAGTCTTGCGCCTACGGCAGAAGACATCCGCTTTTCCATTTCTGCCGACAAGGGCTTTCGATGGCTGGAATGCAGGCCGCAGCTCTTTGAAAAACAACAGCCGGACACCGAACCTAAATTTGATACAGAGCAACAGAAAGCTGCCTACTGGATCAAGCATTTTCTTGAAAAAGGCGATATGAGTGCGAATGAAATTTATTGCCGTCTGGACAATGAGGGTGTCAGCAAACGAGTTGCGCGGATGGTAAAAACAGAAATGGGAATCCACTGCTACCAGAAGAAGCGGAGATGGTATTGGAGTGTTCAGCCGGAGGAAGGTGCTGTAAATGGACCACAGGTATAAAGTTGGCGGCTATGTGAAACTTGCAAAATTGTGGGAGCGCTCCAAGGATGCAGCAGTGGCCTATCATAGTTCCTATTATGCTGAAAAGTTTAGGGATGATGCGGATAAAAGGCTGGTTGGTCTTGTCTTTCAAACGTTGAACTGGAGAAGGAATTGCCGCTATCAGTGCCGTGGTATCTGCCGGGGTCAGGGAAATGCAAAATTTCTGATTTTTGAATTAGATGAGTCCCGGATTTTGACTGGGAAAAATCAGTATGAACAGGCTGAAGAGTGTTCGATAAATTTGAAATGTCGGTTATATCGGAGTAAATGGCTTCAGAGCATTACAGTTAGTGATGTGATGGAATCCGGCCAAGTCGTAGAAAATCCCATGATTGGTGCAATTCCAAGCAGAAATGAAGTTCAACGTGAACTGGATGATCTTTTGATGTCGATGTAGGAGGAACTTATAGAATGGAAGAAAAAAGCAGGACGCAGGAACTGAGCGTTCGGGAAATCTCCTTGATTCGTGAACTTGCACAGATACGGAAAGAACATAAAAGAGAACTGGAGTACGAAAAGTTCGATGGCTATGAACTTCCGCCGCGCACCCAGTTTTCCATGCTGAATAAACCTGCAGTGAGCATAAAATATGGTGTTATGAAATTTAATATGGCGTGCATTCGGCTTTTTGAAGGAATCAAGTATGTCCTTCCGATTTTGCACCCCAATAAGAAGCGGCTTGCGTTGATTATGTGCCCGGAAGAGGACAGTGCATCTGTTGAATGGGCAAGACGGAAGGACGAAAACTGGGTGAATAAGGATATTACATCATTGGAATTTGTGGAAAATATCTTCAGGCTCATGAACTGGAATCGGGAATGCCGTTATAAAGTGCTTGGACGGGTGGCTAATTCAGATCAGGGTCTTTGTATGTTGTTTGATCTGGAAGAAGCAATCATGTTCACCCCGAAGCCACAGGAATATACAGATCCGCTTACTGGTGAAATGAAGAAAAAGCAGATGAAATTCTTCCCGGATGCCTATAAGAACCGTATCGGAAAATCTTATAATGACTACATTGCAGATCATCAGATGAACATGTTTGAAGACTTCATTGGGTATCAGAGTTCTACTGTATTGGATGAGCCCGAACGGGAAGCAGGCACTACTTCAATACCGATTCCGCAACGTGAAGAATCTGAAAATATACCTTTGCCAGATTTATCGGGACAGCTTGAAAACGTACAACAATCGGGCAATGAGATTGCTAAGAGAGGAATGCCGACATGAATTCTGGGCGAGTTATGAACCTGCGAGTGACAATTCCGGCGGAAAGCCGGAGAATGAATGTTGGGAAAGATGTTATCCGTATTCTTGGGAGTCCGGCCTATATCTGCGTTTTGCAGAGGAAAGATCGGAAGTCTATTGCGATTACTCCGTGCACCGCTGAACTTCCCATGTCCTTTAAGGTTCCAGACAGGCTGTTGACCGATGGACAGTGCCGAATGATGATTAACGGAATACAGTTCATTCAGGCGTTGCTGGAGGCAAATGGTCTGGCAGCAGGAAAAGACCATCAATTTAAGGGGCGGTATGATGCTGAGAAAAATGCAGTTATCATTTCGCTCAAAAATGGTGAATAAAGTACTTTCTCGCCTAAAAGATGTACAACTTGACATCACGTCCATTTGGTCGTATAATACGTCCAAATGGACGTGACGAAGGGAGCCAATATTATGAGTGCCGGAATTTTAGATGGCTTTCAAACGATAATTCCAACAGCAGCAGCTGTCTTATCGGAAAAACGACAAATATTAAGGCTGACGCAACAAGAGGTTGCTGATCGCGCAAAAATAACATTACGTCAATATCAAAGGCTGGAATCTGGGGAAAGAAACATTTTGACTTCTTCTTTTGGCTTGGCGTGTCGAGTAATTGAAGCTCTTGATATGGATGCTTCTAAATTCTATCATGGTGACTATTACCTTGAAGAATTGAAAACTATTGAAGGCAAACGATTTGGTGACAGGGGAAAACATCAATTTAAATGACGGCATGATGCCGAAAAAAGAGCAATATGGACAAATCTATGCCGAAAAGTTTATATCTGTAAGCTTGATATGCAAAGCGTTTTATGGTAAGATGGAAGCACAATAGGGAGAGTATACACTCCCGTTGAACCTGTTGCTGGGAAGTGAATGCTGATGGAAAACCAGCTTGCTTATGCGATAACTCAGACGAAATATAATTTGAGTGATGATAAGGCTGCTAAAAACAGCTGGTCACTAAAACTATATCGAATAAGCAGATAGGCTATACGAGGCTCAATTAGTTGAAAACCGATAACATAAGAATCCTAATAAGCAGTGGGGCATCTCTATGAATGAGCAATTGCTGAAAATGAATGGCTTATCGGTGGGAATTTTAGATGCACTATCATTTGAGTCGCATTTGGGAATTCCGTTGAAGAAGAACTTGCATTATTTTGATAAGGATTTGTTAATTGCTGAACTGATTTCGATGACTGAGTGGTTGGATGAACAGGAAATCCTTTCTAATATTGCGCTAGACTACAGGGTTAAGAGCTTGGATTCTATACTTTTGAAGTATGATCGTTACTATCCGAATCATCAGACACGAAAAGTGTTTAATGATATTCTGGGCTTCCGGGCTTTTTGTGATAGCTACGATCAAATATTAGAAGAAGAGTTTTCACCGTTCCGGATTGCTGATATGGCAAAAGGAAAGGCAGTGGATGATGGTTACAGGGGTGTCCATGTGTACTATCAGAAAAGTGGAAGACATTACCCCATAGAAATCCAATTTAATACGTTGTTTGATAGGCAATTAAATAACTGGCTTCACGATTATCTGTACAAAAAGAATTATCCCGTGGAAACAGGGGAGATAATGCGTGAAAAGTATGAAAATGGATTGATTCGGAATGAACATGAATTTAAGGAGGTGCTGAATAATGTGCTATTTGGTAGCAAAAGATCGTAATGCACATGGTTGTTTTGCTCTAAAAACGACGCATGGAAAGCATCTGGTGGAATTAAAAAGAGAATTGAACAGAGAGGTTGGATATAAGGGAGTACAGCTTGTAACAATCAGCAGGCCAACAGCGTATGGTGAGTATGCGCCTTACCACTTTGTGGATACAGAACAGGAATTTCAGACTCTTGTAAAGGGTCTTCGTCCATAAAAATGCTGTACGTGGGAGCGGTGTATTTCAGTTCAGGCAATTGGTGTGTGCTGGAATAATACCATCTGTAGTCAGGTTAAGACCCGAATTATGAATAAGAAGATAAGCCCTACAAGGCTCAAATTGGTGTATGAACCGATTGAAAGCCTTGTAGGGCTTTTTTTACAAAAATTTTTGTTCCTTACTTGACAACCGCATAGGGGCAACCAAGAAAACCTACGATAACAAAAGGGTTTTGACGGCTTGAGTTGTCCTTCAAATGTTTTATTTGTTGAAAAACTGCAAGAAGCGGAAAATCCTGGGGGTTATATGTAGGAGGCTTTTGGAAGCTCTGTTTTGACCCACAAAAAGGAGCAGCAAATAAAGATTGAAGGAGAGTTCAAGCCTACGGTGGATTGCCTTTGTGCGACCCGCCGTAGGTTTGTTTTTATCCATAAGGGAATAGATGCAACATTAGCGATAAAAATGTGAGGATGGAATAGAGTAATGGATTCAAAGAAAGAAATACAGCATGTATATCTTGTGGGCGCGAAGTCATTGGGGGCTTACGGAGGGTATGAGACCTTTGTCTACAAGCTCACGGAGTATCACCAGAATAAAGAAAACATTAAATATCATGTTGCCTGCAAAGCCAACGGTGACGGTTGCATGGATGAAACTAAATTTGATGGCGTAACAAAAATCAACGACCACGAATTTGAATTCCACAATGCCCACTGTTTCAAAATTGATGTTCCTCAGATTGGCCCTGCGCAGGCAATTTATTATGATGTTGCTGCACTAAAAGCTTGTTGCGAACATATCAAGGAAAACCATATTCCGCACCCTATCGTTTACATCATGGCTTGCCGTATTGGGCCTTTTGCTGGTCATTTTTACAGAGAAATCCATAAACTGGGTGGTACTGTGTTCTTGAATCCAGATGGACATGAGTGGATGCGAGCTAAATGGTCTGCACCAATTCGGAAGTATTGGAAGATTTCTGAGCAGATGATGGTCAAGTATTGCGACCTTACAATCTGTGATTCTGTGAATATCGAAAAGTACATCCATGAATGCTATGACGGTAAGGGCATCAAAGGAAGTAGTCCGAAAACAACCTTCATTGCGTACGGTGCGGATCTTACCCTTAGTAAGCTGGCTGACGATGATGAAAAACTGGTGAGCTGGTATAAGGAAAAAGGATTGACTAAAAAGGGCTATTATCTTGTTGTAGGTCGCTTTGTGCCAGAAAACTCTTTTGAAGTTATGATTCGAGAGTTCATGAAAAGCAAGAGCAAAAAGGATTTTGCCATTATTACAAATGTGAATGAGAAATTCCTGAATGAGCTTGAGGAAAAACTTCATTTCAAGAGCGATAAGAGAATTAAATTTGTGGGCACTGTTTACGATCAGGAACTATTGAAGAAGATTAGAGAGAATGCTTATGCGTATTTCCACGGTCACACGGTCGGCGGTACAAACCCATCGTTGATTGAAGCCCTTGGAAGTACCGATTTGAACTTACTGGTTGATGTTGGGTTTAACAAGGAAGTGGCAGAAGATTGTGCCTTGTATTGGAGCCGCAAGCCGGGGAGCCTTGCAAAGTTGATTGATAAGGCTGATCAAATGAGTGCAGATGAAATTGCAGAGATGGGTCAGAAAGCTAAACAGCGTGTGGCAGAAGAGTACACATGGGATAAGATTTGCAGACAGTATGAAAATGTATTTGTGGGGAAAACAAACAATGGGTGATACAAGAAAATATAGAAACATTGATGCTCTTAGAACATTTGGATGTCTGGCAATTATAGCTTGGCATGTTAAAGCAAATACCGGATTTAGTACGGTGGGGGGTACTAGACAAGGTTATACCATCCTTTGACTATCTAGTTTATCTATTCATGATAATCAGCGGTTTTGGGATGTGCAACGGTTATTATCAAAAGTTAAAAACAGGAACTTATAGTATAGACGCGTTTTATTCAAAAAGGTACAAGAGAACAGTTCCTTTTTTTGCACTGCTGATACTTTTAAATTGTGTTATCGAATTCACTCCAAAGACAGTATGCGAAGGCTTAATGGAGATAACAATGCTGTTTGGTTTTTTGCCAAACAATACGTTAAGTACAATCGGAGTTGCATGGACACTTGGTGCTATATTTGCATTTTACATTATATTTCCGTTTATTGTTTTCCTTCTCTATAGTCCAAAAAGGGGAATAGTGTCCTTTGTGATATCCTTGGTAATTACATATATGTGCCAGTGCTATTTTATGACAGAAAGATTTGTTACGGAAAATTTTGTGATGCGTCATTCATTTTTGTATTGCTTGCCATATTTTCTCATAGGTGGGATTGTATATTTGTATAAAGATGAAATTGAACGTTTTGTAAATCAATTTAAAGTAATTAGTTTTTGTGTTGTGTTAGCTTTGACGGTAGGCTATTACATTACCCCTGACGTAATAAATTCTATCAATATAGTGGTTATTAAAACCTTGATACTTTATACTGGATGGCTGGGTTTAGCTTTGGGATATGACAACAGGTTGATGAATAATAAATTTACAAATTATATTAGCAATCTAAGCATGGAGATGTATTTATCTCACATGGTTGTCTTTAGAATGGTAGAGAAAATAGGTATTATGGAGAGAATTGAAAGTCCAGTTATCAGATATATGACAACTTATTTACTGTTGGTGATGTTATTGGTAATGGGATTAACAATTTATAGAAAAGCAATAAACAAATTAGATGAATTAAGGTGAGAATTGAGAATATGGATCAACATTTGTCGATTGAAAAAACAGAAATACAAGGGCTGTACGTTGTAAATCCAGCGTCATATAAAAGTGATGAAGATTTAATTGTGGAAACATATAACAGTCAAGAACTACTTAAAAATAGCTTAAATATGACTTTTGTTCAGGAAAACCAGTCGATGAGTGTTAAGGGCGTTCTGCGAGGATTACATGTTCAAAAGAACTTCCCGCAAGGGAAATTGGTGAGAGTTGTAAGAGGAAAAATATACGATGTCGCTGTAGACACAAGGACTACTTCTTCAACCTACGGAGATTGGTATGGTGTTGAACTCTCAGCAGATAATAAAAAACAATTTTATATACCAGAAGGTTTTGCACATGGATTTTATGTGATTTCTGATATTGCAGAGGTGTGTTTTAAGGTTTCTGACTATTGGCATCCGAATGATGAGATTGGAATACCGTGGAATGATCCAGAGCTGAAGATAAATTGGCCTATAAAAGAAAATGAGATGCCAATTATTGCAGATAAAGACCTACATTATGATTCTTTTTCTCTGTTAAAAGAAAAATTGGTCCAAAGAGAGGAATAGCAACATGAAAATACTATTAATACATAAGTTTCATTATATGTTGGGTGGAACAGAAACATTTCATTATAATTTGGCAGAGGCGTTAACTGCAGCAGGGCATGAAGTCATTTTCTTTTCAATGTATGATAAAAGAAATATACCGTGTGCGCAAGATAAATATTTTGTTTCAAATGTAGATTATAATGATCCCAATTTGAGTACATTTAAGAAAATCAAAATGGGAATTAAATTAATATATTCTTTTGAATCTAAACATAACATCGAAAAACTAATTCGGGATGAAAAGCCAGACATTGCCCATATTGGATTGTTGCATCGCCAAATTACATTTTCGGTAGTTGATGTTTTGAAGAAATATAACATTCCGGTTGTGATGCACTTGCATGAATTGACAGCAGTGTGTCCTTGTTATACGATGCTGCGACAAGATGGAACTATATGCAGTGATTGTGCGACAAAAGGATATTGGAATTGTGTGAAAAATAAGTGCATGAAAGGCTCTCTTGCAAAGAGTGTATTGGCATATACAGAAGCTCAATTTCTTAGATATGGGCATTATTATGACAAAATTGACTTATATATTGCGGAATGCAATTTTTATAAAAATTTAGTAGAAAAAGCTCATTTTACACATTCACCAATAATCAAGATGAATAATTTCTTGCCGATAAATCAGGAGTACAAAGCCTATTATGAGCATGACAATTATATTCTGTATTTTGGAAGATATGCAAGAGAAAAAGGCGTTTTGACAATTTTAAAGGCATATGCCAAGATGCATTGTGATGAAAAATTGGTTCTGGTTGGTAAGGGATCGGAAGAAGAAAGAATAAAAAATTTTGTTAAGGAACACAATCTTGAGGGTCGCGTTCAAGTAAACGGTGCAATTTTCGGCGAAGAAATGGATCGTATAATTGAACGCGCCAAAGTTGTTCTTGTACCGTCAGAATGGTATGAAAATGGGGCATTTGTTGCATTACAGGCCTTGGCTAAAGGGAAGATTGTTGTTGCAAGTGATATTGCAGGTCTTTCTGAAATTGTACAAGATGGTGAAACTGGATATCTGGCAGAACCGGGAAATCCTGATAGCTTTGCAATAGCTATTCAGAAGGCTTTAAACTTGACAGAAACCGAGTATAGAAATATGAGCGCGCGCATAGTAGCGTATGCAAAAAAGCGATGCGATGCGGAAAACTATATAGAGAAACTCTGCAAAATTTACGAAGAACTAATAAATGGGAAACAGCATAAGGAGAACGGATGAAAAAGAAAGCATTGATAGTTGTGAATCTTGCTGGTTTTCTACATTTTCTGTGGAATGATATCGCGACACTTCAAGAAATGGGATATGAAGTGTCAGTGGCAATGAATGAAAATTCTGCGGCAGGTCCTAACCTGATTGAAATTCCTAAACTGGAAGAAATGGGGATTGCACATTATCAGGTGGAATTTGATACCAAAAGCCCGGTATCAACTCAAAATATTCAGGCTTATAAACAATTAAAACTTATTTTGAAAACGAATAAGTATGATTTGATTCATTGTCACACACCTATTGTTGGTATTTTGACCAGAATGGCTGCAAGGAAATATAGAAAAACTGGGACAATAGTTATATATACAACACATGGATTTACATTCACAGACAAGTCATCGAAAAAAAACTGGATTGTTTATTTTACTGCCGAAAAGCTAATGTCAAGATTCTGTGATGCTATTATTACAATAAATCATGAAGATTATAACAACGCAAAAAAAATGCACTGTCCTAAAACTTATATTATTCCGAGCGTTGGTTTAGATAATCATAGGTTTGCAAATTTAAGAATAAACAGAGATGAATATAGAGCATCATTTGGTGTAAACTCAAAAGATCATATGATTTTAGCTGTGGGTGAATTATCATCGAGAAAAAACCAGAAAATTATTATAGAAGCATTAGGAACGCTTGATAGAAAAGAACAGTACATATTTGTAATTTGCGGAACTGCAGTTGTTAATTCAACAATCGAGGAAGAACTCAAAGAAACAGCCTCTAAATTAGGAGTCAGAATCTTCTTGGCAGGGCACAGACTTGATATTCCAGAGATAAATGCATGTGCGGATGTTGCTGTCATCCCATCCGTAAGAGAAGGATTTGGAATGACGGGAGTGGAGGCACTTGCATCAGGTGTACCTGTTGTGGGATCTGATGTACAGGGGATAAGAGAATATGTAATTCCCGGAAAAACAGGATATCTTTGCGACCCATACGATGCATATCAATTTGCAGACGCCATTGAAAAAATAGTGAATTTGCCATCAGAAGAAAGAGCCAAGATGGTAATTGCTTGTAAAGAAAAAGCAAAAGAATTTGATGTATCCAAGTCTATTGCAGCTATGAAGAATATATACCAGGAAGTATTATGCCATGACGGAAAATAAGATAGTTAGAGATAAGATGCCACTAGTAAGTGTAGTTGTGCCGATATATAATGTGGAACTTTACCTGAAAGAGTGCGTTGATTCAATTCTTTCCCAAACATATAAGAATATTGAAGTGATTTTAGTTGATGACGAGTCTCCAGATTTATGTGGAAAAATATGCGATGACTATGCAGCAATGGACGGCAGAATCAAGGTTGTTCATAAGAAAAATGGTGGTTTGTCTGATGCCAGAAATGCTGGAATGAAAGTTGCAACAGGAGATTTAATTACTTTTGTTGACAGTGACGACTATATTTCAAAGGATTTTGTGAAAATTCTTTTTGAAGCTATGTCAGAGAACAATTCTGATATAGCTATTGCAAATATGAAGAGGACGAGCAGACGCGATGATAAAAATACTGTAATAGATTGGAAAGTGTCCAGTTACAAAAATGAAGATGCTTTGATTCGGATGCTATATGGTACACCATTTGGCACGTCTGCATGTGGAAAACTTTTTAAAAGAAGTCTGTTTACAGATGTTGAATTCCCATATGGAAAATTCTCTGAAGATCTCTTTACAATCTATAAAACAATTTTGAAGAGTGAAAATGTAACCTATGTGGGATTTGATGGTTATTTTTACTATTATCGCGATGAGGGAAGCATCGTCGTTTCTGGATATAAGGAAAAGCATTTAGAAGCTTTGGATGCTATCGATGATATTGCAAGAGCGGTAAAAGGAAAAACACAATTTGATAACGCACTGTCGACTCAATATATAAATGTTGTATATGATATTGCTGCGAGAAATCCACAGCTTTCAGAGTTTCAGAATAAACGCATTCAGAGTGTATTGAAATCGCATCGGATGAATGTGCTAAAAGATGGTAATGCCCCAAAGAGATTACGGGCTTTTGCTGCGATATCATTATTTGGAAATAGAATAGCACTTAAGGTTGTCGTTGCGAGAAATAGGAAGTGGAAGGCATAGGATATTTAGATATGAAAGTGAGCTTAAAAAAAATAGTATTTGAATTATGCATAGCCATGCCATTGTTATATACGGCTACGTATATGCTAAATGATGGAAATGCAAATAAAGTTGTTATTTGTCACTTGATAGTATCATTTGCACTACTGATAAAGCAATTGGCAGCAAAAGGAAAAAGAACTACGTTTTTGGTGATAACTTTTGGAACGTTATTCTATGTAATGTATACATCGTGGATAATATATCCACAATATATTATGCATTCATATTTTTATACATACCTATTTGCAATTGTACTATTTGTACTGTTTTCAGATGAAGAATTACGAGAAGAATTTTATTTATATTTTATCAATGCAAAAAAAAGATTCTTTTTGTATTCTGTATTACTTACAATATTGATTGTCTATACAATAATAAATGGCAGTGGATTGAGAAGAACTATTTCGATGCCTGTTTTGTATGGACCATTTACAATCCCGCATTATCTGTCATATATTTTGCTTGTTGTTTATTGTGGTGTTTATTTGCAATATAAAGATTCAAATAGAAAATTCTTCTCTTTAATACTTAGGGGCCTTATAGCTATATGCATCATATGGACTGCAGTTCGATCTACAGCTGTAGCACTCGTTATTTTAATAGCGTATGAGTTCTTATCAATTAAATCGTTCGAAAAAAAATCATTAATTATTGCAATATGTGCCATTGTAGGTTTGTATCTATTATTGGAAACAGATATATTGGTGCATAATCCATTGGTAGAAAAGACTATGTATGCGGCTTCTAATAATGGATCTATAACGAATAATCGCGAATGGTTTAGAAAAGCAGCTTTATCATATTATAAAAATGACGTAGGTCTTGTTAAACAAATCTTTGGTGCGGGTATGCCAAATTTGGTCGATGCGATTGACAGAAGCGTTGGAGCAAAAATCCATGCACATAATGATTATGTTAATATGCTTGTTGGATATGGTGGAGTAGGGTTAATCGGTTTTGTAATAGCGCAATTTGGCCTTGTCGATATTCGTAGTAAATTCTGGACTGCAATTTTCCTTCAGGGGTTTATTTTTGTATTGGCATATTCCAATGGTTTTGCGTTGTACACAATGTTAACATCGTCTATGCCCATAATTATTTTATTTTTTGAGCGAATCAACAGCAATAGTCTAAATGAAAGCGAGGAAAATAAATGAACAAGACATATAAATCTCTAGTCAAGAATATGGGGTACCTTACAATTAGTAATTTTGCATCAAAAATACTTGTTTTCTTATTAGTACCATTGTATACAAGTGTTTTGTCAACGGCGGAATATGGAATATATGATGCAATTGTTACTACGGTTCAATTTATAGCACCAATCGTTATATTTAATATCTCTGATGGTGTTATGCGATTTCTGTTAGAAGGAAGTAAAGAAAAGGAAATATGTAGCATAGGTTATCGATATGTTTCCATAGGTATTACGATAATCGGAATATTGTGCGTGGTGAATTCAATCACTGGATTGGTAAGCTTTTTAAATGGATATGAATTATTTTGCTTTTTGTATGCTGCATTTTATATATTAAATAATCACTATATCCAAATGGCAAAGGGATTTAATGCAGTATCGTTAATGGCTATTGGTGGAGTAATAGGAACCATCTCAATGCTTTTAGCTAATATCGTGTTTTTACTTATATTTCACTGGGGAATCTATGGCTTTTTTATTGCCAACATTATAGGTCAAGCGATTCCAACAATATTCTATGTGATTAAGTTTAGAGCAAAATTTTCGTTAGTGGTAAATGATAGCAATTTGAAAAAACAAATTTTGCTATATAGTGTACCGTTAATATTTAATACAATTGGCTGGACAATTAACAGTTCTTTGGATAAATATTGCGTGATATATTTTTGTGGGATTGAAGCAAGCGGCTTAATAGCAGTAGCATATAAAATTCCGACTATTTTAAGCGTTATTTATGCAATTTTCACTCAAGCATGGCAAATATCTGCAGTTAACGAGTTTGGAAAAGAAAGTGCGAAGACATTTTATAGTAGAACATTTTTGACAGTTAATGCTTTAGGAGCTTTATGCTGCGGAGGTTTAATGCTGTTTAATAGGTTTATTGCAAGGTATTTATTCGCAAAAGACTTTTATCAGGCATGGGTTTTTGTGCCATTTTTATTATTGAGTGCAATGTTTAATCAGACAGCAGGTTTTGTTGGACCACTATTATCGGCAAAAAAAGATTCGAGTGCAATGGCAAAGGCGGCAGTTGTAGGTTCAGTTGTAAACTTTATATTAAATATTGTATTAATTATAACATTGGGGGTTCAAGGTGCTGTTATTGCAACGGCAGTATCAAGTTTCGTAATTTATTTTGTTAGATGGTGGTATGCTAAAGATTTGTTGGCTGTTGAAATTTACCCTAAACTGCATATAACATGGCTATTATTGCTTATTGAAGCGATTGTCGAAATTTCACTTGGTACACATGTTGTTCAAGCTGTTGTACTACTATTGATCGCAATGATTAATAGGTCATCAATAACGGGAATATTAAAAGCAATCAGAAAGGGTTGAAGTTTATGAACGAAAATATTAAAAAGCTGTGGCATAGGATAAAGCGAATTCCTGTAATTGGAATCCCTTACAATCGCTTGATTGGAAATAGGAAAGTTCAATATATATACAAAGACCAAACAAAAGAAATAAAAGAGAATGGTTTACATTATCTAAGAACAATTAATGACGTGCTAGAGAATACACCAGCTGTTTACTATGCTTATGCAGGTACACTTTTAGGGATAGTTAGAGACAATAGACTTATAAAATGGGATTTAGATATTGATTACGCCGTGGTAATTGATCAAAAATTTGGATGGGAAGATTTGGAACAAGCCATGCATGAAAAAGGATTTAAGAAAGTTAGAGAATTTGTTTTTCGTGGAAAGGTAACAGAACAAACTTATCAAATCGATAAGATGAAAATTGATTTTTTTGGCCAATTTTATAGAGATGACTATATGATTCAATATTCTTATGAAAGAATCGAAAGCCAAAATTATGCAGATGAAAATCAGCTAAGTGTTTATTTAGTGACATTGCCAAGAGTGAATCGTACAAAACGAATTAGCGTTGATGGTATAGCAGTCCCGGTTCCAGATAATGCAGAAGACATTTTAAAATGTATTTATAACGAAGATTGGAGAATTCCTAATCCGAATTGGAAATCAAATAGCGGCAAATGTAGTAAACTTTTGCCAAATGAGTATGGATATCAAAGTATTAAGTGAGGAATTGCGCTATGAAAAATATTGCTATTTTAACTGCTGGAGGAACGGGAACAAGGACACATCAAGACCTGCCCAAACAATTTTTAACTGTTGAAAATAAACCGATTCTTATATATACATTAGAAGCATTCCAACAGCATCCCAGTATTGATGAAATTTATGTTGCGTGCCTTGAAGGGTGGAGTGCAGTCCTTGATGCATATGCAAGACAGTTTAATATTACAAAACTTAAGAAAATTGTTACGGGAGGTTCCACTGGTCAGGAATCAATCTATAATGGTTTAAAAGCAATTAAGGAGGATCATGAATCGACAAGTGATATTGTTGTTATGATTCATGATGGTAATAGGCCGATGCTTCCGCAGGATGTGATTACAGATAATCTTGTAAAGCAAAAAAAATATGGTTCGGCGGTTACCGTGATTCCTACTACAGAAGTAGTTTTTGTTTCAAAAGATGGTATAGAATCAAACGAAGCTTTAAATAGAGATGAACTGTGGCGAACCCAAACACCGCATTCGTACGCATTTGATGAACTGTGGAAGGTTCACAACCAAGCAATTAAAGATGGAGTAACCAATATGGCTGCCTCATGTTCATTGATGCAGAAATATGGCTATATGACTTATTTTTCAAAAGGATCGGAAAAAAATATTAAGATTACTACAGTAGAAGATATTGAGATTTTTAAAGCTTTATTAAATGCAAAGAATGATGAATGGATAAAAAAGTGAGGCGAATTATGAGGCTATTAGAATCTACACTTTACAAAGCAGATTTGCTGAGGGCGGTTGAAAATTCAGATTTAACTAAACTTGATGGAAAAAAATTATTTGTCACTGGTGGTTTAGGATTGATAGGTTCTGCAATAGTTGATGTGCTTGTTACGTATAATAAAATCGATAAGGTATACGTTGGAGCAAGAAGTGAAAAAGAATTCCAGTTTAGATTTGGTGGATGTCATAAGGTTGAGTACGTTCACTATGATGCATTAAAAAAAATAAATTTGAATATAAAACCAGACTATATTATTTCTGGAGCTGGATTGGCTTCTCCAGAGTTATATACAGAAAAACCTGTGGAAACTATTTTGTCAAATTTTGATGGCGTACATGCACTATTGAATTATTCTAAAAATAATGGAATTCAAAGACTGCTTTATATTTCTTCAAGTGAAGTTTATGGAAACAAAAAGACGGTAGAGTCATTTATGGAAGGTGATTATGGCAAAGTAGATATTGACAATATTCGGTCTTCATATACTGTTGCTAAAAGAGCTTCGGAAATGCTGTGCAAGTCTTATGCGTCGGAATTTGGTGTGGATTGCGTAATTGCACGGCCAGGTCATATTTATGGACCGTCTGCAAAAAAAGCAGATAAACGTATCTCTTCTGATTTTGCATTTAAAGCAGCAACTGGAGAGAAACTTGTTATGAAAAGCTCTGGATTACAAAAAAGATCATATTGTTATTCGGTAGATTGTGCCATCCAAATACTTACAGCATTATTAAAAGGAGAAAAAGGGCAGGCATATAATATAGGCCATGATGAAATTACAACGATAAGACAGATGGCGAAAATATACGCTGAAGCAGGTAATGTGAAATTGATAATTGCTGATCCAACAGAGAATGAATTAAAAGCATTTAATCCAATGAATAATTCGTCGTTGAACAATAATAGAATTAAGCAATTGGGGTATAGAGATAGTTTCACTGTTGAAGAGGGACTTAAACATACAGTTTATATATTAAAGGAACTAATGGGATAATTTACGAAAATATTTGATTCCTGATTAATTAAGATTGTAGGGGCAAGTTATAAAAAATTGTATTGACAAAGAGTAGGGAGATGGCACAATCTTGAGAGCAGAGCAGAGCAGAGCAGAGCAGAGCAGAGCAGAGCAGAGCAGAGCAGAGC
>OGJZ01000374.1_pt1 | contig 54571 bp, 32 predicted proteins | sample 1572321 | NCBI WGS metagenome assembly OGJZ01 (sample SAMEA2582086, study PRJEB24529) | metagenome | biome: Human gut stool | place: China | collected 2011 | reverse complement strand
CAGCGTGTGGCAAGCAAACCGTGAAAATTATGACTCCGCCGGATGCGTCGAACCGCGTCCTGTTCGGTGCGGAGCAGTTACAGACTACCTTGGATAAAGCAGGCTATCAGGTAATGATGCAACAGGGAGACACCACATTCTCCGATCCGGAAATAAAGACAATTCTGCTGACAGAAGTGAATGATACCACTTTGAAGAAAGAGGGTTTTCATATTACGACTGCCGGCAATCTTACCAGAGTTTCCGGTAGGGACGGTAGCGGCGTAATCTACGGATGCCGTGAACTGATAGACTGTGTGAACGATTCGGAAGGCAAACTGAACTTTCCGGAAGAATTGAAGGACGGGCCGGAAATGGTGCTTCGTGGTGCTTGTGTCGGTTTGCAGAAAATGACTTATCTGCCGGGACACGGTGTTTATGAATATCCCTATACGCCCGAGAGTTTCCCGTGGTTCTATGATAAGGAACAATGGATTAAATACTTGGATATGCTGGTTGCCAATCGTATGAATTCCCTGTATCTCTGGAACGGACACCCGTTTGCGTCATTGGTGAAACTGGAAGATTATCCGTTTGCACTGGAAGTGGACGAGGAAACATTCAAGAAGAATGAAGAGATGTTTTCTTTCCTTACGGAAGAAGCGGACAAGCGTGGTATTTTCGTTATTCAGATGTTCTACAATATCATTCTCTCAAAACCGTTTGCTGAACATTACGGACTGAAAACTCAGGATCGTAACCGTCCCATCACTCCGGTGATTGCCGATTATACACGCAAGAGCATTGCCGCCTTTATTGAGAAGTATCCGAATGTAGGATTACTTGTCTGCCTGGGTGAAGCGATGTGTACGGTAGAAGATGATGTGGAATGGTTTACGAAAACAATCATTCCGGGAGTAAAGGACGGATTGCAGGCATTGGGGCGTACGGACGAGCCGCCTCTCTTGTTGCGTGCACATGATACGGACTGCAAACTGGTAATGGATGCCGCACTGCCGATATATAAGAATCTTTATACCATGCATAAGTACAACGGTGAGTCTCTGACAACGTACGAGCCACGCGGCCCCTGGTCGAAGATTCATACGGATTTGAGTTCTCTGGGTTCTATCCATATCAGCAATGTACATATCCTGGCAAACTTGGAACCGTTCCGTTGGGGTTCTCCTGATTTTGTTCAGAAAGCGGTGCAGGCAATGCACAATGTACATGGCGCCAATGCCCTGCATCTTTATCCGCAGGCTTCTTATTGGGACTGGCCTTATACTGCCGACAAACTGCCGGATGGCGAACGTGAGTTCCAATTAGACCGCGACTGGATTTGGTATCAGACATGGGGACGCTATGCATGGAATTGTCATCGTGACCGTACGGACGAGGTAGGTTACTGGAACCGGCAGTTAGGCAAGTTCTACGGAACATCTGACGAAAATGCGGGTAATATCCGCGTTGCTTATGAAGAAAGCGGGGAGATTGCTCCGAAACTGCTCCGTCGTTTTGGTATTACGGAAGGAAACCGCCAGACATTATTGCTGGGTATGTTTATGAGTCAGCTTGTCAATCCTTATAAATATACTATTTATCCGGGATTCTATGAAAGCTGCGGGCCGGAAGGCGAGAAGCTGATTGAGTATGTAGAGAAAGAGTGGAAGAAACAACCTCATGTGGGTGAAATGCCGCTGGATATTATAGCTCAGGTAATAGAGCATGGAGATAAGGCGGTAGCGGCCATTGACAAGGCAGCCGCTTCTGTATCTTCCAATAAGGATGAATTTGCACGTTTGCAGAATGATATGCATTGTTATTGTGAATTTGCATATGCATTCAACCTGAAGGTGAAAGCTGCGAAACTGGTATTGGATTATCAATGGGGAAAGGATATCAAGAATCTGGAAGAAGCGATTCCGTTGATGGAACAAAGCTTGGAGCATTATCGCAAACTGGTGGAACTGACAGACGGGCATTATTTGTATGCGAACAGTATGCAGACTGCACAACGCCGTATTCCTATCGGTGGAGATGATGGCAAGAATAAGACTTGGAAAGAATTACTGGTACATTACGAAAAGGAATTGGAGAATTTCAAGGCTAATCTCGCTTTATTGAAAGAAAAGCAGAATGGAAACGCTGTTGCTGAGACTGTAGAAATCGCTGCCTGGGCTCCTGCCGCAGTAAAACTTATGTCGAATTATCCGACAGTGAAAGTAGATGAGGGTAATTCCCTGTTTACTGATATTTCCGGCAAAATAGAAGCGGTAGCTCCCGAACTGAAAGGTATGCAGGCATTCCGCTTCAATGGAAGTGAGCAACGCGAAAAGGGAACAAGCATTACTTTTGAGACGGACGCTCCGGTAAAATTAATGGTAGCTTACTTCAAGGACGACCAAAAGAAATATGCGAAAGCTCCGAAATTGGAAATTGACGCTTCCGCCAATGATTACGGACAGGCGGAACCGGTATTGTCAAACGCGGTTCGTATCAACGGAATGCCTCTGGCAAATGTACACGCATATAGTTTCACGGCAGGAAAGCATACCTTGATGTTGCCCAAAGGGTATCTTCAAGTGTTGGGATTCACTGCTGCGGATACGAAAGCCCGTAATGCCGGACTTGCCGGAGACGAAGAAACAATGGATTGGCTGTTCTATTAATATTGGATAATGAAAAGATTATTACTGACAATCTCCTGTATGGTAACTGCCCTGTCCGTTCCTGCGCAACATGAAGTTCCGCAGGAACGGATGGAACAGATTTACGAGGAAGTGAAGACACCGTATAAATACGGGCTTGCTGTCGCTCCGGCGGATAATTATCATAAGATTGACTGTCCCACCGTTTTTCGTCAGGGCGACAAGTGGTTAATGACTTATGTCGTTTATAATGGCAAGAGCGGTACGGACGGCCGTGGATACGAGACATGGATAGCGGAAAGTGAAAACCTGCTCGAATGGCGTACTTTGGGACGCATCCTTTCTTATCGGGACGGTAAATGGGATTGCAACCAGCGCGGCGGTTTTCCCGCATTGCCGGATATGGAGTGGGGTGGAAGCTATGAACTGCAAACGTATAAAGGTCGTCATTGGATGACTTATATAGGTGGTGAGGGCACTGGTTACGAAGCTGTGAAAGCTCCGCTTTTTGTCGGTCTGGCATCTACGAAAGGAGACATTTCCACCGCACATGAATGGGAGTCATTGGATAAACCGATTTTGAGTATCCATGATAAGGATGCGCAATGGTGGGAAAAACTGACTCAATATAAAAGCACTGTTTATTGGGATAAAGACAAAACATTGGGAGCACCGTTTGTGATGTTCTACAATGCGGGCGGCCGTCATCCCGAAACGGATTTGAAAGGGGAACGTGTAGGAATCGCACTCTCCAAGGATATGAAAAGATGGAAGCGGTACGCAGGAAATCCGGTCTTTGCACATGAAGCGGATGGAACGATTACAGGAGACGCGCATATCCAAAAGATGGGGGATCTGTATGTGATGTTCTATTTCTCCGCTTTTGAGCCTTCACGAAAATACAAGGCATTCAATACGTTTGCCGCCAGCTATGACTTGGTGAACTGGACGGACTGGAAGGGAGCGGATTTGATTATTCCTTCCAAGAACTATGATGAACTGTTTGCGCATAAAAGTTATGTGGTGAAACATGACGGAGTAGTCTATCATTTCTATTGTGCGGTCAATAACGCAGAACAGCGCGGCATCGCTATTGCTACAAGCAAGCCGATGGGACGCTCGGCTGTTCGTTTCCCCAAAGCGGAAACAAAGAACCGCAGACTTATCACAGAATTGAATGAGGGCTGGAAAACCTGGATTACAGAAGCTACCCATTTAAAGGGCAATTTCATGATGCCTGCGAAAACAGTGAATATTCCCCATAATTGGGATGACTATTACGGATACCGTCAGTTAACGCATGGAAATATGCACGGAACTGCCATGTATGTGAAGGATTTCACTATAGATAAGAAAGCAGGGAAGCGATATTTTCTCCGTTTTGAAGGAGTGGGTACATATGCTACCATTAAAGTGAACGGACAGGATTTCGGTCGCCATCCTGTGGGACGTACTACATTGACATTGGATGTTACCGATGCCTTGAAACAAGGAACCAACCGGTTGGAAGTAAAGGCCGGGCATCCGGAAATGATAGCGGATATGCCTTGGGTATGCGGCGGCTGTTCCTCGGAATGGGGATTTAGTGAAGGCTCCCAACCGTTGGGTATCTTCCGCCCTGTGGTGCTTGAAGCAACGGACGAGATTCGTATCGAGCCTTTCGGCGTACATATTTGGAATGATGAAAAGGCAGCGAATGTTTTTGTAGAGACAGAAGTTAAGAATTATGGCAAGACAACTGAAACTGTAGAGTTGGTCAATAAACTGAGTAATGCGGATGGCAAACAGGTTTTCCGTCTGGTGGAGAAAGTAACGTTGGCTCCGGGAGAAATGAAAGTGATTCGTCAGCAGTCTCCTGTCGGGAAACCCGTTTTATGGGATACGGAGAATCCATATCTCTATAAACTTGCCAGTATGATTAAGCGTGACACGAAAACGACGGATGAGATTTCTACGCCGTTCGGTATCCGTACTATAAGTTGGCCGGTGAAACGCAATGACGGAGACGGACGTTTCTATTTGAATGGAAAACCGGTATTTATTAATGGTGTATGCGAATATGAACACCAGTTCGGGCAAAGCCATGCTTTCAGCAAGGAACAGGTAGCCGCAAGAGTAAAACAAATGCGTGCGGCAGGTTTCAATGCTTTTCGTGACGCCCATCAACCGCATCATCTCGATTATCAGAAGTATTGGGATGAAGAGGGTGTCTTGTTCTGGACGCAATTTTCGGCTCATGTGTGGTATGACACACCGGAATTTCGTGAGAACTTCAAGAGATTGCTCCGCCAATGGGTAAAAGAACGCCGTAATTCTCCGTCGGTAGTGATGTGGGGATTACAGAATGAGAGTACTCTACCTCGTGAGTTCGCGCAAGAGTGCAGTGAAATCATTCGTGAAATGGATCCGACTGCACGTACGATGCGTATCATCACCACTTGCAATGGCGGGGAAGGTACGGACTGGAATGTGGTTCAGAATTGGAGTGGTACATATGGCGGAGATGTGGCTCAATATGGTCGTGAACTCTCTCAATCCAACCAATTATTGAACGGGGAGTATGGAGCTTGGAGAAGTATCGACCTGCATACGGAACCCGGAGCATTTGAAGTCAATGGAGTATGGAGCGAAAGCCGTATGTGCCAGTTGATGGAAACTAAGATTCGCTTGGCTGAACAGGCTAAGGACAGTGTATGCGGACAATTCCAGTGGATATATAGCAGCCATGACAATCCCGGACGCCGACAGCCGGATGAAGCATATCGGAAAATAGATAAAGTAGGGCCGTTCAATTATAAAGGATTGGTTACTCCGTGGGAAGAACCGTTGGACGTCTATTATATGTATCGTGCGAATTACGTTCCGGCAGTAAAAGACCCGATGGTCTATCTGGTATCCCATACATGGACAAACCGTTTTGAGAAAGGACGCCGTCGTACCACTATCGAGGCTTATAGTAACTGTGATTCGGTATTGCTATATAACGGTGCGACTGATGAAAAATCCACTTTTCTCGGACGTAAAAAGAACAACGGAACAGGTACTCATTTTATGTGGGAAAACCGGGACATCCGTTACAATGTCCTTCGTGCCGTAGGTTACTACAAAGGAAAACCTGTTGCGGAAGACCTGTTAGTACTTGACGGACTGGAGCAAGCTCCTGATTTCGAAGTTCTTTATCAGGAAGAAAAGCCTGTATTGAAAGGGGAAGCAGGATACAATTATATTTATCGTATCAACTGCGGTGGCGATAACTATACAGACAGTTTCGGTCAATCATGGTTGCAGGACAATACGAATTATTCCCGTTCGTGGGCAGAAAACTTTAAGGGACTGAATCCTTATCTTGCAAGCCAACGTATTACCAACGACCCGATTCGCGGTACTCATGATTGGGCATTGTTCCAACATTTCCGTTTCGGACGCCATCAACTGGAATACCGTTTTCCGGTATCAGATGGTACCTATCGCATTGAGTTATATTTCACGGAACCTTGGCATGGAACAGGTGGAAGTGCTTCCACTGATTGTGAAGGATTACGTATTTTCGATGTTGCCGTGAATGATTCTGTCGTGTTAGACGATTTGGATATATGGGCGGAAAGCGGGCACGACGGAGTGTGTAAGAAAGTGGTGTATGCGACAGTAAAAGGTGGAACATTGAGGATACACTTCCCGGAAGTGAAAGCAGGACAGGCTTTGGTTTCAGGTATTGCTATCGCTTCCACAAATACGGATTTGAAGCCAGCGCAATTTTCCGCGTCCGATTGGAGTTGGGAAAAAGCAAGTAAGGAAGTGATGGAAAAAACGCCGAAAGAACTTCTTCCTGAAGATAAGAACGCCCGTGTCAGCGTGGCCTACGAAGCGGAAGCCGCTACGTTGAAAGGTAAATTCCAAAAGAAAGAACACCGTAAACAGACAGGGGTGTTTTTCAGCAAAGGAAAGGGTAACAGTATCGAATGGAATGTCTCCACCGGATTGGCGCAAGTCTATGCCCTTCGTTTTAAATATATGAATACAAGCGGAAAACCAATCCCTGTATTGATGAAGTTCATTGACGCGAAAGGTGTAGTGCTGAAAGAGGATATCCTTACTTTTCCGGAAACACCGGACAAGTGGAAAATGATGAGTACCACAACCGGCACATATATTAATGCCGGACACTATAAGGTGCTGCTTTCGGCAGAGAATCTGGAAGGACTGGCATTTGACGCATTGGATATTCAGTAAAGCTTTCCGGAAGTCAGGCATATAAACAGTAATAAATAGAAGCGGGGCACAAAGAAGTTTGAATATACTTCCGGTGTCCCGCTTTTTATTTAATATTTCAATCAAAGAAAAGGGTACAAAATGACGTTTTGTCCGTCTATTTGATATGAAGAAAAAAGAACGAATGAAAATATATACTTTATTACTTGGGACATTGATAGCTTGTCCGATACAGGCACAAACAGTACATGACTGGGAAAATCATCATGTCCTGCAAATCAACCGGGAACCGGCACGGGCGGCATTTACGCCATTTACTGAACAAAAGGGGGATTGCTCCCTGTGTCTGGATGGAATGTGGAAATTCCGGTGGACTCCTGTTCCTGACCAAAAAATCATTGATTTCTATCGGGCGGACTTTGATGACAGGGATTGGACAGACTTTCCGGTTCCCGCCAATTGGGAAATAAACGGATATGGCACACCTATCTATGTATCGGCAGGATATCCGTTCAAGATTGACCCGCCCCGTGTAATGGGTGAACCGAAAGCGGAATACACTACTTATAAGGAGAGGAATCCGGTGGGGCAGTATCGCCGTACTTTTGTTCTACCTGCTGATTGGACGGCAAAAGGACAGACATTCCTTCGCTTCGAAGGTGTTATGAGTGCTTTCTATGTTTGGATAAATGGTGAACGGGTAGGGTATAGCCAAGGGAGTATGGAACCGAGTGAGTTCAATATCACAAAGTATCTGTACTCCGGAGAAAATCAGATTGCATTGGAAGTCTACCGTTATAGTGACGGTTCTTATCTCGAAGATCAGGACTTTTGGCGCTTCGGTGGCATTCATCGCAGTATCCATCTGACGCATACGCCGGATGTCCGTATCCGTGACTATGCGGTACGTACGCTACCCTTATCAGCGGATAATCATCAGGACTTTATTTTTCAGGTAGACCCGCAATTCAGTGTTTATAGAGGATTCACAGGTAAAGGTTATACTATACAGGGAGTTTTGAAAGATGCTTCGGGAAAAGATGTGGTAACTTTGCAAGGAGACGTGGAAGATATACTCGATTTGGAGCATAAGGCAAGCCGGATGAACGAGTGGTATCCGCAACGCGGTCCCCGCAAAACGGGACGTCTGTCGGCTGTTGTCAAATCCCCTCACAGGTGGACGGCGGAAACACCTTATTTATATAGACTGTGTCTTACACTGCAAGATTCTGACGGGAAAGTGATAGAACAAGTAGAGCAGCCGGTAGGTTTCCGCTCTGTTAAAATAGAGAACGGGCAACTGCTGGTAAATGGCAATCCTGTTCGTTTTCGGGGCGTAAACCGCCATGAACATGATCCTCGCACAGCCCGTGTCATGACGGACGAACGTATGCTTCAGGATATTCTTCTGATGAAACAGGCTAATATCAATGCCGTGCGTACCAGTCATTATCCGAATGTAAGCCGTTGGTATGAACTCTGTGACAGCATAGGGCTTTATGTGATGGACGAAGCGGATATTGAAGAGCATGGATTGCGGGGGACACTGGCGAGTACTCCCGATTGGCATGCTGCATTTATGGATCGCGCTGTCCGTATGGCTGAACGTGATAAGAATTATCCAAGTATCGTAATGTGGAGTATGGGAAATGAAAGTGGTTATGGCCCTAACTTTGCGGCTATCTCGGCATGGTTGCATGATTTTGACCCTACCCGTCCTGTGCATTATGAAGGTGCGCAAGGAACGGATGGTAATCCTGACCCGAAGACAGTGGACGTAATCAGCCGTTTTTATACACGGGTGAAACAGGAATATCTGAATCCGGGCATTGCTGAAGGGGAAGACAAGGAACGGGCGGAAAATGCACGTTGGGAACGGTTACTGGAGATTGCGGAACGTACTAATGATAATCGTCCGGTAATGACCAGTGAATACGCTCATTCAATGGGGAATGCATTAGGTAATTTCAAGGAATATTGGGACGAGATATACAGTAATCCGCGCATGTTGGGCGGATTTATCTGGGATTGGGTGGATCAGGGGATTTATAAAACATTACCCGACGGGCGTACTATGGTGGCTTATGGCGGTGACTTCGGTGACAAGCCTAATTTGAAAGCCTTCTGCTTTAACGGATTGTTGATGAGCGACCGTGAAACCACGCCCAAATATTGGGAAGTGAAGAAAGTATATGCTCCGGTTCTGTTGGGAATGGAGAATGGAGACTTGAAAGTGACCAACCGGAATCATCATATTGATTTGTCATCGTATCGTTGTCTGTGGACATTATCTGTGGATGGTAAGGAGAAAGAACGGGGGGAATTGATATTGCCCGAAGTTGCTCCGGGAAAAACAGGAACAATAACTTTACCTGATTTCCGTTCATTATCAGACAAAAGCTCTTCCAACAAAAGGAATACAGGAAAAGATGCAGCAAAGCCTGCTGCTGATTGTCAGCTTAAAGTGAGTATCGTCCTGAAATCAGACGCTCTTTGGGCAAAAGCGGGACATGAAGTTACTTGGGAACAATTCTGTTTGCGGAAAGGTGATTTGTTATCTGCCGAACTAGCCAACAAGGGACAATTACAAATAAAAGAGGATGATAAAACTCTGCAAATCAGCGGACGCGGCTTTTCCGTACAATGGAAGAAGACAGTGACCGGAAACATGACTTCCCTTATTTATAATGGTAAAGAGATGTTGGCGCACTCCGATGATTTTCCGGTTCAACCCGTAACACAGGCTTTCCGTGCTCCGACCGATAATGATAAGAGTTTTGGAAACTGGTTGGCGAAAGACTGGAAATTGCATGGGATGGATAATCCGCAAATAAGTCTGGAATCTTTCGACCATCAGTTGCGCGAAGATGGAGCTGTGATTGTTCAAGTCCGGACAAATAATGTATATAAAGAAGGCAAGATAACGACTACATCAGTTTATACTATCTGTTCTGACGGAACGATTGACCTGAAAACAACTTTCCTGCCGCAAGGAGTACTTCCCGAACTGCCCCGATTGGGGATTGCGTTCTGTCTTTCTCCGTCTTATGATACGTTTATATGGTATGGAAGAGGGCCACAGGACAACTATCCTGATCGTAAAACTTCTGCCGCCACAGGGCTGTGGAAAGGAACAGTAGATGAGCAGTATGTGCATTATCCCCGTCCGCAGGATAATGGGAATAAAGAGGAAGTGCATTATCTGACGTTGATGGACAAACAAAATAAAGGCATCCGTATAGATGCGGTGGAAGAGGTATTCTCAGCATCTGCCTTGCACTATACCGCGCAGGACTTGTACAAAGAGACACATGATTGTTATTTAAAACCACGTGCCGAGGTTATTCTCAGCTTGGATGCCGCCGTGCTCGGGTTAGGGAATAGCAGTTGCGGTCCGGGCGTCTTGAAGAAATATGCCATCGGGAAGAAGGAACATACCTTACATATACGTATAACTAAAAAATGAATTATTAAATAACTAACACAATAATAAAAGTAAGAATGAAAAAAGTAACCACTTTATTATCAACCTTGGCATTGGCAACTACCCTGGCTGCTCAGAATCTTCCTCAGACGGAACGGCAATACCTTTCCGGCCGCGGATGTGATGACATGGTAGAATGGGACTTCTTCTGTACCGACGGACGCAACTCCGGCAAATGGACGAAGATTGGCGTTCCGTCCTGTTGGGAATTGCAAGGCTTTGGTACTTATCAGTACGGAATCACCTTTTACGGTAAAGCTTTTCCCGAAGGGATCGCCGACGAGAAGGGTATGTATAAGTACGAATTTGAAGTTTCCGAAAAGTTTCGCGGACAACAAGTGAATCTTGTCTTTGAAGCTTCCATGACAGATACGGAAGTGAAAGTGAACGGGCGAAAGGTCGGAGCGAAACATCAGGGAGCTTTCTACCGTTTCTCGTATAATGTCACGGACTTTTTGAAATATGGCAAAAAGAACCTGTTGGAAGTAACAGTATCCAAAGAAAGTGAGAACGCGAGTGTGAACCTTGCCGAACGCCGTGCCGACTATTGGAACTTCGGCGGTATCTTCCGTCCTGTATTTCTGGAAGTGAAGCCTGCCGTCAATCTGCGTCACATTGCCATTGACGCGCAAATGGATGGCTCGTTCCGCGCGAATTGCTATACGAATATATCGAATAACGGAATGAGTGTCCGTGCACAGATTTCAGATAGCAAAGGCAAGAAACTGACCGAAACGACTGTTCCGGTAAAAGCCGGTGGAGACTGGACTTCTATCCAACTGAACGTCTCTAATCCCGCCCTGTGGACAGCGGAAACACCGAATCTCTATAAGGCACACTTCTCATTACTGGACAAGAACGGCAAAGTATTGCATAACGAAACGGAAACATTCGGCTTCCGCACTATCGAAGTACGCGAAAGTGACGGGCTTTATGTCAATGGAGTACGTATCAATGTGCGTGGTGTCAACCGCCATAGCTTCCGTCCGGAAAGCGGGCGTACATTGAGCAAAGCGAAGAATATCGAAGATGTCCTTTTAATGAAGGGCATGAATATGAACTCTGTTCGTCTGAGCCATTATCCGGCTGACCCTGAATTCCTGGAAGCGTGTGATTCTCTCGGATTATATGTGATGGACGAACTGGGTGGCTGGCATGGCAAGTATGATACTCCGACCGGAGTCCGCCTGATTGAAGGTATGATAGAGCGTGACGTGAATCATCCTTCCATTATTTGGTGGAGCAATGGCAATGAAAAAGGATGGAACACGGAACTGGACGGAGAATTCCATAAATATGACCCGCAGAAACGTCCGGTCATTCATCCGCAAGGTAACTTCTCCGGTTTTGAAACCATGCATTATCGTTCCTATGGGGAAAGTCAGAACTATATGCGTCTGCCGGAAATCTTTATGCCCACTGAATTCCTTCACGGCTTGTATGATGGCGGGCACGGTGCCGGATTGTATGATTATTGGGAAATGATGCGCAAGCATCCCCGTTGTATCGGCGGCTTTTTATGGGTATTGGCAGACGAAGGGGTGAAACGGGTAGATATGGACGGCTTCATTGATAATCAAGGTAACTTTGGTGCTGACGGTATTGTAGGCCCGCATCACGAAAAGGAAGGCAGTTATTACACTATCAAGCAGTTATGGAGTCCTGTACAAATAATGGACACTTCTGTTGACAGGCAATTCGACGGCAAGTTATCCGTAGAAAACCGCTATGATTACCTGAATCTGAACACCTGCCGTTTCCTCTGGAAACAAGTGAAATTCCCTTTGGCGACAGATGTTCCCAATGCCGGCACTAAAGTTGTAAAACAAGGTGAAGTGCAAGGTAGTGATATTGCCGCTCATTCAGCAGGCATATTAGATCTTAAAACAACCATTCTCCCTGATGCGGACGCTCTCTTTGTGACGGCTGTCGACAAATACGGTCATGAACTTTGGCGTTGGACATTCCCGATAGATAAATTGAATCAGGTAAAAGAGGAACTTTCTCCGTTATCCGGCAAAGCAACTTACACTGAAACAGATAATGACCTTACAGTAAAAGCGAACAATCATACTTTTGTCTTCTCAAAGAAAGACGGTCAGTTGAAAGGTGTATCTGTAAACAACCGCAAAATCAGTTTTGCCAACGGTCCCCGTTTCATCGGTGCCCGTCGCGCAGACCGTTCACTGGACCAGTTCTATAATCACGACGACGAAAAGGCTAAGGAAAAAGACCGCACTTACAGCGAATTTCCCGATGCGGCCGTATTTACCAAACTTGATGTAAGGGAAGACGGTGGCAACCTAATTATCACCGCTAATTATAAATTAGGAAACTTGGATAAAGCCCAATGGACAATCAATCCGAGCGGAATTGTTACACTCGACTATACTTATAACTTCTCCGGTGTAGTAGACCTGATGGGAATCTGTTTCGACTATCCTGAAGAACAAGTAATCAGTAAACGCTGGTTAGGAGCAGGTCCTTATCGTGTATGGCAAAATCGTATTCATGGTACACAATACGATATTTGGGAAAATGACTATAACGACCCTATTCCGGGTGAAACCTTTACTTATCCTGAGTTCAAAGGTTACTTCGGGGATGTTTCCTGGATGAATATCCGCACGAAAGAGGGTACAATCAGCCTGACAAACGAAACACCCGGCACTTACATCGGAATATATCAACCCCGTGACGGTCGTGACCGTTTGCTTTACATGCTTCCCGAAAGTGGAATCTCCGTACTGAACGTGATTCCGCCCGTACGTAACAAAGTAAACTCAACAGATTTGTGCGGCCCTTCTTCACAACCCAAGTGGGTGAATGGTCCGCAAACGGGACGAATCGTTTTCCGGTTTACAGAATAAGAATAAAAGTACTCAAATACAACTGAACGAATATGCCAGAAGAGAGAATGCTACTTTCTTTTGGCATATTTTTCTGTATATGGGCCGGCTTTGGCAGGTTTTTACTATTTTTGCCGATATATATCATTCACGCATTATTCCTATGTACACAATATTGATTATAGAAGATGAACCCCGGGTAGCTAATCTGCTGATGAACGGTCTGGAAGAGAATGGCTATCAGGTAATGGTGGCATATGATGGTCTGATGGGACTCCGGCTTTTTCAGGCACATTCATTCGATCTGGTCATTTCCGATATTGTCCTGCCGAAAATGAACGGATTTGAGTTATGCAAGGAAATACGTAAAGTAAATTCTTGTATTCCTATACTGATGTTGACGGCACTGGGAGCTACTGACGATAAGTTGGACGGGTTTGATGCCGGTGCGGATGATTATATGGTGAAACCTTTCGATTTCAGGGAACTGAATGCAAGGATAAAAGTATTGTTGAAACGGGGAAATAGTGATAAAAAGGATTTGCTGCATGAACTTTCCTATGCAGATTTACGTATTGATTTGCAAGGCAAGAATGTAGAACGGAACGGTATATCTATCAAACTTTCCCCCAAAGAATATAACCTGTTGCTCTATATGGTAGAGAATGCCGAAAGAGTATTGAGTCGGATTGAAATAGCCGGAAAAGTATGGAATACCCATTTTGATACGGGAACTAACTTCATTGACGTATATATCAACTACCTTCGCAAAAAGATAGACCGGAATTTTGAACCGAAACTCATCCACACCAAAGCCGGAATGGGTTTCATACTAACCGACAAATTATGAAAATCAGGACAATGCTGACCCTGCAATATGCAGGACTGACCGCAGCGGTATTTCTTGTATTCGTTATAGCTGTCTACTACGTGAGTGAACATTCACGTAGCAATGCCTTTTTTCGGAATCTGCAAAGTGAAGCGATAACAAAGGCGCATCTTTTCCTGAATAATCAGGTGGATGCCGCAACGATGCAATCTATTTATTTGAACAATCGGCAGTTTATCAACGAGGTGGAAGTAGCTGTCTATACCCCGGACTTCCGGATATTATACCATGATGCTCTCCAAAATGATATAATCAAGGAAACTCCTGAAATGGTCACCCGCATCTTGAAACGAAAGACTATCAATTTCTATGTCAATGAATATCAGGCGGTAGGACTTGTCTATACCTTTGAAGGGAAAGAATATATCGTTACCGCTGCCGCCTATGACGGCTATGGGTATGCCAATCGGGATGCTTTGAGGAATATGTTAATCCTGTTATTTATCGGCGGACTGACAATACTGGCAGTTGTAGGCTATATCCTTGCTAAAAGTACCCTGAAGCCGATACGCAGCATTGTGAAAGAAGCGGAAAATATCACCGCATCCCATATCGACAAAAGGCTTCCTGTAAAAAACGAACAGGATGAATTAGGAGAACTCTGTATTGCGTTCAATAACCTGTTGGAACGCTTGGAGAAATCGTTCAACTCACAAAAAATGTTTGTAAGCAATGTCTCCCACGAACTCCGTACTCCTATGGCTGCGCTTACGGCGGAACTGGATCTGGCATTGCTGAAAGAGCGTACCGCGGAACAGTATCAGTCAGCAATCGGCAATGCTTTGCAGGACGCCCATCGAATCATCAAGCTGATTGACGGACTACTGAACCTTGCCAAGGCGGATTACCAATCGGAACAAATCAAGATGGAGGAAGTCCGTCTGGATGAATTGCTGTTGGACGCACGGGAGTTAGTGTTGAAAGCTCATCCGGAATATCATGTCGAACTCGTATTCGATCAGGAAGCTGAAAACGACAATGTCCTGACTGTTGTCGGGAACAATTATCTGCTGACTACCGCATTCGTGAACCTGATAGAGAACAACTGCAAGTATTCTTCCAACCGGAGCTCATTCGTGCTGATTTCCTTTTGGGAACAATCGGCTGTCATCCGCCTGTCGGACAATGGCGTGGGAATCTCCGACAAGGACAAGGAGAACCTGTTCCGGCTATTCTATCGTGGGGAAAACAAAGCTTTTGCTTCCGGACATGGCATCGGTATGACCTTGACTCAAAAAATCATTCATTTACATAAAGGAGAACTGACCGTATCTTCCCATCAGGGCGAGGGCACTACTTTTGTGGTAAAGCTCCCTCATATCTGACACTCCCTGATAATATTCTAATGATTTTCTAATACCACTCTAATATATCTCTAACAGCTTCCCGGTGGAGCTGTCCTTACCTTTGCATCGTGATTGAAAAAATGCAATTCGTAACTTTAAAAATAAGAGATTATGATGTGGAAGAAGAAATTGCGCCAACCGCAGTACTCATTCAATTCAGAAAAAGTTTTTCTGGTTGCTACCCAACCGGGCAAATCTGTCTATTCATATTTGCAGACCACTCGGCTCGGGTTGACAAAAGGAGAAGTGGAACAACGTCAATCCACCTATGGAAAGAATGAAGTAGTTCACGAGCAGAGAAAGAATCCCTTTATTCTGTTTATCAAGACATTTATAAATCCGTTTATCGGAGTTCTCACCGGACTAGCTGTTGTATCCCTGATTTTGGATGTACTCATGGCTTCACCGGGAGAGCAGGAGTGGACGGGTGTCATCATTATTGCGTCTATGGTCGTGTTCAGTGCCATTCTGCGTTTCTGGCAGGAGTGGAGAGCAAGCGAAGCCACCGACTCTTTGATGAAGATGGTAAAGAATACGTGTTTGGTAAAACGGGCAGGGGCTCAGGAAGAAGAGTTGGATATTACAGAACTTGTTCCCGGAGACATTGTCTATCTGGCTGCCGGAGATATGGTTCCGGCTGATATCCGCATTATCGAGTCAAAAGACCTGTTCATCAGTCAGGCATCACTGACCGGAGAATCAGAACCTATTGAGAAATTGCCGGAAGTCAGGGGAAAGCAATACCGCAGTGGGAGTGTGGTAGAATTGGATAATATCTGTTATATGGGTTCCAACGTGATTAGTGGTGCTGCAAAAGGCATTGTCTTTGAGACGGGAAATAAGACTTATCTGGGCACTATTGCCAGAAGTCTGGTGGGGCATAGGGCTACCACTGCTTTCGATAAAGGAATCAGTAAAGTTAGTTTTTTGTTGATTCGCTTTATGTTGGTCATGGTTCCTTTTGTGTTTCTGGTCAACGGTTTCACAAAGGGAGACTGGTTTCAGGCTTTCATCTTTGCCATTTCCGTTGCCGTAGGGCTTACACCGGAAATGCTTCCGATGATTGTCACCGCCAATCTTTCCAAAGGTGCGCTAGCCATGTCGAAAAAGAAAACAATCGTGAAGAACCTGAACGCGATTCAGAACTTCGGCGCCATGAATATACTCTGTACGGACAAGACAGGGACACTGACTTGTGACAAAATAGTGTTGGAGAAATATATAAATGCAGATGGAAGCGGTGACAATAGTAAACGTATTCTTCGCCATGCCTATTTCAACAGCTATTTTCAGACCGGATTAAGGAATCTGATGGATAAAGCGATTCTCTCCCACGTAAGAGAACTGAATTTGGAGCATTTGAAGGATGATTATACGAAGGTAGATGAAATCCCCTTTGATTTTACACGCCGGAGAATGTCCGTAGTTATAGAAGACCGTTTGGGCAAACGGCAGATTATCACTAAGGGGGCGGTGGAAGAAATTCTCGATGTATGTACATATGCGGAATTCGACGGACAGATTCATCCTTTGACTGACGACTTGAAAGTCAAGGCACAAAAGATAAGTGAAGAAATGAACCGGCAGGGAATGAGAGTACTGGCGGTTTCCCAAAAGAGTTTTATCGAAAAGAATGGAAACTTTGCAGTCGAAGATGAAAAAGAAATGGTATTGATAGGTTATCTTGCTTTTCTTGACCCGCCTAAACCGTCTGCCGCCGAAGCGATAGAGCAATTGTATGTACATGGAGTGGAGGTCAAGATATTATCAGGAGATAATGACATCGTAGTGAAGGCGATTGCCCGTCAGGTAGGCATCGACACTTCCCGTTCTCTTACGGGGATGGATATCGAGAATATGGATGAATCGGCAATGAAAGAAGCGGTAAGGAGCACTACGCTATTTTCTAAACTGACCCCGTTGCAAAAGACACAAATAATCTCTCTTTTGCAAGAGCAGGAAAATACGGTTGGCTTCTTGGGCGACGGCATTAACGATGCCGGTGCTCTGCGGCAATCAGATATTGGAATTTCTGTGGATTCGGCAGTAGATATAGCGAAAGAGAGTGCTGACATTATCTTATTGGAGAAAGATTTGCTAGTGTTGGAAGATGGTGTACTGGAGGGACGAAAGACCTTTGGCAACATCAATAAATACATTAAGATGACAGCCAGTTCAAACTTCGGGAATATGTTCAGCGTGATATTTGCAAGCGCATTCCTGCCTTTTCTTCCGATGATGCCGATACATCTGCTTATTCAGAATTTGCTGTATGACATTTCGCAGACAACCATTCCGTTTGACTGTATGGATCCGGAATTTCTGAAGAAGCCACGTAAATGGGACGCATCTGATTTAAGCCGTTTTATGATTTATATCGGTCCTATCAGTTCTATCTTTGATATTGCCACCTATTTGGTCATGTGGTATGTCTTTAGCTGTAACAGTCCCGAGCATCAGACCTTGTTTCAGACCGGATGGTTCGTTGAAGGACTATTGTCACAGACTTTGATTGTCCACATGATACGCACACGAAAAATTCCGTTTATACAAAGCCGGGCAACATGGCCTGTAATGGGAATGACGCTATTAATCATGGCAGTAGGAATTATTATACCTTTCACGTCTTTCGGACGTTCCATTGGATTGCAGGCTCTTCCATTAAGCTATTTCCCCTGGCTGATAGGTATTCTGCTTTCTTATTGTATCTTGACGCAAGTTATTAAGAATTGGTATATCAGGAAGTTTGTACGTTGGCTATAATAATAGTAGGTTTACTGAAAAATTGACAATCAATTAATGTGGCATTAGCAGGATATTCTTCCTGTTGATACCACATTATAGAAATCTATTGAATAGACATTAAGCCATACATTAGTTTCGTGGCGAATATCGGCAGTACGAAGTGCCCAACGGGAAGCTTGCTCTTTTAAATTTGTTAGATAACCCCCAACTCTAAAATCAAGATTTGGTCGGCATACCCCTGCCAATGGCTGCTCTACACGACAAGTAGAACCATGATAAGTGATTAACATGATTTACCTCCTTCATTTATAGACATTTGAAAAGGTCTATAATCTTTAGGTAACCATTGTGGATCACGATGATAGATATATTCCAATAAAGAATCAACAATATACGCTTTTCCTTGCGTGTGCAAAGTATCATAAAAAGTCTTGATATAACTATCTAGTGCGCCTAATTCCTTTAGTTTATTAAAAACCTCCGGACTATAACGTCCCAACCGTTCAGCAGTATTTTCGACACAATATATGATGAACTCCAGTTGCTTTTCTTTAAGGATCATACTATTTTCTCCTTTCTTATCATAATCGTTCTATGATTAATAATAGCAAGGGTAAAAAAGTTCCTTCTTTTTTTCCAATTATTATGCATGGTATCTCATGCACATTAGTGAATATTAAAATAAGGACATCTCTTTATTATACTTATTAGTCCTCAATGTCTTCCGACATTGAGGACCCTATTTATATACTTTCTTAAAATTCCCTTTTGCAAATCCTTCACCGACTAAAGAATCAGGTGTGATTATTTCTAACAATAAATCAGACTGATCTGTTTTTATACGAATCAGATTTCCATCTTTTTCGTAACTGGTCGCAAAATCAAATCCAAAGCAATTGATTACAACTGTTGAATTTCCTTTAAAGGTAAAAGACTTATAAAGTGCTTTTTTTGAAACATATGTTCCATCAAGAACAAATTCTTTTTTGAAAGGATTGATATCTTTGCATGATACAATGCCTAACAACATGATTAATAAAAAATACTTAGTTTTCATCATTATTTTTATTTGAGTATAATTTCCGACAAAGAATTCTCCATTCTTCTTCTTGAAAAATTCTTTCTTTACGCTTTTGATCTGTTTCCCCTAGACAAAGAATAAATAGAGGAGTCCAAAATGGAGTTATAAACACTGATAAAAAGAACCAACCAAGCCCACTTCTACCTCTTTGTTCTGCCATATAAGTAGGTATCATACATAATAGGAGATAAGGTATAAACAATAACATAAGAAATCCAGTATCATACATAGTGCTATTTTTATTAGAGTTTAGACTTGACTTATATCGCTTTTAAAGCTATTAATCCTCCTAGTAAAAGAATACTACCACCAATGCTACCTATAGTTCTCCATACTTTTTTAGCTTTTTGAGGATCCTTTCCTTGAAGCACCTTTTTTATATCTTTGGTCACATTAATAAGTTTGATAGTATATTTCCCATTATAATTAATGTATTGAATAGAGTGGAAACCGTTTTGGGTAATATTACTTTCACACCACTCCTGTATTTCATTTGGAACGGCTTCATAATACTTAAATTTTCCTTTTCTTTTTTCTACTCCATATACACCTTTTTCTAATGTTTTAGTTTCAATATCCATTTTTTTATTATAAAACACAGAATTTTGACATTTACTATAATCAGTGCCATTTATTGTGCAATAATGAGTTTGAGAGGAATTCCAATAAAGAGTATTTAATCTTTCATTAATAATATCATCGCCTATACTAACGACATTTGTATTTAGCGAATCTACGTAAATCTTTACGTTTGCAATCGTCTTAATGTTTTTCCTTTGTGGTTCTTTCAATATATCCCAATATTCTGATTCTTTTATAAGTTTATTCTCAAAATATTCACGAACGTACTCGTCTATCTTTTCTTCATTCACTGTCAGCAATATCTTTTCGACTTCTTCTTTCCGTTTATTTTCAGCTTGCTTTTTTTGTTCTTCTATTTTTAATTGTTCTTTTATTTTTTGATCTCTAATTTCAGCTTGTTCTCTTTTTTCTTGTTCGGTTTTATTCCTTATAGGAAATATTCTTATAAATTTGTTTGGTATTTGTGATATATATCCCTCTTTGTCTGTTCTCATATTATTAAAAGCCACACTAAAAGATAAGTCATTATTATAAGTTTCTTCATAATTATAACCTTGATTATTAAGGTATATATCCAACTTATTCTTAGATTTAACAAAACATTTTCCTTTATAAATCAAGCTTTCTTTCTTGCTTACAACTTCAATAGCATCACCAATATAAACATACTGTTCATTATATTCATCATAACCTTTTAAAGATATAAATAAACTAAATCCAGCAAGATCTTCACTGAAAGGAGATAAATCATTGATACCTATAAAAAAATAATTTTTATGTTCATATTTGGCAATCCTTAGAATATTATTAACTTCTAAAACCATATTATTGGTATATTGGTTGATAACACCATATTTTTCATAAGTATAACTATCTTCTTTTTCCTGCGCATTAACACTATTCAAGACTATAGTCATGAATAAAATAAAAAATGCTAAAAACATTTTTCCCATAATAGTATTGTCTGATAAATGCCCGCAGATCCCGAACCGGACGGTTCAATAATAAAAAAGATAATAGACTATAATAAAAAAAGCGCGGGAATCTGTACCTGTCACTCGTCCCACACTTCAAGGCTCTCGCATCGCCCAACCTGTCTGAACGAGCAACGCAGAAGCCCACGCCGATATGTATAACAAACTAAGTATACTTTATTTCAAAGTACACCTAGGGGTATAAACATATCCCGCAGACACCTCCCGCTGCTTTGTTTTTGACAGGTTTTTCAAAACTTGCGAGATTCTGAAGTGCCAAAGACAAAACGTCAAGTAAACGTCTTTCTTTAATATAATCCATTTCCCACACCACCCTTAACCTCACGAATTGAGGTATCGGCGTGAGAAACGTAACAAATGTATGCAAAAAAATGTAATTAGAATTATTTTTAAGCTATATTTTTTCTTTTTCCATGGAAAAACTGCAAAAAAGGAAGGATGGCAGAAGAAGATATAATGTATATTTCGAGCTGATTTTGTCCGAAAATATAGCTCAATCTTCAGTGATAATGGTAAATTCACCGTTGGGCAATGATGAATTCATGGTTGCCCAACGGTGAATTTGCCATCAGGCAACGGCAACTTTACTCATAATTATCAGAAATGTCAAAAAAAATAAGGAAAGCCCATTGAGCTTTCCTTATGAAAAAATAAAATAGAGAGTTAAGCGGCAGGATCCGGAGTCTCTCCATCAGAATTTCCTCCCGATGATCCACCATTATTGCCACTTCCAGTAATCGTAGTTCCATCTCCGAACAATTCCATATTTGCTCCACCAAGCATTGCCTTAAATTTGTTTCCCGGAGTAAATACTATCTTTCTCCGAATAATAGTATGTGCATTCACATCATCCTCTTTATCTTGGCTTTCTGCATTAATCGCCGGACGAAATGAACCGAACTCGTCCAATTTTACAGAAAACCCTTCCTCCAAAAAAGAAACCATAGTGTCTTGCAGTCCTTTCAATACCACATCTACCATAGAACGATGGATACCTGTTCGTTGATTGACTTCATCACATAACTTCTTATAGTTAAGACTTCCTGCGAGCACGTTTGCAGCCACATACTTTTCGACTATATTCTCTTTGTCGAAACATAATACGATTTTTTTCTTTTTGTACCTAAGACTCATTTTTAAAATTATTATTACTTATTTATACTTGATACGAAAGTCACTCATTTGACTTCTGTGCAAAGATAGTATAAAATATTTAGTATGAAAAAGAAAATAGTATAAATCGCATAATTTCCTATATAACAGTTTATTATATAATTATATATTTTAAATATGTAATTATATAATTACTATTTAAAATATAAATGCAAAGCTTTAAATAGTATATTCTATATATACTATTATTGGGGTTTTATAATAAAATATTATATATAAATTGAGATAATGATTATCTCGAATCTGTTTATGACAGTTAGATAGTTATCGAACTGTCATATTGATAGTGAGTACAAAAAAGGTTGGCTTTCGTCTTATCTATAAGTAAAAATATAGATTAGAATGAAAAACCGACTGAAACAACAAATATTTGTATTCTCTCTATTGGCATGGACTGCTTTCTGTCCTGCCGATGCGCAACAAACACGCTCACTTCGCGACCAATTTCAGAACCCGTCTGACGAAGCGAAACCTTGGACATTTTGGTACTGGATGTATGGCGCTGTGTCCAAAGAGGGGATTACCGCCGATTTGGAAGCAATGAAACATGCAGGACTCGGAGGTACGTACCTGATGCCGATTAAAGGTATAAATGAAGGCTCCCAATATAATGGCAAAGCACAACAGTTAACCCCTGAATGGTGGGAAATGGTACGTTTCAGCATGGAAGAAGCCGACCGGTTAGGGCTGAAACTGGGAATGCATATCTGTGACGGTTTTGCATTGGCGGGAGGGCCTTGGATCACCCCCAAAGAATCCATGCAGAAAGTCGTTTGGAGCGATACGATTGTTAATGGCGGAAAACTTGATGCATTGCGTCTGCCACAACCAGAAGCTTATGAGAATTATTATGAAGATATTGCATTGTTTGCTTTACCGGTAGAAGATGAAGTAGATGAAATGCCTGCCAAAATCACATGCGTAAACTTGGCGATAACGGATAATATAAAGCCCGCCCAAACAGTAAATATGGATGCGGCAGGAGTTATCCGCTCTTCGTATCCATGCTATATCCAATACGAATACGGACAACCTTTTACCTGCCGGAACATTGAAATAGTCTTGAATGGCAATAATTATCAGGCACATCGCTTGAAAGTGATGGCAAGTGATGACGGTGTCAATTACCGTTTCGTAAAACAATTGGTTCCTGCACGTCAGGGATGGCAGAATACAGATGAAAACTCCACGCATAGTATTCCCGCAACTACTGCCCGTTATTTCCGTTTCTATTGGACACCCGAAGGGAGTGAACCGGGAAGTGAAGATATGGATGCCGCGAAATGGAAGCCCAATTTGAAAATAAAACAACTGCGCCTGCATCGGGAAGCCCGTCTGAATCAGTGGGAAGGAAAAGCCGGACTGGTATGGCGTGTAGCTGAATCCACTAAGGAAAGAGAAATAGGGAAAAAGGATTGTTATTCACTTTCACAGATTATTAATTTGACGGAACAATACAATAATATCCCTGCCAGTCATTCTAAAGAGAAAACATTGACTGCCATTCTCCCTGAAGGTAAATGGAAATTACTCCGCATGGGGCATACTGCTACCGGACATACCAATGCGACAGCCGGTGGCGGAAAGGGACTGGAATGTGATAAGTTCGATCCGGCAACAGTAAGAAAACAGTTTGATAACTGGTTTGCGCAAGCATTTGTAAAAACGAATCCGGAAGTGGCACGGCGTGTACTGAAATATATGCATGTGGACAGTTGGGAATGTGGAAGTCAGAACTGGAATCATAATTTCGCAACTGAATTCAAGAAACGCCACGGCTATGACCTGATACCTTATTTACCCCTATTGGCAGGTATTCCCATGGAAAGTGCCGAACGGAGCGAAAAGATCCTGCGGGATGTACGTACAACGATTGCCGAACTGGTAGTCGATGTTTTCTATCAGGTACTAGCAGACTGCGCCAAAGAGTATGATTGTCAGTTTTCAGCGGAGTGTGTAGCACCGACAATGGTGAGTGACGGCTTGCTGCATTACCAAAAGGTAGATCTTCCTATGGGAGAATTTTGGCTGAACAGTCCTACCCATGATAAACCGAATGATATGCTCGATGCCATCAGCGGTGCCCATATCTACGGAAAGAATATCATTCAGGCGGAAGGATTCACCGAAGTGCGTGGCACATGGAATGAATACCCCGGAATGTTGAAAGCATTGTTGGATCGTAATTACGCATTAGGAATCAATCGTCTCTTCTACCACGTATATGTACATAATCCCTGGCTAGAGCGCAAACCCGGCATGACACTGGATGGCATCGGGCTTTTCTTCCAACGTGACCAGACTTGGTGGGATAAAGGGGCTAAAGCCTTTTCCGAATATGCTGCCCGTTGCCAGTCGTTATTGCAGTACGGGCATCCGGTGACAGATATCGCAGTATTCACAGGTGAGGAAGTGCCGAGACGTTCGGTATTACCTGAGCGACTGGTTCCGTCCCTTCCGGGGATCTTCGGTGCGGAACGTGTGGAAAGCGAACGCGTTCGTTTGGCGAATGAGGGACAGCCTTTGCGTGTACGTCCGGTAGGCGTTACTCATTCCGCAAATATGGCTGATCCTGAAAAATGGGTGAATCCGCTTCGGGGATATGCTTATGACAGTTTTAACAAGGATGCACTATTGCATTTGGCAAAAGTAGAAAATGGCAGAATGATATTGCCGGGCGGAGCCAGTTATAAGGTTTTGGTACTGCCGAATGCCCGTCCGATGAATCCTGAACCAGTGGAACTTTCGCCGGAAGTGAAACAAAAGGTCAATGAACTGAAAAAAGCAGGTGTGCTGATTCCTGCCATTCCTTATATGGAGGACGACTTCTCTGCATATGGACTGGAACGTGATTTGATTGTGCCGGAAGACATTGCCTGGACACATCGTCGCGGTGAATGGGGAGATATTTATTTTATTGCCAATCAGAAAGAAGAGACACGTACGTTCACCGCAAGTATGCGTATCACCGGAAGCCGACCGGAATGTTGGAATCCCGTGACGGGTGAGATTAAAACGAATCCCCTTTACGAACAGAAAGATAACCGCACGGAAGTAACTTTGACATTGGCTCCCAATGAGTCGGTATTCGTTGTCTTTTCCACGGAAGAAGCCCGTAATGGTCATAATAGTGATACGCAAAAACAGTGGAAAGAGAAAAAAAACTCCACTGGAAATATTGAGGAAGTAACTTTTGAACCGGAAGAGTATAAAGTCACTTTCCTGAACAATGGAAAAGAAATAACCCGGAAAACACTGTTTGACTGGAGTAAAGAGGATGACGAACAAATCCGCTATTATTCAGGAACTGCGATTTATACAACCATGTTCCGTTGGAAGAATAAGCTGAAGAAAGACCGGAAAGTCTGGTTGAACTTGGGGAAGATATGCGATATAGCAACAGTTCGTGTGAATGGAATAGATTGTGGCACTATTTGGACGGCTCCTTATCGGGCTGATATAACCGCAGCCTTGAAAAAAGGAATGAATGAACTCGAAATAGAAGTGACGAACACGTGGGCGAATGCATTGCAAGGAGCCGATGAAGGAAAAGCACCGTTTGACGGGATTTGGACGAACGCTAAATATCGCCGAGCAGAGAGAACGCTGCTTCCGGCAGGATTGCTTGGGCCTTTGGGGTTCTCTATTACAGATTAAAATTATCAGGCACGGATTACGCGGATTACACGGTTCATGAGAATCGTATTATATAAAGCAACTGCGTAATCCGTGTAATCCGTGCCTGATTCATTATAATACAGTTAAAGTATGAAAAGTTCAATGATTAAAACAGGTACAATATTGGCAAGTTTTCTACTTGCTGCCTGCCTGCCAACACATGCTGAAGTAAAATTGCCTGCAATCTTTTCCGACGGAATGGTGATGCAGCAACAGACAAATGCCAATCTTTGGGGAACTGCTACTCCCAATAGAAAAGTAACAGTAACGACGAGTTGGAATATGAAACAGTATGTAGCAACTGCCGACAAGAATGGTGCGTGGAAACTTACGGTTGCTACCCCCGAAGCAGGAGGCCCCTATACTGTCACCTTTGATGATGGAAGTAAAAAAACACTGAATAATATATTGATAGGTGAGTTATGGTTATGTTCAGGACAGAGCAATATGGAAATGCCGATGAAAGGATTCAAGAATCAGCCGGTGGAGAATGCCAACATGGATATTCTTCACAGTAAGAATCCTGAAATTCGCTTGTTTACAGTCAAACGTACTTCTACGTTTACTCCGCAAAATGATGTAGTCGGTTCATGGAAAGAAGCAGCTCCGGCCAGTGTCCGTGATTTCAGTGCGACAGCTTACTATTTCGGCAGACTGGTTAATGAAATATTAGATGTTCCGGTAGGTCTGGTGGTGGCAGCATGGGGTGGCTCAGCGTGCGAAGCATGGATGACAGCCGACTGGCTGAAAGCTTTTCCCGACGCAAAAATTCCTCAGTCGGAAGCGGACATTAAATCGAAAAACCGCACTCCGACAGTGCTTTACAATGGTATGTTACATCCACTTATCGGTATGACAATGAAAGGAGTGATATGGTATCAGGGCGAAGATAACTGGAATCGTGCACATACGTATGCAGATATGTTTACGACCTTGATTAACGGTTGGCGTGCCGAATGGAAACAAGGGGATTTTCCTTTTTACTATTGTCAGATAGCCCCATATGATTATGGAATCATTACGGAAAAAGGAAAAGAAGTAATAAATTCCGCCTATCTTCGGGAGGCGCAGTCGAAAGTTGAACATCGTGTGGCAAACAGTGGCATGGCGGTATTGTTGGACGCAGGAATGGAGAAAGGAATTCATCCGGCAAAGAAACAGGTTGCCGGAGAACGTCTGGCGCTTCTTGCCCTGACCAAGACCTATGGAGTGGAAGGAGTAAATGGGGAAAGCCCTTATTATAAAAGTATTGAAATAAAGAATGACACGGTAGTCGTAAGCTTTGAACGTGCCGGAATGTGGATTAGCGGCAAGAACTGTTTCGAGTCGGAAAACTTTGAAGTAGCAGGTGAAGACAGGGTGTTCTATCCTGCGAAAGCCTGGATTGAGCGTAGTAAGATGCTCGTGAAAAGTGAGAAAGTTCCGCATCCGGTAGCCGTCCGGTATGGATTCAAAAACTATGTGGAAGGAGATGTTTATTGTGACGGTTTACCTTTAGGGTCTTTCCGCTCGGATAATTGGTAATATAAAAAACATGAAGAGATTTTATCTGATTACAACCATACTGCTTATTGGCGTGTCGGCACTTTGGAGCCAACATGCCAATGTCGTTTGGAATACCCCCAGCCGTAATTCTTCCGAATCCATGCCTTGCGGTGGCGGTGATATTGGTATGAATATATGGGTGGAAGATGGCGACATCTTGTTTTATGTAAGCCGCAGCGGTACGTTTGATGAAAATAACTGCCAACTGAAACAAGGGCGTTTCCGGCTTCGTCTGTCACCCAATCCTTTCAAAGAAAACAAAAGCTTCCGTCAGGAATTGAAATTGAAAGACGGCTATGTCGAAGTTGAAGCCGAAGGTGCGCAAATACAGTTTTGGGTAGATGTCTTCCATCCGGTTATTCATGTTGAAATAGCGAATTCACAGCCTTTGCATACAGAAGTCTCTTATGAAAACTGGCGTTATCAGGAACGTCCTGTCCGGAAAGGAGAGGGACAACAGTGTTCTTACAAATGGGCTCCTCCGAAAGGAACGGTTACAAGTGCCGACTTCGTATCTCTGAAAGACAATGCATCCGGCAGGAAGAACCAACTTGTATTTTATCATCGCAACCCCGAACAGACAGTCTTTGATGTTGCCGTAGCCCAACAAGGGATGGGCGAAGTGAAATCACAAATGATGAATCCCCTGAAGAATCTGACTTTCGGTGGAACTCTTTTCGGAGAGAACCTGGAATTTACAAATACTACGGATGGCATATATGCCGGAACGGACTACCGTGCCTGGAATTTTCGTTCTTCCAAAGCTACCCGCAAGGAACAGTTTTATATTGTACTACATACGGAACAGACAGAAACCACGACACAATGGGAACAAGGTCTGCAAACTGCTTTAGAACGAATTGCCCCGAAAGGGAAAAACTCCGCAAAGACCATAGTACAAGATAAAAAACAAACCCGTTCATGGTGGCACTCTTTTTGGCAACGCAGTTTTATCGTAGCGGAAGGAGAAGCACAGGAAATTACGCGGAACTACACACTATTCCGCTATATGCTGGGCTGCAATGCTTACGGTAGCGTACCGACGAAATTTAACGGCGGACTGTTTACTTTCGATCCTTGCCATGTAGACGAAAAACAATCATTTACTCCCGATTACCGGAAATGGGGAGGTGGCACAATGACCGCACAAAACCAACGTTTGGTATATTGGCCGATGCTGAAAAGCGGGGATTATGACATGATGTCCGCCCAATTTGATTTCTACAACCGGATGCTGAAAAATGCAGAGCTTCGTAGCCGTATATACTGGCAGCATGATGGAGCTTGCTTCAGTGAGCAGATTGAGAACTTCGGTTTGCCTAACCCTGCGGAATATGGTTTCAAGCGTCCTGATTGGTTTGACAAGGGATTGGAATATAATGCGTGGCTCGAATATGAGTGGGATACGGTGCTCGAATTTTGCCAGATGATACTGGAAACAAAGAACTATGCGGATGCCGACATCACTCCTTATCTTCCTTTGATAGAAAGCTCACTCACATTCTTTGACGAACACTATCGTATGCTTGCATCCCGTCGCGGACGGAAAGCACTGGACGGTGACGGGCATCTGATTCTTTTTCCGGGTTCTGCCTGTGAAACCTATAAGATGACGAATAATGCCAGTAGTACCATAGCAGCCTTGCGGACTGTGCTCGAAACGTATGGTAAGAAAAAGGAGATGTTGAAAACAATCCCCCCGATTCCGTTGCGATATATAGAGGTGAATGATTCCCTGAATCCTGCATCTACCCCGGAACTAAGACAGACGATTTCTCCCGCTGTAAGCTGGGAACGTATCAACAACATAGAAACCCCGCAGCTTTATCCTGTATTTCCATGGCGCATCTATGGAGTAGGAAAGGAAAAACTGGAAGTAGCCCGTAATACATATTTCTATGACCCGGACGCAATCAAATTCCGTTCACATACCGGATGGAAACAAGATAACATTTGGGCTGCCTGTCTGGGATTAACCGAAGAAGCGAAGAGACTATCCCTTGCCAAACTGTCTGATGGTACGCACCGCTTTCCTGCTTTTTGGGGGCCGGGATACGATTGGACTCCCGACCATAACTGGGGAGGTAGCGGAATGATAGGTCTTCAGGAGATGCTCTTGCAGACCAATGGAGAACAAATTCTTCTTTTCCCCGCATGGCCGAAAGAATGGAATGTGCATTTTAAACTGCATGCGCCGGACAAGACTACAGTAGAAGTTACTCTGAAAGACGGAAAGGTGAAGGATTTGAAAGTTTTACCGGAAAGTAGAAAGAAAGACATTATTATAATGATTAAGAAATAAAGGAATTATGAATAAAAGACCGTTTTTAATCTTATCAGCTTTTTTGTTGCTGTTCTCATTGACAGAGAAAGGACAAGCGACAGAAACTTACCGTCCCGAGACATCGTTCGCCGGATTTATCCAGCTTCCCGGTAGTGGGCGACAAGTGTATAATTTCAATCCGGGATGGCGATTCTTTAAAGGAGATGTCCGTGGGGCGGAAGCCGTGGACTTTGACGACCGCTCTTGGGAAATAGTATCTACCCCGCATACAGTGGAACTGATGCCTGCCGAAGCCAGTGGATGCCGTAATTATCAAGGCCCGGCATGGTATCGCAAGCATTTTGTGCTTCCTTCCGAAACCAAAGGACAACGGGTGACTATCCATTTTGAAGCCACCATGGGCAAGCAGATTATCTACCTGAACGGGAAGCATATTCAAGAGCATATCGGTGGCTATCTGCCATTCACGTTAGATTTAACCGCCAATGGCGTACAGGCAGGTGACTCCTGTCTGCTTGCTGTCTTAACAGACAACAGCGATGACAAATCTTATCCCCCCGGTAAACGCCAGTATACTTTGGACTTTGCCTATCACGGCGGGATCTACCGTGATGTATGGATGATTGCCAAATCACCTGTTGCTATTACCGACGCTCTTGATTCCCAAACCGTTGCCGGTGGTGGAGTATTCGTACATTTCGATAAAATCAGCGATAAGAGCGCGCAAGTCTGTGTAAAGACTGAGTTACAGAATGATGCACGACATCAGGAAACTGTCACCGTAGAAACCACCCTGACCGATGCAGACGGAAAAGTCATCAAACGTACTTCCGGCAAACTTTCCCTGAAACCCGGAGAAAAGAAATCTATCGGGCAACAAATGGAAGTGAAGAATCCGAAACTATGGTCACCGGACACACCTTATTTATATAGGATACAATCACGGATAAAGAAAGGCAATCAAACTATTGACGGAGGAATTACCCGTGCAGGCATCCGTCTTGCCGAGTTTCGTGGAAAAGACGGCTTCTGGCTGAATGGAAAGCCTTTCGGACAATTGGTGGGAGCTAACCGCCATCAGGATTTCGCGTATGTAGGCAATGCTTTGCCCAACTCACAGCAATGGCGTGACGCGAAGCGTCTGCGGGATGCAGGATGTACTATTATTCGTGTAGCTCATTATCCGCAAGACCCTGCCTTTATGGATGCCTGTGACGAGCTCGGAATGTTTGTCATTGTAGCTACTCCCGGATGGCAATATTGGAATAAAGATCCGGAATTCGGGGAACTGGTTCATCAAAACACCCGTGAAATGATTCGTCGTGACCGAAATCATCCGTCTGTCCTGATGTGGGAACCGATATTGAATGAAACCCGCTATCCGCTTGACTTTGCTTTGAAAGCTCTGGAAATAACCAAAGAAGAATATCCTTATCCGGGACGTCCGGTAGCGGCTGCCGACGTTCATTCGGCAGGTGTGAAAGAGCATTATGATGTAGTCTACGGCTGGCCGGGCGATGATGAAAAAGCGGACAGGCCGGAACAGTGTATCTTTACCCGTGAATTTGGAGAAAACGTGGACGATTGGTACGCACACAATAACAACAACCGTGCAAGCCGTAGTTGGGGAGAACGACCGCTGCTTGTACAAGCATTATCCCTGGCGAAAAGCTATGATGAAATGTACCGCACCTCAGGTCTGTTTATCGGCGGTGCGCAATGGCATCCGTTTGACCATCAGCGCGGTTATCACCCTGACCCTTATTGGGGTGGTGTCTACGATGCTTTCCGTCAGAAGAAATACGCTTATGAAATGTTCCGCAGCCAGTCACCTGCCAGTCTCGAACATCCTATAGCTGAATGCGGGCCGATGATATTTATTGCTCACGAAATGTCGCAATTCTCAGATAAAGATGTAGTAGTGTTCAGTAATTGTGATTCTGTGCGTCTTTCTATTTATGACGGAACAAAAACATGGACGAGGCCTGTGGTTCACGCGAAAGGGCATATGCCGAACGCACCCGTTATTTTCGATGATGTATGGGATTTTTGGGAAGCGCGTGGATACAGTTATACCCAAAAGAACTGGCAGAAGGTAAATATGGTTGCCGAAGGTATTATCAACGGGAAAGTGGTATGTACACAAAAGAAAATGCCTTCCCGCCGTTCTACCAAACTGCGTATGCATGTGGATACACAAAAAGTCAACCTGGTGGCAGACGGTTCCGATTTCATTGTGGTAATTGCTGAAGTGACCGACGATAGTGGAAACGTACGCCGTCTGGCAAAAGAAAATATCGTATTTACGGTAGAAGGTGAGGGGGAGATTATTGGAGATGCCACAATCAATGCCAATCCCCGTGCCGTGGAATTCGGATCGGCTCCTGTGCTGATCCGTTCTACACGGAAAGCCGGTAAGATAAAAGTAAAAGCACACGTTCAGTTTGAGGGTACACAAGCTCCGACAGCCGCCGAACTGGAATTTGAAAGTATTCCGGCAGAACTTCCTTTCTGTTATGTGGAACAGGCTGTCACTTCACCAACAGTTAAAACAGGTTTTATAAACAGTAAATCCGAAGGAAAAGTACAACTGACCGAAGAAGAGCGCCAACGGGTATTGGACGAGGTGGAACGTCAGCAGACTGAATTTGGAACAGAAAAATAGAACGATAAAAGATAAGAAGATAGTGATTCCGGTCACTATCTTCAAAAAATATTGTATCTTTGACTACATTTAATTCCAATGATGACCATAAATGAGAAAACGGAATATTCTAATACTATTACTGTCAATGATGGGCGCTTGTGTTTTTGCCTATCCGAATATGATTGTTGAACACTACACAGCCGAGCGCGGTTTGTCTAATAATATCGTCAATTGTACTTTAAAAGGGAAGGATGGCTTTGTCTGGTTCGGCACATGGTATGGGCTATGTAGCTTTGACGGTACAAAATTCCGTTCGTACGATAACCGCGACGGTTTTTATTCCGCAGATATTCCGCCCCGCAAGATTCAGCGCATCGTGGAGGACAAGAACGGTTTCCTATGGATTAAGACCATTGACCGCAAACTTTACCTGTTCGACAAGCGCCATGAAAGTTTCCATGCAGTATATGACGACGTAAAAGAATACTCCGAAAACATTCAGATTATCAAAATCCAGACAACGGAAGACGGGGACGTCCTGCTACTGACCAAGGACAAGAGCCTTCTGCGTGCCCATACCGATAAGGATGGAAAAATCACAATGAAGCAGTTGCACGATTCACGCCCCAACGTGAACGTCTATGATATGCGGCTGAAACACAACGTATTCTGTGAAACAGCCGAGTTCATCAACTGGATTGGCATGGATTATCAGATTTTATCCCTTAGAAAAGGAGATGCCCTGAAAGATAAACCGGGTGACTTCATACAGAAAAAGATTTCTGCCAATCCCGAACAATTCACTTGTGCTGCTTATAGTTCCAAGTTCCTGTGGCTAGGGGATAGGGACGGGCATATTTATAGTATCGACCCTCAGAACGGAGTAGTGAACCGTTATGAAATACCGGAAATCAAGCAGCCAATCTCCAATTTATTGGTTACAGAATCCGGTTTGATGTATATTACCACTAATGAAGGGAGTTATGAATACAATATCGGTTACAAGCAACTCACTAAACTTCCGTTTACCATCCCCGGGAAAGATGCCGGAATGATCTTCTATGATAAATATGACAAGATATGGTTTCAGGAAGGGAATCATGCATTGATATATTATGATCCTCTGAACAGAAGCAGCCACCGCTTTACATTTCCCGTCCAGAATTCTATCGGAAACTTTGAAATGCAGGATGCCGGCGAGCAAGGTATGTTTTTCCTGACTCCAAGCGGAGAAATACTTTTGTTCGACAGGGATAAACTGGAGATGACCCGTATCAACCAAATGAAACCGTTCTCTGATGACATTCCCGACCAACTTTTCTTCCATCTTCTTTTGGATAAGGATGGTATTCTGTGGCTGGCATCTACAAGTAGCGGAGTGTATAGAGTGAATTTCCCCAAAAAACAATTCCAGTTGTTAACCGAAGTATCTCCTGTTCCCGTTACCACCGAAAGACCTACTTCCTGGAATCAGGGGATACGTGCCCTTTTCCAAGCGAAGAACGGAGATATTTGGGTGGGAACCCGCTGGCAGACTTTGTACCGTCTGGATCGTAACGGGCAGGTGAAGCAGATTTTCTCAGACAAGAACTATCTGTTGGGGGCAGTCTATCATATAATGGAAGATAAGGACGGAAATCTGTGGTTCTCTACCAAAGGAAACGGACTTGTCAAAGCCGAGCCGGATATGAATTCACCTCATGGCCTACGTTTTACCCGTTACAAGAATGACCCTAAAAATCCGAACTCTATCAGTAATAATGATGTGTATTTTACCTATCAGGATAGTCAGGGACGCATTTGGGTAGGATTATTAGGCGGGGGATTGAACCTGCTTTCCGAAGAAAACGGGGAAGTTGGCTTTATACATAAGTACAACGGGTTGAAACAATATCCGCCTTACGGGCTTTATATGGAAGTGCGTACAATGACGGAAGATGAAGACGGACGTATTTGGGTGGGAACAATGGATGGCCTGATGTCTTTTGACGGACATTTTACCATACCCGAACAAATTCAGTTTGAAACCTACCGTCAGGTTAGCGACCGTTCCAACGTGGCGGACAATGATATCTATGTGCTATATAAAGATGCTGATTCGCAAATATGGGTAAGTGTATTTGGTGGAGGACTGAACAAATTAGTTCAATATGACAAGGAAAAGCATGAACCGGTTTTCAAATCCTACGGCATACGTGAAGGAATGAACAATGATGTAGTCAAGTCAATTGTAGAAGACAAGAATGGGAATCTGTGGTTTACTACCGAAATCGGTCTGTCCTGTTTCAATAAGACTACCGAGCAGTTCCGTAACTATGACAAATATGACGGATTTCTGAATGTGGAAATGGAAGAGGGCAGCGCGCTCCGCACATTGAACGGGGATTTGTGGATCGGTACCCGTCAGGGGATTCTGGCATTTTCCCCTGACAAGTTGGAAACGCAACATACGAAGTATGATACACGTATTGTCGATTTTAAGGTTTCCAACCGGGATTTGCGTAGTTTCCAGGATTGCCCGATTCTAAAAGAATCCATTACGTACACAGATGCGATTCAACTGAACTATAACCAGTCCATGTTCACGATAGAATTTGCCGCCTTGAATTTCTACAATCAGAACAGGGTGACATACCGCTATATACTCGAAGGATACGAAAAAGAATGGCATTATAATGGTAAGAACCGTATTGCTTCTTATACCAACGTGCCCCCCGGCAGCTATACGTTCCGTGTGGAAACGATAGATGAAGCCAGTCCCGAACTTGTTTCCAGTCGTACGTTAGCCGTTACCATTCTTCCACCTTGGTGGTTGAGTTGGTGGGCGACGCTTATCTACGTTATTCTTGGGCTGGCAGCTCTCTATTTTGCCCTAAGACTGGCTTTCTTTATGATTAAGATGAAGAATGACATCTATATCGAGCAAAAGGTTTCGGAACTGAAAATCAAGTTCTTTACCAATATTTCCCATGAACTCCGCACACCTTTGACATTGATTAAAGGCCCGATACAAGAATTGAAAGAACGCGAGCAACTATCTCCGAAAGGATTGCAATATGTAGAATTGATGGAGAAGAATACCAATCAGATGTTGCAGTTAGTCAATCAGATACTAGATTTCCGCAAGATTCAGAACGGCAAGATGCGCTTGCATGTTTCCTTGATTGATTTCAATGAAATGATTGCCTCTTTCCAAAAAGAATTCCGGGTACTCTCGGAAGAGAATGAAATCAGCTTTACTTTTCAGTTGCCGGATGAATCAATTATGGTATGGGCGGACAAAGATAAATTGAGTATTGTGATCCGTAATATTATATCAAACGCATTCAAGTTTACCCATGCCGGTGGAAGTATCCATGTCACTGCCGGCCTGACGGACGACGGAAAACGTTGTTATGTGCGGGTGGAAGATAATGGAGAGGGGATTCCGCAAAACAAACTGACCGAGATATTCGAACGTTTTTCACAAGGGGAGAATACAAAGAATCCGTATTATCAAGGTACAGGTATCGGTCTGGCACTTTCCAAAGAGATAGTCAATCTGCACCACGGGGTGATTCGTGCCGAAAGTCCCGAAGGACAGGGCGCTGTATTTACCGTAGAACTTCTGATGGATAAGGAACATTACCGTCCGTCCGAAGTTGACTACTATGTCAGCGATACAGAAGTTGCTCCGACCGCTTCCGAAGAAGAATCGGCTGAGACTATTTCTTCATCGGAAGGAATGGAAGCAGAACTGGAAATTGACGCTTCGTTGCCTACTCTCTTGTTGGTGGAAGACAATAAAGACCTTTGTCAGTTGATAAAACTTCAGCTCGAAGATAAATTCAATATTCACGTAGCCAATAATGGAGTGGAAGGCTTGAAGAAAGTGCATCTATATCATCCTGACATCGTAGTGACCGATCAGATGATGCCTGAAATGGGCGGTTTGGAAATGTTGCAGGCTATCCGTAAAGACTTCCAAATCAGTCATATTCCTGTGATTATCCTGACCGCAAAGAACGATGAAGGCGCCAAGACAAAAGCGATTACGTTAGGTGCGAATGCTTATATAACCAAACCATTCAGCAAAGAATATCTGCTGGCACGTATCGACCAGTTGCTCGCCGAACGGAAAATATTCCGTGAACGTATCCGTCAGCAAATGGAGAATCAGACGACGACGGAAGAAGACAGTTACGAACAATATCTGGTAAAGAAAGACGTACAGTTCCTCGAAAAAATTCATCAGGTGATTGAGGAAAACATGGATGACAGTGATTTCAATATAGATACGATAGCTTCCGGTATCGGCTTGAGCCGTTCGGCATTCTTCAAAAAGTTGAAGAGCCTTACCGGACTGGCACCCGTAGATCTGGTAAAAGAAATCCGTCTGAATAAATCCATCGAACTGATAAAGAACACAGATTTAAGTGTTTCAGAAGTTGCTTTTGCTGTCGGATTCAAGGATTCGGGATATTACAGCAAGTGTTTCCGGAAGAAATATAACCAGACTCCCCGTGAATATATGAATGAATGGCGGAAAGGAGAGAGATAACCGATTACAAAATGCTTTCTTAATCGTCTTTTTAGTAAACCTATTAAGATTCGAAAGAATGAACAACATCAAGAAAGTATTATCAGCATGGATGCTGGTTGCCTGCGTACTACCTGCGGCAGCACAGTATCCTGTGATTCCGGACTCGGTAAAGGCTAGAGGAGCAAAACAAGAAGCGGAGTTCGAACGGAAATCAGATGCGGCATGGGAAAAAGCCCTGCCGACAGTTTTGGAAGAAGCACAAAAAGGACGCCCCTATAAGCCGTGGGCTTCAAAACCGGAAGATTTGATAAAGAGCAATATTCCTGCTTTCCCCGGTGCGGAAGGTGGTGGCATGTACACTCCCGGAGGTCGTGGTGGAAAAGTGATTGTAGTCACTTCCCTCGAAGATTCAGGCCCCGGAACCCTTCGCGAAGCCTGCGAAACCGGTGGCGCACGTATCATTGTTTTCAATATGTCGGGTGTGATTCGTTTGAAAAGCCCGATTAGCGTGCGTGCTCCTTATGTGACGATTGCCGGTCAGACAGCTCCCGGAGACGGTATTTGTGTGACAGGCCAGTCTTTCCTGATTGATACGCATGATGTTGTTATCCGCCATATGCGTTTCCGCCGTGGCGCGCAAGATGTCGCTTTCCGTGATGATGCGGTGGGCGGAAATGCAGTGGGAAATATTATGATTGACCACTGTTCGGCAAGTTGGGGACTGGATGAGAATATGTCTATCTACCGCCATGTATATAACAGGGGGGCAGACGGACATGGATTGAAACTTCCGACTGTAAATATCACCATTCAGAATTCCGTATTCTCCGAAGCATTGGATGCTTACAACCATGCGTTCGGTGCTACTATCGGCGGACATAACAGCATGTTCTGCCGTAATCTCTTCGCTTCCAATATCAGCCGTAACAGTTCGGTAGGTATGGACGGAGACTTTAACTTCGTCAACAATGTTGTTTTCAACTGGTGGAACCGTTCTGTAGACGGGGGAGACAACAAGAGTTTCTATAACATGATTAATAACTACTTCAAACCGGGCCCTATTACTCCATTGGATAAACCGATTTCGTACCGTATCCTCAAACCGGAAGCCGGACGCGATAAAAGCCGGCCTTTGTCTTTTGGAAAAGCTTATGTGAACGGGAACATCGTTCATGGCAACTCCAAGGTGACAAAAAATAACTGGGATGGCGGCGTGCAACTGGCGAATGAAGTAGATGCCGGAAAATTCCTGCCACAAATAAAGGTGGACGAACCGTTCAAAATGTCTCCTGTAACCATTATGGAAACAAAAAAAGCGTATAATTTTGTATTGAATAATGTAGGAGCCAATTTCCCGAAACGTGATGCCGTAGATGCCCGTGTCATCAAGACTGTACAAACCGGAAAAGCCATCTACGTAAAAGATGCGCCCGAATTTGTTTCTCCTTATGTAAAAAGGCGCTTACCCGCTGATTCATATAAACAGGGAATTATTACAGATATCCGTCAGGTGGGAGGACTTCCCGAATATAAAGGAGAACCGTATGTCGATACAGATGGTGACGGTATGCCGGACGCTTGGGAAATAGCTAACGGCTTGAACCCGAATGACCCGTCAGATGCCGTGAAAGATTGCAATGGGGACGGCTATACCAATATTGAGAAATTCATCCATGGTATAGACACAAAGAAAAAGGTGGATTGGACTGATTTAAAGAACAACCATGATACACTATCTAAACGGAAAAGTTTATTTTAGCCGAATAAATAGATACTAAAGTTTATTGTAATGAATATACGAATAAGAACTATCCTTTTGGGAGTATTGAGTATCGGGTTTGCGCAGAGTCATGCGCAAACCTTTGCTTTGCAAGTAAAGGATAACCAGATTACTTATCTGACCGACGGGCAGGGAAACCGGATTCTTGATTTCTCGACTTGTGGTTATCAGGCATCCGGACAGGATATTCCTTCCATTCGGAACGTGGTATTTGTACCATGGAAAGCAGGAGACAACACGGCACGGATTCAGCGTGCCATCGACTACGTAGCTTCACAAACTCCCGATGCTTCCGGTTTTCGTGGAGCTGTTTTGTTAGACAAGGGAGAATTCTCCTTATCCGGCAGTATCCGTATTACTGCTTCAGGAATCGTACTGCGGGGGATGGATAAGGAGAAGACAGTATTGTTGAAGAAAGGAGTAGACAGAGGTTCGCTTATCTACATGGAAGGAAGGAATGACCTGAATATACAGGATACATTGCAGGTGCTTTCCAAATATGTTCCGGTAAATACGAAAACATTGGAAGTCGCTTTGGGAACTTCCCTGAAGAAAGGTGACCGGATAATGATAACCCGCCCTTCCGGTAAGGAATGGATTGCTTCACTGGGCTGTGACATCTTTGGCGGTGGCATCAGTGCTTTGGGATGGAAAGTGGGGGATACGGATTTGGTTTGGGACAGGACAGTCAGCGAAATGAATGGAAATCAAATTACACTGGATGCCCCATTGACCGTAGCTTTAGATGCCCGATACGGCACTTCGACGATTATGACTTACCAATGGAACGGGCGTATTAATAACTGTGGAGTAGAAAACATGACATTGGTTTCCGACTACGACAGACATTATCCCAAAGATGAAGACCATTGTTGGACAGGCATCTCTATCGAAGATGCGGAAAACAGTTGGGTAAGACAGGTTAATTTCAGGCATTTTGCAGGAAGTGCCGTTATCGTTCAGCGTACAGGTTCAAAGATTACTGTCGAAGATTGTATTTCGAGGGAACCCGTTTCTGAAATTGGCGGAATGCGCCGTTGTACATTCCACACTTTGGGACAACAGACTTTATTTCAACGTTGCTATTCCGAACATGGGATTCATGATTTTGCCGCCGGATTCTGCGCTGCCGGGCCTAATGCTTTCGTACAATGCGACTCGTATGAATCTTTAGGATTCAGCGGTTCTATCGACGCCTGGGCATGCGGCCTGCTGTTTGATGTAGTGAATATCGACGGACATAATCTGACTTTCAAGAACCTGGGACAAGATAAGAACGGAGCCGGATGGAATACGGCAAATAGCCTGTTTTGGCAGTGTACCGCCGCAGAAATCGAATGTTATGCCCCGACTGAAGACGCTAAGAACCGTGCATACGGTTGTTGGGCACAGTTCTCGGGAGACGGTGAGTGGGCACAATCCAATAATCACGTACAGCCTCGCAGCATCTTTTACGCACAATTAGCCGAACGGCTGCAAAAGGAATGTGCTGAACGCGCCCGCATCCTGCCCCGAAATACAAGCGCAACCAGTAGTCCGACCGTAGAAGTGGCTATGGAATTGGCAAAAGAAGCTTATATTCCTCGCTTGACACTGGAGCGTTGGATTGAAGAAAACAAATTTGCTCCTTCAGTAGCATCCGCCGGAGTGAAATCAATAGAGGACATCAAAGAGAAAAAGACTCTTTCAAACTCAAGGACGTTCTCGACTCAACCGGAAGTAACCATTACCAACGGACGTATCCAAATGGACGGTGCTTTGTTGGTAGGTGGCAGTCATACCACTCCGTGGTGGAACGGCAGACTCAAAACCAGCTTCCTGAAAAAGGCAAGTCCTGCCATCACCCGCTTTGTTCCGGGACGTGAAGGCTTGGGATTGACAGACCGTATCGACTCTGTCGTCAACTTTATGAAACAGAAGAACATTCTTGTTTTCGACCAGAACTATGGACTGTGGTACGACCGCCGCCGTGACGACCACGAACGTATCCGACGTCGGGATGGAGATGTATGGGGGCCTTTCTACGAACAACCTTTCGGACGCAGCGGTCAGGGGACAGCTTGGGAAGGATTGAGTAAATATGATTTGAACCGTCCCAACGCATGGTATTGGTCACGATTGAAAGAATTTGCAGAAAAAGGAAGTGAAGACGGGTTGCTGCTGTTCCATGAAAACTATTTCCAACATAATATCATAGAAGCCGGAGCTCACTGGGTGGATAGTCCGTGGAGAAGCAGCAATAATATCAATCAGACCGGATTCCCGGAACCAGTTCCGTTTGCCGGAGACAAACGAATCTTCGTGGCAGATATGTTCTATGACGTTACCCATCCGGTACGCCGCGAGCTGCACAGGCAATATATCCGTCAATGCCTGAATAACTTTGCTGATAATTCGAATGTTATCCAACTGACAAGCGCAGAATTTACAGGCCCGTTGCACTTCGTGCAGTTTTGGCTGGATGTCATTGCCGAATGGGAAGCAGAAACCGGCAAAAAAGCCAAAGTAGCGCTAAGTACAACAAAAGATGTGCAGGATGCGATTCTTGCAGATTCCAAGCGGGCTGCCATAGTAGATATTATCGACATTCGCTACTGGCATTATAAGACGGACGGAATCTTTGCGCCTGAAGGCGGCAAGAATATGGCTCCCCGCCAACATATGCGTAAGATGAAGGTAGGGAAGGTTACTTTCAATGAAGCTTATAAGGCAGTAAATGAGTATCGCCGGAAATATCCCCAAAAAGCAGTGACATTCTATGCACAGAATTATCCGGCTATGGGTTGGGCAATATTTATGGCGGGTGGTTCATGTCCTGTAATTCCGTGCACGGACAAGGTATTCCTGAAGGATGCTGCGGCAATGGAAGTAGAAGAAACAAATACCGATGAATACAGGAAATTGGTAAAATCTGATATTGGAAGTATCATTTATTCCAAGTCGGGAACAGATATTCCTATTCAATTATCGTCCGGAAAATATGCATTAAAGTACATTCATCCTGCTACCGGAAAGATTGATGTAATTAGTAAATCACTGAAAATAAATGGATTATACAACATGAAGGTGCCTGATAAGAAAGAAGGTATTTATTGGTTCCATAAGCTGTAAAACAGAAAATCCCGCTGACGACAAATCAGCGGGATTTTTCTTTTTTATCAGTAATATCTAGTAAAAGAGTGTTATAAAACATGATACTTGTTTTTTCAATCCACAAACCAGATTTTACCTAAGGTTGCGGTCAATACTGCTTAGTTTTGCAACATCAAATCAATCGAATTAATGCTATGATGGAACAGACTAATCATTCAACCGACACTTTACTCGCTTCTTTTCAAGCGGGAAACATGGCAGCTTTTTCACAGCTGTATAACTTGCACATCAACGTCCTTTTTAATTACGGATTGAAGTTGACCATTGATAAAGAGTTACTGAAAGATTGTATTCATGACATCTTCGTGAAACTCTATACAAAGAAAGATGAATTAGGAACAATCGATAATTTGAGATCTTATTTATTCATCTCCTTAAAGAATAAGTTGTGTGATGAACTTCGCAGACGTATGTATATGTCTGATACGGCAGTAGAAGAAGTTAGCATATCCACTCCTACAGATGTAGAAGATGATTATATGGAAGAAGAGCAACGCAAGAATGAATTTTCATTGGTTAGACGTCTGCTGGATCAATTATCTCCCCGCCAACGTGAAGCGCTTACATTATATTATATAGAAGAAAAGAAATACGAGGATATCTGCGAGATTATGAATATGAATTATCAGTCTGTACGCAACTTGATGCATCGCGGATTGACAAAATTGCGTAGTCTGGCGAGTTAATTTTAGTAAAAAGGTAAATGGGTTGAGTACATAGACAGGATAACGCCGTCCTACTTATGTAAACGCTTAAAAAGGATGCGATATGTGCTCAAAGGTAATGGATTTTTTGACGGATGATGATTTTATCAACTATGTGCTGGGTGTAACTCCGCAATCAGCTTCCCAATGGGAAACTTATTTCAGAGAGCACCCGGAAGAGATGACAGATGCAGAAGAAGCTAAAGCTGTATTATTGGCTCCGGCAAATGTAGACTGTGGCTTCTCAATAGTTGAAAATAACGAATTGAAAGATAGGATTATTAGTAGTATAAAAGATTTTTCGGGTATTTTGTAGATAGGTTAGTATAGTTAAGATAAAGTAGTTAGGTTAGTTAAGGCATTAAAAGATTGACGCAGTCTTTCACAGGAGGTTTAATTTTAAACACTGTGAAAGGCTGCGTTTTTTATTTGTTCTATTCAGGTTTATCGCCAGATTCCTGAATATCGAAAGCACTACTGAAACTGACAATTAATACGATGCATCCGCCCAATATACCGATAAGCATATAAGCGATACGGATATCGAACGCCTGCGAGATGGCACCGATAAGCAGGGGAGCAATCAGCGAACCTATAAAACTGATGCTTGACAGAATGGTAAGTGCAATACTGATCGGTGTTTTTGATTTTGCTCCCACGAAGCTGTACAAAGTAGGCACAATGCAGGAAATACCCAAGCCGACCAGCATGAAACCTAAAGAATTGATGATTACTTTCATAGCCATAGATTCGAAAACTCCTCCTAACAGGGCAGAAACAAAAAAGCCGATACAGATAAAGCTGCCCGCCAGTTGCAGGACTTTCTTCTTTCCCCAAAGCTGATAAGCGTAGTTAGTCAGGAAACGGCCCGTTGCCATCATAATCATAAATACAAGAAAACCGATTTGCAATGATTTAGGTACATGAACCACTGATTCGAAATAAACGGCACTCCAGTCGAACATCGCACTTTCTACAATCAGTGCGAACAGTCCGACAAGTCCTAACTGCAAAAGCAACATTTCCGGTTTTTGAAATAACAGGCGAAAACCATTGGGAGCTTTGGCTGTATTTCTTTCCTGCGTCTTTGTATCAGAAACTTCCGTTTCCTGCGGTGCGCTCTCCTGCAAATATTTCCGCCCGGAAAGTGCAATTATAAGGATGATGATAAATATCAGTGTGTAATGCCAGATAGGGGAGACTCCTGCCAAAATCATTACGAAGCCGATAAGTGCTCCTGCACATGCCCCCAGACTCCATCCTCCATGAAAAGTGGCCATAATGGTTTTACCATAGATACGTTCCACCTCAATGCCTTGTGTATTGAATGATATATCGCACAAATTCCAGCACACACCGAAGCAAAAGAGCAGAAAGCCTAATAGATAGACCTCATGGGCCAGCCCGATGCAAAGCAGAGATGAAGCGTATCCCAAGATACTGACCTGTACCATGCTCCGGCTTCCTAACTTCGAAACAAGATAGCCAGCCAAGGGGATCGCGACAAACTTTCCGACAGGAATCATAAATAAAATCAGTCCCCAGTAGAAAGCATAATTTGCGGCAAAAACGTCTTTGAAATCAGGGATTCGGCTAGCCCAACTTGCCATACAAAGTCCTTGGGCAAAGAAAAAAGTCAATATGGCAAAACGTATTCTCTCTTTTGGATGCGTAAATTGGTTATTCATGCATTTTTTATTTTTAATCGCGGCAAAGGTATCTATTTTTTTTGTACTTTTGCGCCCGATTTAAAAATATCATATTCATGAAGACAGGCGAATCTTTATTATCCATAGGTAAATTTATTGCAGAATATTCAGCCCATTTAATGGGAGCCGGAGTACACACCTCGCGGGTAGTACGTAACACAAAGCGTATTGGAGAGGCTTTCGGACTAGATGTCAAATTAAGCGTATTTCATAGAAACATCATTCTGACTATTATAGACAAAGAAACAAACGAGGCTTGTAACGAGGTCATAGACATTCCTGCACACCCGATCAGTTTTGAACATAATTCAGAGTTAAGCGCATTGAGCTGGGAAGCAGTAGACAATCATTTGTCATTGGAAGAATTGAAAGACAAATACAAGAAGATTATTTCTGCTCCGCGGATACACTCTCTTTTCGTATTATTATTAGTAGGATTTGCCAATGCCTCTTTCTGTAAATTATTCGGCGGTGATTTAATTTCGATGGGAATCGTGTTCTCGGCTACCATTACAGGATTCTACCTGAAACAACAAATGCAGGCGAAAAAGATCAATCATTATGTTGTATTTATTGTTTCGGCTTTTGTTGCTTCCCTGTGTGCTTCCACCGCGCTGATTTTCGACACAACTTCGGAGATTGCCATGGCAACCAGCGTGCTTTATCTTGTGCCTGGGGTTCCCTTGATTAATGGCGTGATTGATGTAGTAGAAGGATACGTTTTAACAGGATTTGCCCGTCTGACAGAGGCTTCTTTGTTGATTGTCAGCATCGCTATCGGACTTTCCTTCACATTATTAATGGTAAAAAACAGTTTAATTTGATATGATAGCACTTGACATTCTTACGGATGGATTTTTTGCAGCAGTAGCAGGTATAGGATTTGGTGCGATTTCCGATCCTCCTTTGCGTGCATTCAAGATGATTGCCATACTGGCAGCATTGGGACACGCCTGTCGTTTTTGTTTGATGACCTATTTAGGCGTGGATATTGCCACAGGTTCGTTGTTTGCCGGATTAGTCATCGGCTTCGGTAGTTTGTGGTTAGGGAAAAAAGTATATTGCCCGATGACGGTATTGTACATTCCAGCGTTGCTTCCCATGATTCCGGGAAAGTTTGCATACAACATGGTATTTTCACTTATCATGTGTCTGCAAAATGTGAATGATCCGGATAAGCTGGACAAGTTTATGTCGATGTTCTTCTCTAATACTCTGATAGCAAGCACAGTGATTTTCATGTTGGCGGTAGGAGCTACGTTCCCGATGTTCCTGTTCCCACATAGAGCCTTTTCATTAACAAGACACTAAAACGAACTTTTATGGAGATTTTTTGGAGAACAATTGCATATTATAATTCAGCTACCTGGCTGTTACAGATAGTTATCATTCTGATTGGTATTGCATTGACCGGATTGCTTATCGGCCGACCACGTCCGTGGGTGAAAATGGCGATGAAGTTCTATATGATAGGTCTGTATACGTGGATTTCTCTGGTCTACTATTATATCTACTGTGAAGAGCGTAGTTATAATGGAGTAATGGCTATGTTTTGGGGTGTGATGGCTATCATTTGGATATGGGATGCGATTACGGGATATACTACCTTTGAACGTACCCACAAATATGATCTACTGTCTTATGTCCTGTTGGCAATGCCTTTTATATACCCTTTGGTTTCATTGGCACGCGGTCTCTCATTCCCGGAAATGACTTCTCCGGTCATGCCTTGTTCGGTAGTGGTGTTTACCATCGGATTGTTATTGCTGTTTGCGCAAAAGGTCAATATGTTTTTGGTATTGTTCCTTTGCCACTGGTCGCTGATCGGATTATCCAAAACTTATTTCTTTCAGATTCCGGAAGATTTCTTGTTGGCAAGTGCCACGATCCCCGGCCTGTATCTTTTCTTCAGGGAGTATTTCCTGAATAATCTGCATGCCGACACCAAGCCGAAAGCAAAATATATCAATTGGCTGTTGATAAGCGTTTGCGTCGGACTGGCCGTGTTGCTGACTACTACCATGTTTTTGGAATTGGTTCCGAAGGGTTAATCCGGAAACATAGAAGATATTCAAATCAAAAAAAGAGGCCGTTCAAAAAAGCCTTGATCTTATAAAATCGTCCTTACTACAACCTATCGTAGTAAGGACGATTTTTCTTTTAGGAACTTTGAGAACAGTTTCTTTTATATATCGTATCGTTTACTTAATTGCGTAGAATATCCGTAAGGCATATTGCATCACTGCATCAGGCAACCATTTTTTACTCTTCGCAAACAATACCTGTATCCAGGGACCTACTTTCGTCCGAAAAGGAGGATTGGTACGTTCCACTATCTTACAGATGGCAGCACCCAACTTCCGCGGATGGCATCCATTACGTTCTTCTTTTTCTATAATCCCCAATGATTTCAGAAAACTTTCTCCGTAATCGGCATCCAGTCTTGTCTGTTCGGAGATATTCCGGTTATCAGTAAATCCGGTGTTGAAATCTCCCGGTTCTACTACACAAACCTTTATATGGAACGGATGAACCTCTAAAGCCAATGCTTCGCTATATCCCTCGACTGCAAATTTCGAAGCAGAATAAAATCCCTGATAGGGGATTCCCATTACACCACCGATAGAGCTGATATTGATAATCTTGCCCTTTCGCGCCTTTCTCATAGATGGCAAAACAGCTTTACACATATTCACTACGCCGAAGAAGTTTGTATTCATTTGTATATTCACTTCTTCTTCAGTGGCAAGTTCCAATGCGCCGCCGATACCTATTCCAGCATTATTAATCAATACATCAATCCGTCCCTGCTCCGATAGAATCCGCTCTACGGCCTGACAAACGGAAAAGGAATTGGTGACATCGACAACAAGCATTTTTACATGATTCATGTCTTCAGAAGGTTTCCGGCTTGTTCCATAAACGATGTGCCCTTGTTCCGATAACATTTGGGCGGTAATCTTACCGAATCCGGAAGACGCTCCGGTGATAAGTATGACTTGTGGTTGCATATTTTTTATTTGCGGTATGGTACTAACTGCTCAATTATCATTTCTGCAAGATAGCAGTCATTTCTTCCCGCCAATCTTCACCATTCTTCGGTTGGAACGTTTCAAATCCGAGTTCCTTGCCTATATGGATATTCGAAGCACCGTCATCTACAAATAAAGTTTCGGAAGGAATGATATTGCAATCATTTACCATAAATTCGAAAATTTCGGGCGCAGGTTTCGTATGACCGACCTCATAAGACAAATATAGTTTGTCACAATAATCATTCAACGGCTTTTTCTTCGATGAGAAATCGGGGCTGCATGCCCACGACATAACAAAAGGATTGGTATTACTTAAAATATACACATGATAGGACTTTCTCAATTCCAATATATAATCGAGTTTATTTAGATTCACTTCATTGAAAAAGCCCAGCCATGCCTGTTTGGTTTCCTCCATCGTCAATGGACGGCCACATAAATCCCCCAGTTGTTTCCGAAACTCATCCGCACTTAGCTTTCCTTCTTCCAGTTCTTGAAAGATGCCGGTCTGGTGATATTTATCCAGCCGGGTATCAGCATCTGCCAGTCCCAGTTTGATAAATGCCTGAACCGCTTTGTCACGATCAATATCTACAATCACTCCTCCAAAATCAAATACAATGTTTTTAATCATGATATATAATTTTCTTGTTTGCTACAAAGATACGGCTTATCTTCTTAATTAGCAGTGCACAACGGCTTGATATTTGTCAAAAAAACATAGTGACGCTATCCTTGCCAAATAGTGTCACTATCACACCCGGATAGCGTAGCTATAAGGAGAGGATAGCGTCACTATACTTTTTGTATGACTTAGGGAAGGATAAATACCGATTATTTTTTATATTTGCAAATCCAATCAATCCTTTGTAAAGACAAAAATAGAGTTATGAATAACCTTCGAATTTTATTGTATATGATGCTCCTTTCATTGGCTGCATGTCATCCGGAAGGAACGAGTGTGAAGCAAGGGTTAGACAAAGCCGCACAACTCATGGCACAGGACCCTGATACAGCATCCATTATTCTTGAGACTATTCAGTCAAGCCAAATGAATGAGGCTCAACTGGCAGAGTATAATTTATTGTGTACCCAGCTCAACGAGGATAAAAACATTCCTCATTCCTCTGATAAGCAGATTAGGCAGGCGGCATCTTATTATGAGAAAAATGGCAATGAATATCAAAAATCCAAAGCATATTATTATCTTGCCTGTGTAGAAAGTGATCTGGAACAGAAAGAGGAGGCAGAAATCCACTTTAAGGAGGCAATCAAACTTGCCAAAGAAACAGAGGAATACGATCATCTGGCAAAAATCTGCAAACGATGTAGTCTTTATTATCAGAAATACGGTAACTTTGATGAAGCACTGGAAATGGAGAGAAAGGCATACGCCAGTCAGTTGATGTTGAATGACGGTAAAAGCGATTCTTCAGTAATTCTTTCTTCTGCTTTAGGAATGTTTGGTGTGATGTCTTTGTTACTTGGGCTACTCTGGAAGAAAAATCGGCACGCACTTTCCCAATTGGATCTTTTCAAAGAAGAAATACTGAAAAAAGATGTTGAATCGGATAAGCTGATTTTGCAATGTAACCATCTCGAAGAGAAGTATCAGTCTCTTCAACTACATATCTATGAAAGTTCCCCCGTTGTCTCAAAAGTACGACAGTTTAAAGAACGGAATGTTTTGTCTTCTAAAATCCCTTCTTTCTCCGAGAAAGACTGGACAGAGTTACTGCGACTTCAGGAAAACGTCTATGGACTTGTATCTAAATTGAAAGAAATAGGTCCGAAGCTCACAGAAGAGGATTTAAGGGTATGTGCTTTTCTGCGGGAGGGAGTCCAACCTGCTTGCTTTGCTGATTTAATGAAACTGACTACAGAGACGCTGACCCGGAGAATCTCCAGAATAAAAACGGAGAAACTGATGTTGGCAAATTCTAAAGAGTCACTGGAAGATATTGTGAAATCATTGGGGGATCTTTCATTTTGTGCAAGAAATTAATTATTATCTGGTAATGATTCATTATCTCCTTACTACATTTAAGGCTTTTCGTTGCAGAGATTAATGTTTTTTGGTACAGAAATTAGTAATCTTTTATGCAGTCGGGTAGTTGTCCCGTTATAACGGGACGATGGGCATCCTATAGGGTGACAAATGTCACTTTATAAGGTGATATTTGTCATTCTGTAATATGATTATCTGTCTTTAGAAGAATGAAAGTCATTAAAGATACGAAATTAAATAGCAAAAAACAAGAGTGGCACTTGTTTTTCCTAATATCCCAATAGTTTTTTCATATTTGATACATTGTCATTTTTATGCCATTTACTTTACTATGCCATTATTAATTTGTACCTAATTTATCCTCTGTCTGTTTTTGTCTATCTCTTCACTTTTATTATTATTGATTATCAACATATTATCATTGACGACCGTCCGTATCCGTCCGGTAAAAAATGCCTATTTTAGCAGTATGTCCTGTAACTTTGCAAATAAAAAAGTACAGAACAATGAGCAACTTATTATTTAAAAGATGGAATGATTTCGGTGGGTGGCTGGTCTTTCTGATAGCAGCATTTGTGTATGGGATGACCATCGAACCAACCGCAAGTTTCTGGGATTGTCCCGAATTTATTTCTTGTGCTGAAAAATTACAGGTAGGGCATCCGCCGGGAGCACCTTTCTATATGCTTGTCGGCAACCTGTTTACCCAGTTTGCTTCCGATGCTTCGCAAGTGTCGGGAATGGTCAACTTTTTAAATGCACTATTGAGTGCCGGTTGTATCTTGTTTCTTTTCTGGAGTATTACCCGATTAGTGAGAGCCTTGCTTGTGGGCGATGAACGGAAATTATCTGTTATGGATGTTATTATCATTCTGGGAGCAGGTTTTGTGGGAGCTTTAGCTTATACTTTCAGTGATACATTCTGGTTTAGTGCGGTAGAGGGGGAGGTATATGCCTTCTCTTCTTTCCTCACAGCCTTGGTATTTTGGATGATTCTTCGCTGGCAGGATGAAGCAGATTCTGTGTCCGGTGACCGCTGGATTATCCTGATAGCCTATATTATAGGGCTTTCAATCGGAGTGCATTTGCTTAATCTGCTTTGTATTCCTGCCATTGTATTAGTGTTCTATTACCAAAAATATCAGACTCTATCACTCAAGGGAGTTATCGGGGCCATTGCATTATCCGGTATTCTTATTGTATTGATTCTTTTTGTTTATATACCCGGAATGGCTGATGTAGGAGGATGGTTCGAATTATTCTTTGTCAATGTGATGGGATTACCCTTCCAGTCAGGATTGATCGTCTTTCTGGGTTTGGTCCTGTTTTTACTGATAGGAGCCATTTATCGGTTCAGAAAACGCATCGTGAATACCGGTTTGTGGTGTTTACTCATGCTCACCATAGGATATACCACCTATGCGGTCATACTCATTCGTGCCAATGCTAATACGCCGCTCAACGAGAATGCACCGGATACTATTTTCACACTCAAAAGCTACCTGAATCGCGAACAGTATGAAAGTGCTCCTTTACTTTATGGGAGAACCTATGCGTCCGAACCGGAGTATGTGCCCGAAGGAGACTATTACAAGGTAAAGACAGAAAAAGGTAGTGCCATCTATCGGCCGGATAAGAAAGAAGGCAAGTATAAAATTATTCGCTATAAGGAAGACGTGTGCTACACTCAAAATATGTTATTTCCGCGAATGTGGAATGATCGTTCGGCCGCTTCTTACAAAGGATGGTCCGGTGGAGGTGCGAATGAGGCTCCTACACAAAAAGAGAACCTGACTTATTTTATCACATACCAACTCAATTACATGTACTGGCGCTATTTCTTATGGAATTTTGTCGGACGACAGAATGATATTCAAGGAAGCGGTGAACCGGAACATGGTAACTGGATTACAGGAATTTCCTGGCTTGATAATCTGCGACTGGGGGATCAAAAACTTTTGCCGGAATCTTTGCGTGAGAACAAAGGTCACAATGTGTTCTATGGCTTACCATTATTATTAGGATTACTCGGTATCTATTGGCAATGGACACGTGGAAAAAAAGGCAAGCAGCAATTCAGTGTCTTATTTTTCCTTTTCTTTATGACGGGATTGGCTATTGTGCTCTATCTGAATCAGACTCCCGGACAACCCCGTGAACGGGATTATGCGTATGCAGGTTCGTTTTATGCGTTCGCTATCTGGATTGGAATGGGAGCCGCCGGATGCTGTGACATGCTTCGCAGGAAACAGGCAAAAATCCTCCCAGTCGGCTTACTTATGCTGCTTTGCCTGTTTGTCCCCATACAAATGGCAAGCCAGACTTGGGATGACCACGATCGAAGCAACCGGTATACCTGTCGTGACTTTGGTGCTAATTATCTGATGACACTTCCCGACAAAGGAAATCCGATCATATTCTGTAACGGGGATAATGATACGTTCCCCTTGTGGTATAATCAGGATACGGAAGAAGTACGCAGAGATGTACGTATCTGCAATTTAAGTTATGCGCAGACCGACTGGTACATTTATCAGCAACAATGTCCTCTGTACGATGCTCCCGGACTGCCGATCAGTTGGGATCAAAATCAATACCAGGAAGGGAAGAACGAATATGTGGCTGTTCGTCCGGAATTGAAGAAACAGATAGAAGCATTGTATCAGAAACATCCCGAAGAAGCCCGTGATAGTTTTGGAAATGATCCGTATGAAATAAAGAATATCCTGAAATATTGGGTGTTCGCAGAGAAACAGGAATTCCATGTGATACCTACCGATACAATAAATATTTATATTGATAAGGATGCAGTACTCCGTTCTGGAATGATGTTGCCTGAAGCCATTCGTCATTTAAAAGGGGAAGAACTAAGAGATGCAATACCGGATAAACTGTCTATTTCTCTAAAAAATATACGTCTGTTGACTAAAGTGGACTTACTCATGCTCGAGATCCTGGCTAACTGTAACTGGGAACGTCCCCTGTACATGGCTATCTCGGTAGGCAACTCCAGTAAACTGAAGTTTGATGACTACTTTGTTCAGGAAGGGTTAGCATTCCGGTTTACTCCTTTCAACTATAAAGAATGGGGAGACGTAGAAGAAGGCAACGGATATGCCATAGATACGGAGAAACTCTACGAGAATGTGATGAACAGATATAAATACGGAGGATTGGATACTCCCGGACTTTATCTGGACGAAACAACCCTGCGCATCTGTTATTCTCATCGAAGGCTCTTTGCGCAACTGGCTAAAGAATTGGTGAAACAAGGAGACGACATCCGTGCCAGAAAAGTATTGGAATATGCTGGGCAAGCTATTCCGGCATATAATGTTCCTGAAGTATACGAGAGTGGTTCGTATGATATAGCCACCGCTTATGCTTCCATAGGAGAAACGCAGAAAGCGACCGATCTATTGAATCATCTGATAGCAGAATCGGAAAATTATATCGACTGGGCTTTCTCATTGGGAGATAACCGGATAGGGATGGTTCAACAGGATTGTTTGTATAGGTTCTGGCAATGGAATCAGTGTAATGAATTACTGAAGAGTATGGATAAAGAGAGATATGAACAGAGTAATCAGCAATTTGAAAAGAAATATATGCGCTTTACTCAACTAATGAATTATCACAACTAAACTCAAAGAATATGAAATCGAAAAGAATAAGAGAAGAAGAAATAAAAACAGTATTGGGCAAAAGAAATTACGTCATCTTAATTATCGGCTCTATATTGATTATCATAGGATATATATTAATGAGCGGCGAGGGGAGTACCCTTGCCGCCTATAATCCCGATATATTTAGTGGAACACGCATACGTATTGCCCCATTATTGTGTTTATTGGGGTATCTACTGAATGTATTCGGTATTCTTTACCGTCCTCGTCAAAGGGGATTTAATCTTTCAATAGAGGTAACTGATTGAGCATATTTCTAAGTTTGATTGCCACTCGTGGCATAGGTTCGGCAACTGTAAGTCCTACCAGATCATATTCGGAGGATATATCATTAATGATACGAACTACTTCTTCAATCTTCATGCCGTTAGGCTCAACGCCTACGGCAGCGATTATCTCTGCCGGGTCCAATACATCCATATCGAAATGTATAACCACCTTCGAAACCCCGGTACTTTTCAGCCATTCCATAATCTTTGTACGATCATTGGCAACTTCCTGTGGAGATAATCCTTTAATTCCCAGCTTTCTTTGTCGTTCCTGCATACCCTCATCCCATGAGCGGAGTCCGACAATCAGGGCTTTGGAAGCATCCGTTTTTCCCGGAAGTAATTCCATTATTTCTTCATCTCCCATTCCCAAACAAGCTGTTAGTGCCATTGCATGATAACCCTTATATTCATCATAAGGCAGATTGATGTCGGGATGTGCGTCTATCCAGACGATAGCTACATCATCCGGGTATCTATTGATTAAATAAGTAAACGGAACAACACTTACAGAACATTCTCCTCCTAAAGTGACAATCCGGTCCGGATGATTCTCTTTAAGCAGATCAAGCGCAGCTTTAGTTTGTTTCAGTATGACACTGCGTGCACTGATACCTTTTTCCGTCGCTCTGTCATTTATATCCAGTGAAACCGGAACTTCGACCGTATTCTGACCGGTCTGTGGGGCTAAATAGTTCAATAACTGTGCTCCCAGATAGTAGCCTCTGGATGAATCTTCCGCCGGAATATCAGGCATCCAATGATCTACAATTCCTCCTTGCCATTGAGGATAGATAAAACGAAGAGTTGATTTTTTATTTTCCATATTTACATTGTTTGTTACTTTTTCTTGTGCATTCATTGAAACGACTCCAACGACTAATGCAAGTGATAATAAATACTTTCTCATCTTTTTGAAGCAAAAGTAGGGAATACCTGAAACATCGGCAAGTAGGGACGAATTATTCATATACTGATAAATTTAGCCCTATACTACATTTGGGGATTATTATTTTTGTTTTTGTAGTGATATCCTTATTTTTGCAGAAAAGCAGAAAACTATGTATAAGAAGAAAATTCCTTTTGATATTGATTGTGGGATAAAGATTACGATGGAAGTGATCGGGGGAAAATGGAAAAGTTGCATCATTCAGGAATTATGCACTGGTCCGAAACGTCCCAGCGAGCTGCATCGTTTATTTACCGAGGCAAGTCCCCGGGTCATCAATCAACAACTGAAAGAATTGGAGATGCACGGCATTATCAGCAAAAAGATATTCATGGAGCTTCCTCCCCATTCGGAATATGCTATCACCGAATTGGGAAAGACGCTGATTCCTCTGATTGAGCAACTGGAAATCTGGGGTGATAGCTTTCGTCCGGAGATGAAGAGAATCTTGAAAATAGAATAAATCTTTCTAATATCATTAATATTTCAAAAAAGACCATCTATCTAAAATAAACACATAGCGAAAAAGTAAATTTGGGCAAAGCGTAGCGAATTAGCTGATAGAGCGTTCGTTACGCTTTGTTTTTCTATGGGACAGAGCCAACGAAATACCACCTCG